>ODAI010644416.1_pt1 | contig 20245 bp, 17 predicted proteins | sample 1539321 | NCBI WGS metagenome assembly ODAI01 (sample SAMN02144231, study PRJEB22623) | gut metagenome | biome: sheep rumen | host: Ovis aries | place: New Zealand
GTAGCTGCGTTCGGAAAGGATAAACGCTGAAAGCATCTAAGCGTGAAACCTGCCTCAAGATGAGATATCTTTTAAGACTCCTTGCGGATTACAAGGTTGATAGGTCGGGAGTGTAAGCGCGGCAACGCGTTTAGCTGACCGATACTAATAAGTCGTTGGCTTTTCTTTAAAACCAATCCGTGTGTTTGAAATTCCTGTGCGATTTTCAGGGAACCAAAATTCCCTAACCGGTGAAAATGGCTGAGTGGTTCCACCCGTTCCCATTCCGAACACGGCAGTTAAGCACTCATACGCCGAAAGTACTTGGGTGGCGACGCCCCGGGAGGATAGGTATTCGCCGGTAAAAATTTCAGCCTTGGATCTGAAAGATTCAGGGCTGATTTTGAAAATGGCGGCTCTGGTGAAGTGGTTAACACGTCGGATTGTGGCTCCGATATGCGTGGGTTCGATTCCCACGAGTCGCCCCACAGGGGTATAGCTCAATTGGTAGAGCGTCGGTCTCCAAAACCGCAGGCTGAGGGTTCAAGTCCTTCTGCCCCTGCCACATAGCAATTTCAGAGCCGTAGTCTTCTTGACGCGGCTTTTTGCGTTATGTTTAAAGGAGGTATTTTTTTGGACCCTTTGGTATCAATCATTATTCCCGTCTATAACGGCTCAAACTACATGCGCGAGGCGATTGACTCGGCTTTGGCACAAACTTATTCTAACATTGAGATTATTGTTGTCAACGACGGCTCAAACGACGGCGGCAAGACTCGCGATATTGCTTTATCTTATGGCGATAAAATCCGCTATTTTGAAAAGGAAAACGGTGGCGTCTCTACTGCTTTAAATCTCGGAATAAAAAACATGGAGGGGGCATATTTTTCTTGGCTCTCACATGACGATATTTACTTACCTGAAAAAGTTCAGGTTGAAATTGATGCCTTGCGTAAAGCTGGTGACATGTCGCGGGTTGTTTACAGCAACTTCTTAATTTTAAAAATGCCTGAAGGGAAAATCGGAGAATATGAAGGAAATTTTCCCTATCGTCAGGAATTTTTGGAAACAGGTGCTTTTGCACCTTTGTTTGGCTTCATAAGCGGTTGTACGTTGTTAATACCTAAATTTTATTTTGACGTTTACGGCAGTTTCGACGAAACTTTTCGCGCCGTACAAGATTATAAAAAGTGGTTTGAAATATTCAGGGGCAAACGGCTTGTTTATGTCCGTCAATCTCTCATCTTATCGCGTCAACATGCCGAGCAGACGACGTATAAATATTCAATAAGAATGAGCGAAGAACACTGGCTTTACAGCTGGATGATTTATAACTCGAATAAAGATGATATTGTCGGCAGTGATTTAATAGATATGTATCACTTTTATAGTGCATTGTTTACAAAATGGTTTAGCGGTGAGATTTATCGAGACGGATTTCAATTTGCTATTCAAAAGATAATGGAACTACCCGAATCATCTGATGCCAAAGAACGTGCCAAAATTTTAAACAATATAATTAGCGATAGCAATTTTAAAATTTATCTTCCAAAAGAACAAGAATTCATTCTTCGTCAAGACTTTTATTTGCGCGGCATAGAATTGGCTGACAACGTAAAATTTATTCCCTTTAGACAGTTTGAAAACGTTAAGCCTGAAGAAAATATTCTATTGTTGAATCGAGGATTGTTAATTCAAATGCTCATTGACGCGCCAATTAGAAAGAAAATTTTTGAAAAGTGGATTCTCCAAAATTAAGGAAGGAAAATTAGCATGAGCATTTTTAAGGACAAAACGTTAATGATAACAGGCGGCACGGGTTCTTTTGGTAATATGGCTCTGAAACGCTTCCTCGATACTGACATTGGCGCAATTAAAATTTTTTCTCGCGACGAAAATAAACAGGATAATATGCGTCGCTACTATCAGAATGACAAAATTAAATTTCATATCGGCGATGTGCGCGACTTCCAAAGCGTCAAGTCGGCAATGTACGGCGTCGATTACATTTTTCACGCCGCCGCACTTAAACAAGTTCCCTCGTGTGAATTCTTCCCAATTGAAGCTGTTAAAACAAATGTACTTGGTACCGAAAATGTTTTGAATGCGGCGATTGAAACGGGCGTGAAAAAAATTGTTTGCCTTTCTACAGATAAGGCTGCTTATCCGATTAACACGATGGGCACTTCAAAGGCGATGATGGAAAAAGTTCTCTTTGCCAAGTCGCGGACTGTACCCGAAGAAAAAATTACGATTTGTTGCACGCGCTACGGAAATGTTATGTGTTCACGCGGCTCCGTCATTCCACTTTTCATTAATCAGATAAAACATAATCAGCCAATAACCATCACCAATCCTAATATGACACGATTTTTAATGGACTTGAATGAAGCAGTTGATTTAGTTTTGTTTGCGTTCAATCATGGGCACACAGGCGATTTGTTTATTCAAAAGTCGCCCGCCTGCACAATCGGGACGCTTGCTGAAGCTGTCAAAAAGATTTTCAATCCCGACGCTGAAGTTCATGAAATTGGAATTCGTCACGGAGAAAAGATGTTTGAAACGCTAATGACTTCCGAAGAGCGAATAAAATCAGAGGATATGGGAAATTATTTCCGCGTGCCGATTGATTCGCGCAACTTGAATTATGAAAAATATTTTTCTAGCGGTGACAATGAAATTTTGTTGGCTGAACCGTATACCTCCGCCAATACCGAACAATTAGACGTTGAGAGAACTACAGAGAAAATTTTAGCTGTTGATTATGTTCAAGAGTGTTTGAAAGGTAGGGAGCCGTTTTGAAAATCTTAATTACAGGGGCGAGCGGCTTTATTGGAAAAAATTTTGTCGCTACTCTGCAGACAATCGACAAACACAAAATTTTTAAATATCATCACGCAATGAATAAGAAACTTTTAGAAAAATTTTGTCGCGAGTGTGAATTTGTCTTTCATTTTGCTGGAGTTAATCGCCCAAAAAATTCCGATGATTTTACAACGGGCAATGAAAATTTTACTTCTGAATTGGTAAATTTTCTGGAGCGAAGCGAAAATAATTGTCCGATTGTCTTTACTTCTTCGACTCAAGCCGAGCTGAATAATCCTTACGGACTGAGCAAATTGACGGCGGAAAAAATCTTGTGTGCTCACGGTGAAAAGACTTCTACGCGGATTTTGATTTATCGTTTGCCTAATGTCTTCGGCAAATGGTGTCGACCGAATTACAATAGCGTAGTTGCAACTTTTTGTTTCAACGCAGCGCGAAATTTACCGCTCAAAGTTAATGAACCTTCGAGGGAAATGCAACTCGTTTATATCGATGACGTGATTAAAGAATTTTTGCGCGTTCTCAATGGCTATGAAAATCAATCCATTCCTATTTACAAGAAAAATTTGCAAGAGCTTGCCGAACTGATTAAAACTTTCCCGACGACCCGCGCTAATTTGTCAATACCCGACCAAACCGACGAATTTACAAAAAAACTTTACGCCACATATCAAAGTTATTTACCCGAAGAAAATTTTTCCTATGCGTTAAAAATGCACAAGGACGAACGTGGGAGTTTTTCGGAATTCGTGCGTACGAACGGGCAAGGACAATTTTCTGCAAACATCATCAAGCCGCATATCACCAAAGGCAATCACTGGCACCACTCAAAACACGAAAAATTTTTTATCGTGGCTGGAGAAGGTGTCATTCGGTTCCGGCAAATTTTCTCTGATAAAATTTTTGAATACAAAGTAAGCGGCGCACGCCATGAAGTCGTTGATATTCCGCCCGGCTACACGCACAGCATTGAAAATACTGGCGAAACCGATATGATAATTATTATTTGGGCAAACGAAAATTTTAATCCCGCTGCCCCCGATACTTATGCTCTTAATATTACCGAGGAAAATATTCAAATAGAGCGGGGGGGAGTGTAACTACTCGCTAATTAAAAAACTTTTGTTCGTTATTATTTTGCTTTGGCGCATTGTTAAAGGCGGTGGGCTAAAGTGAAATTTTTGATACTCGGCTCGACGGGCATGGCAGGGCATTTAATAACCACTTACCTGCGCGAATGCGGTCATGAAGTTTACGGGCTCTCGCGCAGAAAAATCTTTCCGCACGTCGATATTGTCCTTGACGTTACGCGCCAAAAAGAACTTGCTGAAATTATTTTTGGCGGAAATTTTGATTGTATAGTAAACTGCGTAGGAATTCTCAACCGCGCCGCTGAAAAACATAAAACTTTGGCTATAAAAATTAACAGCGAATTGCCATATTTTTTGGCGGAAATGACTATCGATTTGCAAACCAAAATTATTCAGCTTAGCACGGACTGTGTATTTTCGGGGAAGCGCGGTAGCTATTGCGAAAATGCTTTTCCTGACGGCTTAACTTTTTACGATAGAACAAAAGCACTCGGCGAGCTTGTCGACGAAAAAAATATCACCTTTCGCAATTCGATTATAGGTCCTGACCTTGAGCCAAACGGCATTGGTCTTTTGAATTGGTTTTTACAACAGACAGAAACAATTAACGGCTATACAAAATCTATTTGGTCCGGCGTAACAACTTTATATTTAGCTCAAATGATTGAGAGAGCAATGGTAGAAAATTTTCATGGACTTTATCAGTTGACCAATAACACACCGATAACAAAGCATGAACTTTTGAATTTATTTGCTAAAATTTTTCACAAGGATATAAAAATTTTGCCCGTTGAAGGCGTCGTAGCAGACAAAACATTAATCAACACAAAAAATTTCGGCGTCGCGCCTACTTATGAAAAAATGCTCGTTGACTTGCGCAATTGGATGCTTAGACATAAAAATTTTTATTCACATTACGGAATGGAGAATTCAAATTGAAATTAAAATTAATGACAATACTAGGCACGCGACCGGAAATTATTCGCCTGTCAGAAACTATTAAACTTTGCGACAGATTTTTTAATCACATTTTGGTTCACACAGGGCAGAATTACGACTATGAATTGAACCAAATTTTTTTCGATGAATTTGAATTGCGCGCGCCCGATTATTTTTTGAATTGTGCAGGCGATAATCTCGGTCAGACGCTGGGAAATATTTTAGCGAATAGTTACGAAATTTTATTACAAGAAAAACCCGATGCAGTGTTGATTTTAGGCGATACGAATTCCGCACTGTCAGTTATTTCCGCCAAGCGACTCAAAATTCCGATTTTCCACATGGAAGCAGGTAATCGCTGTTGGGATTGGAACGTCCCCGAAATGATTAATCGAAAAATCGTCGACCATATTTCCGACGTGAATTTACCTTATACTGAACACGCCCGTCGCTATCTTTTGGCTGAAGGACTTGACGGAAAAATGATTTTCGTGACAGGCTCTCCGCTCAAGGAAATTTTTCTCAAATACAAGGAAAAAATTTCTGAAAGCAAGGTTTTGGAACGGCTTAATCTTATGCCGAAAAATTATTTTCTGCTGTCGTCTCACCGCGAAGAAAATATAGATAACGAAAAAATTTTCTTTTCGCTTATGAGTTCAATCAATGCACTTGCAGAAAAATATCAACTACCAATAATTTATTCTACACACCCACGTAGCCGCAGATTTATCGAGCAACGGCAATTTAAATTTAATCCGCTTGTGAAAAGTTTGCCGCCGTTTGGTTTTTTCGACTATAATAAATTGCAAATGGAAGCGCGTTGCGTCTTGTCAGATAGCGGCACGCTCTCGGAGGAAAGCGCAATGCTCAAATTTCCTGCTGTTTTAATACGAACTTCAACCGAACGCCCCGAAGTTTTGGACAAAGGCACGATAATTTTGGGCGGCGTAACGGAAAAAGAAATTTATCAAGCAGTGGAGCTGGCGATTAATACTTGCAACGAAAATTTTATCGAGGCTAACGATTACGCTGACGCCGTCGCCATGAAGGTGATAAAAATTATTCAAAGTTATACTAACGTCGTCAATCGAACAATCTGGCTTAAATCATAAAGCTTTTTAGAGGTGTTTGTTATGAAATTATTACGCTGGGGAATTCGGGCGATAATCGCAGTCGCGGCGGTTCATTTGATTTTCTTGCTGTACATGCTAATTAAAATTTTGACTGCCTGACGGCTTCGGAAATGATAATCGCGGCAGAAGTCGCAACGTTTAAGCTCTCGGCGTGCCCGTTCATCGGTATGAAAATTTTTCGGGCGGCGTCGAGTATTTTTTTTGAAACGCCATTAGCTTCCGAGCCAAAAACTATCGCGGCAGAATTTTTCCCGAAGTCGTGACGATAATAAATCTCCGCTGATTTATCGACCGCCGCCGCTAAAATTTCTCTTGAACTCATTGCCTGTAAAAATTCTTCCCACCCCATTACTACGAATGGCAAATAAAAAATCGCGCCCATTGATGACCGTACAACTTTAGGATTGAAAATTTCCGCTGAACCTTCCAACAAAATTATTCCGCAATCAAATGCCGCCGCCGTCCGTAAAATCGTTCCGACGTTGCCGGGGTCTTGTACTCCGTCCAATGCCACGATTATTTTTTTTGCGGTGACTTCCTCCAACGTCGAAAATTTCTGCCTCACAACTAACAAAATTCCTTGCGGCGTCTGCGTGTCGCTTAGTTTTTCCAGCGTCGACGATGAAATTTCTTCCAACGGTGCAAAATTTTTTACCTGCTCAATCAATCGTCGCGCCCGCTCATCAGATAAAAATTCCCGCGTGTAAAATCCAAATTCAATCTGCGCGGGCGGGACTTCCTCACAAAGCCGCAACCCTTCCGCGACGAATAGTTTTAATTCGTTGCGGTATTTTTTTTGCGCCAGCTTGCGGACTAGTTTTGTATTTGACATTTATTATCCTCCGTTATACACTTTTATAAAAATTTCATGGAGTGATTGCTTTGAAAAAGACTTACAAAATCGATGTCGACTGCGCTAACTGCGCAAACCTTATGGAAGTCGAGACCAAAAAGACTGCCGGCGTTAAAGATGCCGTCGTAAATTTTATGACGCTCAAAATGAAAGTCGAATTTGAAGACGACGTCGACGCTAAGGAAGTTATGGAGCGCGTCCGCACAAATTGTAAGAAGGTCGAAAAGGATTGTGAAATCTACTTTTAAAAAGTAGCAAACAGCGGACGCGTTTGACCTTTTCGCTGTTCTAACTTTATTGCCGCGTTCGTACGCTCCACTGCGTTTCGCTAGTTTAAAAATTTTTGTGAGATGAATTTTATTGAACGCTAAACAGAAAAGAAATTTAGCACGAATCTTAATCGCGGCGGCGTGGCTAATCGCGCTGAACTTCGTTGAAATTTCCGGCGTCGAAAGATTTCTGCTCTATCTGATTCCTTATCTTGTCGTCGGCTACGATATTTTGCTAAAAGCTCTTCACGGGCTTAAAAATCTGCGTGGGCTTGATGAAAGTTTGCTAATGACAATCGCCACGCTCGGAGCAATGGCTCTGGCGATTTACGAAGACGGAGATTATACAGAAGCTATCGCCGTTATGCTATTCTATCAAATCGGCGAATGGTTTCAAAGCTACGCCGTCGGCAAAAGTCGCAAAAATATTTCCGAGCTAATGGACATTCGCCCCGATTATGCTAACGTCGAAACGGCGGACGGGCTTGAACAAGTTGACCCAGATGATGTCGAAGTCGGCACGGTTATTATCGTTCAGCCCGGCGAAAAAATTCCGATTGACGGCGTTATCGTCGCGGGCAATTCGACTTTAAACACAGTCGCGCTAACGGGCGAAAGTTTACCCCGCGAAGTTTCCGAAGGCGCGGAAGTTATCAGCGGTTGCATAAATATTAACGGCGTACTTAAAATCCGCACGACTAAGGAATTTGGCGAATCTACTGCGTCGAAAATCCTTGAACTTGTCGAAGACGCTAGCTCCAGAAAATCAAAGTCCGAAAATTTTATCACGAAATTTGCTAGAATTTATACGCCGGTAGTTGTTGCCTGCGCGGTTGCTCTTGCGATTATTCCGCCTATTTTTTCGGGCGATTGGGCTACGTGGATTTATCGTGCGCTGATTTTCTTGGTGATAAGTTGTCCTTGCGCGTTGGTGATAAGTATTCCGCTAAGCTTTTTCGCGGGTATCGGCGGCGCAAGTCGCGAAGGAATTTTAATCAAAGGCTCCAATTTCCTTGAGACGCTTTCCAAAGTTAAAACCGTCGTCCTTGATAAGACTGGCACGTTGACGCAGGGAAATTTTGATGTTGAAGCCGTCCACAGCAAAAATCTTAACTTCAACGCCGAAAAACTTTTGCACCTTGCCGCCCACGTCGAAAGATATTCCACGCACCCAATAGCCAATTCCCTGCGCAAGGCTTATCCTAACGAACGCGACGATTGCACGATTGAGGGCGTCGAAGAAATTGCCGGTCGTGGTATTCGCGCTAAAATTAACGGGCAAATTATCTGCGTCGGTAACGAAAAATTTATGGACGAAGTCGGCGCAATTTGGAAGCCTTGTTACAAAGTAGGGACGATTATTCATGTGGCGGTTGACGGCGAATACGCTGGGCATGTCGTTATTTCCGACGCGCTCAAAACTCATGCTAAAGAAGCCGTCGCCGATATGAAAAATTCTGGCGTCGAAAATATTTTTATGCTCACGGGCGATAGCGAAAAAATTGCCGCTAAGGTTGCAGAGGAACTCGGCATTAAAAATTATCGCAGTGAACTTTTGCCCGCCGATAAAGTTACGGAGTTTGAAAAAATTTTATCCGCGTCGAGTGGCAAAGTTGCTTTTGTCGGCGACGGGATAAATGATGCGCCCGTTCTTAGCCGCGCAGATGTCGGAATTGCAATGGGTGCGCTCGGCTCTGATGCGGCGATTGAGGCGGCTGACGTTGTTTTAATGGACGACGACCCACGCAAAATTTCTAAGGCGATTAAAATTGCCCGCAAATGTCTGGCTATCGTCAAGCAAAATATCTGCCTTGCAATCGGCGTTAAAATTCTGTGCTTGATACTCGGCGCAATCGGGCTTGCTAATATGTGGGCGGCTATCTTCGCTGATGTCGGCGTCATGATTATCGCCGTCCTAAACGCAATCAGAACTTTAATTACTCCAAAATAAATCGGGGGGAATATATATGGAAGAAACGACAATTTTTTCCGAAGCACTAAATTTTTTGAGCTTAGGACTTAGCGTCGTACTTTTATTCGCGGTAGCTTATCTTTGGTCGAGCAATAGCCGCAAAAGTGCGCAACTACAACAAGTTCAATCAGACTTGCAGAAGCTTAAAAAGAAATTGAGCGCGTTAGAAACCAAAGTAAATGAAATACGAGAGCCAACAGTTGTTTCCGATGTTCCGCAAGCCGAACCATTCGGACTAAATCTTGATGATGACTTCGACGAACCGCGAAGAGAAGAGCTTAGAGTATCAACGCCGCTTGCGCCGCAAAATCCTTGGCTGAATTTCGTAAAGGAATATAACGACTTCGCGGAAGCTTTATCGTCACCTGGACAACTCAAGAAGTGCGAAAAATTCGTCCGCGATAACAAGTTGAAAATTCTAACCTACGGTAGCTCAATGACTTTTCGTCCCGCTATCGACGTTAAGGACAGCATTTATTGGGCGTTCAAAGGTAATGGCGGCGAGTTTGCGGTTGTGCCCAATCCGATGAACCCTTGCGACGCGGAGCTTTATGAATTCAGCGGCATGAAGGATATTTACGCGATGAATTATCAAGACGGCGTTTATCGGAAATATTTCGTTAAGTTGCCCGCGATTTTAATTTCAGACCCCGTCAACGGTTGGATGCTTAAAGATACGGGCGTTGTTAATTTGGAGAGATAAAATGAAAAAATTTTTTGGAATAATATTTGCGGTGATATTTTTACTGACGGGTTGCGGCGAAGTGCAAGAAGTTAAAGCCGACGTTGCCCCCGTTCCACCGCCCGACCCAATTGAAGAAAAATTGAACTCAATGACGCTTAAAGAAAAAATTGGGCAAATGGTTATGATAGGCGTTTACGGCACCGAGCTAAACGACGACATAATTTTTTCGCTGAATAATTATCATTTCGGCGGCGTTATTTTTTTCGACCGGAATTTAGAGAGCGTCGCGCAAGCTAAAAAATTTGCAAACGATATTGAGTACGCGGCTAATCAAAAAGTCCCGCTATTTTTCGCGACTGATGAAGAAGGCGGGCGCGTTGCTCGCGGCAGAAATTTTTTAGAAGTCGCGCCTTCGCAGGAAAGTATCGGACTTAGCGGGCACCCAACCAACGCAACTTTTTGGGCTAAGCATAACGCGACGATTTTAAAAAGTATCGGCGTCAATATAAATTTCGCGCCCGTCGCTGACGTTGGAAGCCATGACACGCGCTCTTTTGGCGACAATGCACAATTTGTCGCTGAATACGTCGACGCCGCCGCTAAAGGTTACGAGGCGGAAAATTTCCTTTACACACTGAAACATTTTCCGGGCATTGGCAAAAGTAAAATCGACCCGCACAAAGAAATTTCCAGCGTCGAGGATAGCAAAGCCATTTTGGACGCTGAAGACTTGCCACCGTTTAGGAAAATTATTCGCGAGCACGATAACTCAAGATTTATGATTATGGTTGGACATTTGCGCTACGACGCGCTTGACCCTGTCAACTCTGCAAGCTTATCGCCCGCCGTTATGACTGGACTTTTGCGCAATGAATTAGGTTTTAGCGGCGTCGTGATAACTGATGATTTAGAAATGGGCGCGATTAAAAATAATACCGACTTGCCGAGCTTAGGCGTTAAAATGATTTTGGCGGGCGGCGATATTGCGCTTGTCTGTCACAACTACGAAAGTCAGCAAATTGTCTACAACAGCATTTTGGAGGCGGTTCAGCGCGGCGAAATTTCCGAAGAGCGCATTAACGAATCCGTTCGCAGAATTTTACGCATGAAGGCGCATTTACAATGAAAATATCAATCGCACAATTTAAATCGGAACTTGGCGCAGTCGAAGAAAATTTTTTAACGGCGGCAAGATTAATCGAGGCGGCGCAAAATTCCGACGTGATACTTTTGCCGGAACTTTGGTCGACGGGCTATTATCCGACGCCGGTTGAAAATTTCGCCGATAAGGACGGGCGGCGCACAAAAGAATTTCTCTGCGCGGCGGCTAAAAAATTTTCCGTGAACATAATCGGCGGCTCGGTTATCGTCGACAGCGGCGGGCAATTTTTTAATCGTAGTTACGTTGTAAACCGGCGCGGGGAAATAGTCGCGACTTACGATAAAGCGCACTTATTTAGCTTTGCCGGCGAAGATAAAGTTTTCAGCGCGGGTGATAAAATTTCTGTCGTCGAACTTGGCGGCGTGAAATGCGGCGTGGCTATTTGTTACGATTTACGCTTTCCGGAATTCATAAGGAAAATTGCTTTGGCGGGCGTAGAAATTATTTTTATCCCTGCCGCTTGGAGCTTGAAACGTTTGACGCCTCGACAAATTTTGACTAAGGCGCGGGCGATTGAAAATCAAATTTTTGTCGTCTTCGCGAACAGTTCCGGCAAATCGGAAATTATTAATCCGCTCGGAGAAAGTTTAGCTGAATCCGGGCGCGGCGAAGAAATTTTATCGGCTGAAATAAATCTAAACGACCGCGCAGAAGTTATAAAAACAATGAACCTTTTGGGCGATAGGAATTTAACTGTAGATTAAAAACTTTGACGGACTAAAATTGTTCGTCGATTTTTTTTGCTAATTTCAGATTAACCCCTTGACATTTTGTCTAATTAGTGTTAAGGTTTGCAACCGAAGAGAGGTGAACGACTTGACGGAAGAAAAGAAAGTTATAGTCAACAATGAGGACGGCGATAGCGCAGAAATAAATTTGAATAAAAAACAAGCTGAGCCGGAAGTCGAAGTGCTTGAGGAAGAAACGTCCGACCCGACAGCGGAGCTTGAGAAATTAAAAGAGGAACTCAGCGCGAAGGATGATAGATTTTTGAGACTGCAAGCGGACTTCGACAATTTCAGAAAACGTACCGCCAAAGAGAAATCCGAAATCGCAACGGTTATCGAACAGGCTTTTCTGAAAGATTTACTGCCCTTGCTTGATAATCTTAGCCGCGCATCAGAGGCGGCTGAAAATGCCGAAAATGCCGACGTTGAAACCCTTCGCAAAGGTATCGAAATGATTAAGCAAGAGACCGTAGCCGTTATGGGCAAGCACGGACTTGAACCTATTGACACTTTGAATAAACCATTCGACCCGAATTATCATCAAGCGGTTGGCACGATTAAAGACGAAACTAAACAGGACGGAATCATTGCCTCCGAATTCCAGCGCGGTTATATCGCTCGCGGGCGCGTGATTCGTCCCAGCATGGTGCAAGTAGTTAGTAATTAGTAATTAGGAGTTAGGAGTTGAAAAATCATGAGTAAAGTCATTGGTATAGATTTAGGAACAACAAATAGCGTCGTCAGCGTCATTGAAGGCGGCGAACCTACAGTTATCACAAACCCTGAAGGTAGCAGAATCACCCCGTCTGTTGTCGGCTTCACCAAAGACGGTCAACGCCTCGTCGGGCAACTCGCGAAACGTCAAGCCGTTAGCAATCCCGATAGAACAATTTCTTCTATCAAACGTCATATGGGCGAAAGCTACAAAGTTAATATCGACGGCAAAGACTACACGCCGCCGGAAATTTCCGCTATGGTTCTGCAGAAACTTAAAGCCGACGCGGAAGCTTATCTCGGCGAAACCGTCAAGCAAGCCGTTATCACCGTTCCGGCTTACTTCAACGACGCGCAACGCCAAGCAACTAAGGACGCCGGCACAATCGCAGGGCTTGAAGTTCTGCGCATAATCAACGAGCCGACAGCCGCCGCGCTCGCCTACGGTTTGGATAAAGATAACGACGAAACTATTTTGGTATTCGACTTGGGCGGCGGTACTTTCGACGTAAGTATTTTGGAACTCGACGAACATACTTTTGAAGTCAAAGCGACAAGCGGCGATACTCATCTTGGCGGCGACGACTTCGACAAAAAAGTTATGGACTGGATGGTTGCCGAATTCAAACGCGATAACGGCATTGACCTTTCAAAAGATAAAATGAGTGCGCAACGTCTTATCGAGGCGGCGGAAAAAGCTAAAATCGAGCTTAGTTCTATGACTTCGACCAATATTAATTTGCCGTTCATTACAGCAGACGCAAGCGGACCCAAGCATTTGGATTTGACCTTGACACGTGCGAAATTTGACGACTTAACCCGCGACCTTGTCGAACGTACAATGGGTCCGACCCGTAACGCTATGAAAGACGCCGGCTTGACTGGCAAAGATATTGATAAAATTATTCTTGTCGGCGGCTCGTCCAGAATTCCCGCCGTGCAAAATGCAATTCGCGAAATTCTCGGCAAAGAACCTTCAAAGGGCATTAACCCTGATGAATGCGTTTCAATCGGCGCGGCGATTCAAGGCGGCGTTTTGGCTGGCGAATTTGGAAAGGGTAATGAAATTCTTCTGCTTGACGTTACGCCGTTGTCTTTGGGTATCGAAACGCTCGGCGGTGTCTGCACAAAAATTATCGAACGCAATACCACTATTCCGACGCAAAAATCTCAAGTCTTCTCGACGGCGGCGGACGGGCAAACCAGCGTTGAAATTCACGTCCTGCAGGGCGAACGCGAAATGGCCGCCGGTAATAAAACTTTGGGACGCTTTGTCCTTAGCGATATTCCGCCCGCACCGCGTGGAATTCCGCAAATCGAAGTTACTTTCGATATTGACCGCAACGGCATTGTCAACGTCAGCGCGAAGGATAAAAGCACCGGCAAGGAACAGAAAATTACAATTCAATCGTCAAGCGGTATGAGCAAGGAAGATATTGACCGCATGGTTAAAGAGGCGCAAGCCCACGAAGCCGAAGATAAAAAGCAACGCGAAGCCGCCGACGCTAAGAATGACGCCGAGCAAACCGTTTATCAGGCGGAGAAAACTTGCAAGGACTTCGAGGGCAAAGTTGATGAAAACTTGCTTAAAGACGTTCGCACCGCCGCGCAAGCTCTCAAAGATAAACTCGAAAGCGGCGATACTGAAACGCTTAAGAAACTTACTGAAGAAGTTCGCCAGGCACTTTACAAGCTAAGTTCAGCGGCATATCAAGCGGGCGCGGCTCCTAATCAGGACAACCCCAATGCCGATTTCACTCAACAGCAACAACAACAGCAATCGTCAAACAAAAAGGAAGATGACGACGGTACAATCGATGCAGAGTGGAATGAGTCTAAGAAATAAATCGTGAGAATTCACGCGTAGGGGAGGGAGACAAATTCTCTCTCCCCCTTGTTTGTTTAAGGAGGCGACGTTATGGCTGACAAGAAAGATTATTACGAGGTGCTCGGCGTCAATAAAAATTCGACGGACGATGAAATAAAAAAAGCCTATCGCAAATTGGCTCGCAAATATCATCCCGATTTGAATCGCGACGACCCCAAAACCGCTGAAGCTAAGATGAAGGAAATTAACGAAGCTTATGACGTTTTGAAGGATAAAGAGAAGCGGGCGCAGTATGACCAATTCGGACACGCGGCATTTTCGGGCGCGGGCTATGGTGGCGCAGGCGGCGGAACTTATACCGGCAATATTAATATGGAAGATGTCGAAGAAATTTTCAATCAAATGGGCGGCGGCGGTTTCGGCTTTGGTGATATTTTCGGCGACCTTTTCGGCAGAGGACAAAATCGCGCTCGTCGGAAACGTGGTCCCGAACGCGGCGCAGATTTGCGTTACGATTTAAGCCTTACCTTTGAAGAAGCCGCTTTTGGCAAAAAAATGACAATCAAAGTCCCGCGCATGGAGACTTGCGAAGAATGCGGCGGCACCGGTGCTAAAAAAGGTACGACGCCCGACGAATGCCCCGACTGTCACGGCACCGGTACGCGCCAGACTACGACGCGCACTCCTTTTGGCGTCATTTCAAATGCGCGTCCTTGCGAACGTTGTCACGGTTCAGGGCAGATTGTCAAAAATCCTTGCAATCATTGTCACGGCATGGGCAAAATCAGAGTCGAGCGCGACATTGATTTAAACGTTCCAAAGGGCGTAAACGAAGGGCAAAGGCTCAAAATTTCGGGCGGCGGTCAAGCGGGCGAACGCGGCGGGCAACCCGGCGATTTGTACGTTTATATCAACATTAAGCCGCATAAAATTTTCACGCGCAGAGATATTGACGTTCATTGCGAAGTGCCGATTAGTTTTGTGCAAGCGGCACTTGGCGCGACGATTGAGGCTCCGACGATTGACGGCAAAGTTGATTTGACAATTCCGGAAGGTACGCAATCCGGCGCGGTGCTTAGGATTCGCGGCAAAGGAATTCCAGCCCTGCGCGGTGAAGGGCGCGGCGATGAATTCGTCAGAATAAAAGTTCTCACGCCGAAAAACCTTACAAGCCGCCAGAAAAAATTATTGCGCGAATTCGAGGACGGCGGCTCCGACTCAACTAATAATCCCGAAAAGAAATCTTTTATCGACAAGCTCAAGGACTTATTCGACTAAATTTTAAACAAGTCTCCGTGTTAAGGCGCGGGGATTTTTTTTTGTGCTTTATGATAAAATGAATTCAACACAAGCAATTTTCGTTAAGGAGTGGAAATTTTTATGAACGAAGAAATTTATTCAGAAAGAATAATTCAATGCTCCGCCGTTCAAGATTTGACGCGGCTTTTTAGTCTCGTTGAGTTGGCTGAAATGACGCGGGCTGGGATTTTGCAATCGTGGCTTGTCGAAAACTTTTCCGAAGAGGTAGCAGAAATTTTATCGCCAGAAGAAATTATTTCTTGGAACGACGACGAATTGAAACTTTCGCTTTGCGAGTTGTTGGAAATCGACATTGCCGAGTTGTCAGACTATGACGCACAGGCGATTGAACGAGCTATCAATAAACGCCAGCTCAAAGAAATTTACGGCGGCGACGGCACCATAGTTACCAACCAGCGCGAACTTATCGACGCCCTTAACAACGGCGATTTAATCATCTATCTTGTCGGCGGCGTCTTCCAAATTCCGTTGAATAAAGGCGGCGTCACCTACTACGGGCGCGAAAATGCTCTTGTCGAAATTCCGAACCGGCGCGACGTTGATTTTGACGCGGCGGAAATTTCTTTGAACGACCTGCAAATTTTCCTGCGCAATAACATTACCGTTAAATACGCCAATTCAACTAATCTGATTTTTCTGCGCGGCGATAAGATTGCCCTCGATGACGGCGTGAAAAAAATCGACGTTTATAAACTTTTGCGCGGGCGCGTGCATTTGAGACGTCCGAAAAATTTTCGCAACGCGCCGAAGATATGCGCGGAATTGTTGCCGGTAAAGTTTTTCTCGACGAAAAGGATTACAATATCAACTGGCAAGCGTTCGACTTGAAAATTGATTGGCACTTGGACTTCTTGCGGGTCGCGAGAAAGTTTATCGAGAAATTTTTCAGCTGCAATATTCCCGCCGGACTTGCCGTGCAAATTTACGCAACGGAACGCGCGCAACTCGTCTATGCTGACTTTTGCTCCGACGGCGATTTTCCCGCCATTAAGCAACTTTATCTGATTAACGCCGACGGCACGCGCTTTGATATTCTTATCACCGATAAGCCCGCGCAGGAATTTTTTGCCGAACAAAATCAAAGCGGCACTTCGGGCGGGAGCGGCTACGGCTTGGAACTCGTCGAAAATTTTAATGCCGAAGTAAAGAAATTGAATTCTGTCGAAGAAATTTCTCCGCCGGAAGAAAATCTGCGCGGCTTTGAAAAAATTTCTGCCGAGTGCGATTATTACCGTGAGGCTTATGCGGATTTGGATGCGGCGTATAAAAATTATCTTTCGCTTGACGAAAAAATTCGCTATCAACTGGCGGGGATTTTCGGTGACGCGCAGACCGTGCAGGGATTTTTAATCGGTGCGGCGAACGAAAAGCATATCAATGATTCGTTGTTTCAATGATAAGTTGAGATATTTTAGAAGTGGTGATTATATTTATCAACCGTCTACTAATAATAATTTTCGTGGAATAAGTTTCAAAAAGAATAATCAGTTCTGGTACAAATTTTTTTATCGATATATTGGAGAAACAAATACGCATGGCACTAAAATAAGGAGTAACTACTATGATTATTTCATGTTAAGCGTCCCGATTTATCGATTTAACGGGATTGACAGCGAGAAACTTCCGGCGGCGTCGGCTCTTTTATTTTGGTTGGAATATGACCTTGAGCCGCTTGAAGAACAATTCAACAACAAAGCCGGGCGCGAGGCTTTTAAGGCACTTCAGAAACTTTACAGCGAACACGGCGAATTTCTGCGCGGCACGGACGCGGGCATTTCTCTTGACAGGCAAAAAGTTTTGAAGGCGGCTCTTGCGGGCACGAAGATTGATTTTGTCCCGAAAATAAAAGCCGTCATGAACAGCAAGAAAATCGAGGGCGACGCCGACTTTATAAAGCAACTCGAAAAGGATTTATTGGAGTGCGACAATCGCCGCGCCGCCCTCAGCCCTTACGGCAGAAATTTGCTTTACGGTCCTAACGAGGGGCATTGGGAGCTTTGGGATTACGGCAACGGCATCGACACCGAAAACGAAGTTATCTTGAAAGAAAGTTTCACCGCCCGCGACCCTGCCAGCGATATTAGTCGCGGGATTGTCGGAATTGACTTCGGCACCAAATCAACAGTCGTCGTTTGCGAAAACGCCAATCATCAGCAGTTGCCAATTCAAGTCGGTAGCGGCGATTACACGAAGGGCATTAACGCCGCCAATTACGAAAATCCGACCGTCATGCAATTCATTGACTTTGAAAAATTCCTTGCCGACTACAACGCCCGCGCAGGTCGCCCCTACACCAGTTGGAACGATTTAACCGTTTCGCACACCGCCTTTGACAACTTGAAGGCGACCGACAGCAAAAATTATTATTCGTTCTTCGACGGGCTTAAACATTGGTGCGGCACGCCCGATGAGGAAATTAAAATCCGCGACGCGCAGGGCAAGGAATGGAATTTGCCCGCGTTCCTCAAGCTCGGCGACGACAAGCCCAACCCCATTGAAATTTATGCCTATTATCTCGGACTTTATATCAACAATATGATTCGCGGCGAAATTATTCTTAGCTATCTAATGTCGTTCCCCGTGACGTATGATTTCGACGTTCGCGAAAAAATTCGTGCGAGTTTCGAGCGCGGAATTAAAAAATCTTTTCCGACGGCGTTACTTAAGAACGAAGCGGCTATGAAAAATTTCTACGTGGTGCACGGCGCGAGCGAGCCTGCCGCTTATGCGATTAGTGCTTTGCTCGGCTACAACTTCGACCCCGAAGGCGATGCGGAAAATTATTACGGCGTGTTTGACTTCGGCGGCGGCACAACGGATTTTGATTTCGGCGTCTTGAAAGAATCCGAGCGGCAACGCTACGATTACGAGCTTAAACACTTCGACGCGAACGGCGACAAAACTCTTGGCGGCGAAAATCTTTTGCGGCTTTTGGCTTTTGAAGTTTTCAAGGCTAATGTAAATAAACTTCTGCGCCCCGACCCTAAAAACCCTGACGCGCCGTTGATACCGTTTACTTATGCCGCCGAGCGCGAAAAATTCCTTAACAGCGAAAGCGTTATCAATGAGACTTCGCAGGAAGCCCGCAAAAATATGCATGACTTAATGGAGGCGTTGCGCGTTGTTTGGGAAAATCCGACTTCGGACGCCGCGAAGAAAATTTGCGAAAGCGGAATCACGCTAAATCTTTTCGACGAGAGCGGCAACCCCGTCACCAATTTTACTTTGGACATTGGCGGCGGAAAATCTGAAGTCAAACAGCCTGCCGCGCCCGTTCAAACTTCAAACGACGAGTTAATCTCTTTGGAAAGATTGGCAACGAACGAACCCAGCTTAACGAAGCTTTTTGAAGCCCTTTGCAAGCTCGGATTTGGAAATAAAACGCTTACTTTAAAGCTATGGGAAAAAACTTTAATTAATATAAAACAAGCTTTCAAAGATGACCCCGATTGGAACCATTTTATTAATCGTGTCAACGCCGTTGGAAATTTTGATGAATTCATTCCGCGTGAAGACAATCAGCCGACGCAAGAGCCGACAAAAAAATTGGTCGACTTAAAAAGAATTCTGCGCAACCGAATTGAAAAGGGCGTTCGGAACTTTTTCTACTCGCTTAAACAGGCATTCGAGAGCGACGCGGCGAAAAGAAATTTTATCAAGCCGTTCAAAGAGGTTGGCGAGTTCGAGATTTTCTTGGCGGGCAATTCGTCGAAGTCCGAACTTGTCAAGGAAATTTTCAATGAGTATATCGGCGAAAGTTTCAAGGCGGGCGAAATTCTCGGCGTCGAAAAAAATTCTGTGAAGTTTAATCTGTTCCCGCCGCTGGGCACGCCCGAAGCAATCGCGATTCAGAAGGCACGCGGCGTTGAAATTAGCGATGACCCCTTCGAGGCAATGAAACAACCGACCGGCAAAACAGGCGTAGCATTCGGACTTCTGCGTTGCCGCGAAAGCGGGCGAATCGAAGTCAGCGACATTCAGCCCGACGAGGAGACCGGCGAATCATTTCAACTTTATATCGGGCGGCAGAAAAAGGGCAAGTTCAAAACGCTGATTGACCGCTCAACCAAAATGAATGTCTGGTACGAATTCCTTGACGACGCGGGCGCGTCCTTCGACATTCTTTATACCGACGTGCCCGAAGCCGCAACCAATAACGCGCCCATAACCATTTCCAAGCAATATCCCGTTCGCCTGGAGCAGACCGACGCCGACGCGCAGATTTACATTCGCCCTGTAGCGTCGCACGCGATTGAATACGCCGTTGCTTTGAGCCGCGACGATTTAGACGATAATAATTTCATAGTCGAGCCGACGCGCATTGATTTAAAATAGAAAGGTGGTAGCTTATGGACAAGGACGAAGTTAAGAAGATTTTCTTCGAGCTTTTGACTGAAGACGAAGACTTTAAACAGAGATTGACCGAATTTATTTTGAACGCGGTCGCCGAAAAGTTTGTTGAGAAAATCGAGCAAGAAGAGGAGCAGCCTAAATCGGAAGAGGGCGAACCCGTCATTGAGCAAGGGAGTTATTCTCCGGAATTTGTAGAAAAGATTATTGAGCAAACTGATATTAAAAAAATAGAAGACGAATGCGAAGAATTCAAGCGTAAAGCAGAAACTCTTCAACGCGAAAAAGAATCAGTAGAAAATCAGCGCGAAGAATTCAAGCGTAAAGCGGAAACTCTTCAACGCGAAAAAGAATCAGTAGAAAATCAGCGCGAAGAATTCAAGCGTAAAGCGGAAA
>ODAI012895928.1_pt1 | contig 20245 bp, 17 predicted proteins | sample 1539321 | NCBI WGS metagenome assembly ODAI01 (sample SAMN02144231, study PRJEB22623) | gut metagenome | biome: sheep rumen | host: Ovis aries | place: New Zealand
ATGGATGCCCTTTGGCCTTGCATCGGCTTTGGAGGTCGCGGGCGGTGAAGTCGATGCCCACGGTGATGGCATCATAATAAAAATGTGCGTCTTGCTCGGCAATGTTGCGCCCTGATTTACAGATTCGTAGCACCAATTCCGTCTCGTAATGGATTTCCTTGCTGAAAACGGGATAGGGGAACGCCTCGCCTTCGGGCAACAAAGCTGTTTCGGGCTTCATGAAAAACAACGGCTCGGTCGGGAGGGCATTGTCGAGTTCCTTGATGTGCGCCAAATAATTGCGTCCTATACAAATAATCTTCATGGTTTTCAGCGTTTTACGTTTTTTCCTCCCATACGCAGACGGATGGCAGTCACTATCTTTTTCGTGTAGCGCGGGAAGTCGCTTTTCATCATCCAGTCGTAGAACGCCGGTTCCTTACGGAACACCTCTTCGACTCTTTCGCCCTTGTGCTTTCCGAACATGAAGACCTCCTTGCCTTCGTCGTCGAAGATGATTTGGCCAGAAAGGTCGGCGTTTTTGTGGTGGGCCGAAAACTCGGCGAGTTGCTTCATGTCATTGACAGGTCCTTGCGAGCGTTTTCCCCTCGCGTCTTCATAATCAACACCTTTGTAGCGGTCGAGCATGGCGCGAAGCACTTCGTAAGAGGCTTTGGTATCGGCCATTGCGCCATGAGCGCCATCGAGTTCGGCATGGCAGAAGAAGCGATAGGCACCTTTGAGGGTTCGCGGTTCCATTTTCATGAAGATGTTCATCACGTCGATGAAGCCACGGTCTTTGAGGTCGAAATCGTAATCGACGCGGAGGAATTCTTCCACCAAGACGGGTAGGTCGAATTTGAGGATGTTGTAGCCAGCGAGGTCGGCGTTGCCGATGAACTGGGCAATTTCCTTGGCTTTTTCGCGGAAAGTGGGCTTGTCGGCCACCATCTCGTTGGTGTAGCCATGCACAGAGGCGGCTTCGGCGGAAATTGGCATCTCTGGGTTGAGCAGCCACACGCGTTGCTCCTCCTCGCCGTTCTGGTTGATTTTCAAAACACTCATCTCCACGATGCGGTCGTGTGAGATGTTCAAACCCGTCGTTTCAAGATCGAAAAAGGCGATGGGGCGTTTCAAGTTCAGGTCCATGGATTGATGATTTTGAGTGCAAAAATAAAACAAAAACGTTCCGTTATCCAATTTTTTCCTACTTTTGCCCCACTTTTTCAAACAAACTAGAACAAGAATTAGACATCAAATTACTGAAAGACATGATTGAAGACCAAGAAATGAAGGAAAAGGACGGCATGTTCTCAAAGGCCGTCAAAGCAGGAAAGAGGACGTATTTTTTCGATGTGAAAGCCACGAAGAATGACGAAAAGTACATCACCATAACCGAAAGCAAGCGTCGCATGGACGACCAAACCGGCCAGTTTTTCTACGAAAAGCACAAGTTGTTCCTCTACAAGGAAGACTTCGAGAAGGTGGCCAAAGGTTTGAACGACGCCATCAATTTTGTGGAGACCGGCGAATATCCATCCGATTACTTCGACGAGCCCGAGCCGCGCCACTACAACGCGGAAGGCGAAGGCCGACAGGCATTCCGCAGCGAGAGTCGCAGCGAGATCGACAGCGCCATCGACAAGTGGTTCGACAGCCTCGACAAATAATCAAAAAAAAACACAAGAAGCCCAAAGGTCGCGCCAATGTCGCGGCCTTTTTGCGTTTACGAAAAACTTATCAACAAAACGTGCAAATGTTGATAACTTTCCAGCGACAGGAGCAATAAAACACGGCAAAACCCGTATTTTTGTAGCGTGAAAACAGACTGAAAATGGGAAAGATTATAGCGATAGCCAACCAGAAGGGCGGCGTGGGCAAGACCACCACCGCCATCAACCTCGCGGCCAGCCTGGCCGTGCTCGAGCACAAGACACTCCTCATCGATGCCGACCCGCAGGCCAACGCGACCTCTGGCGTGGGCATCGAACCCAAAAGCGTGGAAACCAGCATCTATGAGTGCATCATCGACAACGTGGATCCGAAGACCGTCATAGTGGAAACAGAAACACCGAACCTCTTTTTGATTCCTGCCCACATCGACCTTGTTGGAGCCGAAATCGAGATGATCAACCTGCCCGAGCGCGAACAGATGATGAAGAAACTGCTCGCCCCCATCAAGGGCGAATACGACTTCATCATCATCGACTGCTCGCCGTCGTTGGGCCTGGTCACGGTCAATTCGCTCACTGCATCCGATTCGGTTATCATCCCGGTGCAATGCGAATACTTCGCCCTCGAAGGACTTGGTAAATTGTTGAATACCATCAAGATAGTCCAAACCCGTCTCAATCCTGACTTGGACATTGAGGGCATTCTTCTCACCATGTTCGACACGCGCCTACGCCTTTCCAAACAGGTGGTTGAGGAAGTCAAAATGCACTTCCAGGACATGGTTTTCAACACCATTATCAACCGCAACACGCGCCTGAGCGAAGCCCCGAGCTTCGGCAAGACCATCATCATGCACGACGCAGGAAGCACGGGAGCCATCAACTACCTCAACCTCGCCCGCGAAATCCTTGAAAAGAACAACTTCTCCACCAAAAACGACTGAATACCATGTCTGACAAAAACAAAAGAGCCTTAGGACGCGGCCTCGACGCCATCATGCAAAGCCCCGAAACCGACATCACCAGCAAGGACATCAGCGGCAACTATGTGGCTGGTGCCATCGCCGAAATCGACATCAACCTCATTGAGACCAACCCCTTCCAGCCAAGAACGGAATTTGACGAAACCGCCTTGCGCGAACTGGCGCAATCCATCAAGGAACAAGGTGTGATTCAGCCCGTTACGGTTCGAAAATTGGGCTACGACAAATACCAACTCATCTCCGGCGAGCGCCGTTTGCGTGCCTCCAAGATGGCAGGGATGAAAACGATTCCCGTCTTCATCCGCGTGGCCAATGACCAACAAATGCTAGAGCTTGCCCTCATCGAGAACATCCACCGCGAAAACCTCAACGCCATCGAAGTGGCCATTTCCTACCAACGCCTCATCGACGAGTGCGGCCTGACACAGGAAGATGTGAGCGAAAAAGTGGGAAAAAGCCGCAGCGCGGTGGCCAACTTCTTGAGACTGTTGAAGTTGCCTGCCGAGGTACAAATCGCCATTCGCGACGGCCACATCAGCATGGGGCACGCCCGCGCCCTCATCAACATCAACGACAAAGAGCAGCAACTCAAGCTGTTGCAGCAAATTGTCGAGGACGAAATGAACGTGCGCCAGACCGAGGAGTTGGCCGACAAAGCCAAGAACAGCGGCAAGGAACGCAAGCAAACCAACTTCATACCCGAACATTTCAAGAGCAAAATCAAGACGCTTTCGCAGACCTTGAACACCAAGGTGAAAGTGAAACGCAACGTGAAAGGACAAGGCTCGGTCGTCATCGACTTCAAGGACGAGGCCGAATTCGACCGCATCATGGAACTGTTCAACCACAAATGAACCACCATGCCGCGCCGTTTCCTGCTTCTTTTGGGCTTCATCGCAATCCTCGCCTTTCAGAAAACGGAAGCGCAAAACGTGGTTTTTGACACGGTCGGCAACACCATTATGACTGCCGACACCATTTCAAAAACCACAGAACCAACAAAAACGACAAAAGAAAAGAAACCGCACAGCCCGAAAACGGCCACCATCATGTCGGCTTGCCTCCCTGGATTGGGGCAAATTTACAACGGCAAGTGGTGGAAAGTGCCCATTGTCTATGCCGGATTGGGCGGCCTCGGCTATATGGTCTACAGCAACTACTCCGAATACCGTTCCTACCTCCACGCCTACGAGTTCAAGACCGGCGACCTGCCCGACGGCGTGACCCTGAGCGAGCACGAAACCGACCTGGCCAACCGCTATGCGGCAAGCCAACTGCAGACCTACAAGGAATCATACCGCCGCAATTTCGAACTATTCACCATCATAACCGTGGCATGGTACGGACTGAACATCTTGGATGCTTGCGTCGACGGGCACCTCTATTCATACGACATCAGCGACGACCTCAGCCTCAACATCGATCCATACCTGAAGCCAGTGGAACAGCCAATAATGATACCGCAATACGCCCAAGTGGGACTATCGCTTAAACTGAATTTCTAATGTAAACAAAACCTACAAAACATGCAAAACAACCTATCAAACCAAAGAGTGGCGACTGGCACAACCGTGCAGTCGCAAGGAAACCGCCGGTTGGCGGGTTTCCAAAAAGACCCAAAGAAGTTTTAGCAGTTTTGAAAGTTTTGTTCCAAAAACACATACCATGAAAATAGCACTCATCGGATACGGAAAGATGGGCCACGAGGTGGAAAAAGCCGCCCTCGCCCGCCAGCACGAAATCATCGTCACCATCGACAATGCGCAAGAATGGCAAGAACGCATTGAGCAACTGAAGCAGGCCGACGTAGCCATCGACTTCAGCCAGCCCGACCAAGTGGTCGCCAATATCCACCGCTGCTTCGACTTGAACATCCCCATTGTCGTCGGCACCACGGCTTGGCAAGCGCATTTCGGCGAAATCAGGATGCGCTGCCTCAACGAGAGCCAAAGCCTCTTCCACGCACCCAACTTCAGCATCGGGATGAACATCATGTTCCTACTCAACAAGCAGTTGGCGCGTTTTGCCGAAATATATGGCTATCAACTTTCGTTGGCCGAGACCCATCACATCCACAAGTTGGACAAGCCCAGCGGCACCGCCGTGAAATTGGCCAACGACATCCTCAGCGTCAACCACGACTACGACCACTGGAGCATCGACGCGCCCACCGACCACACCTTATATATTAATGTGACCCGCATCGGCGAGGTGAACGGCATCCACAGCGTGGTGGCCGACTCCGAGGCCGACCGCCTCACCCTCACCCACGAGGCCTACAACCGCAAGGGCTTCGCCTTCGGTGCCATCGCCGCAGCGGAGTTCCTGCTCGGCAAGACGGGCTGCTACTCGATGGAGGATTTGATGGGGAGGATTTGACGGATTCGTTGGCTAAATCGACTAAAAAAGCGCCGTTTTAGCGAATGAATCGCGATTTATTCGCTAAAACGGCAAAAAATCGGGCGATTTAGCGAACATATCCGAATGTTTTTGTATTTTTGCCTCGAAATCAAAACTGTGGCATCATGCAAAAGCAAGTCATCGGGCGAAATGAAGAAATCAGGTTGTTGAACAAATATGCAGCCTCCAACAGGGCTGAATTCGTAGCAATTTATGGCCGTCGCCGTGTAGGAAAGACGTTCCTCGTCAACCAAGTGTTCAAAGGAAGGCTCGCCTTTTCTATGACAGGCATCATGGATGGCGACAAAAACGCCCAACTTCATGCCTTCTGCGATGCTTTGGAATTGTACGGCCAACCCGCACATAAAACTCCTAAAAATTGGTATGAAGCCTTTCAAACCCTTCATCGTTTCCTGTCAGAGAAAATGGAGGATGGAAAGGAATGTGTGGTTTTCATCGACGAACTGCCGTGTTTTGAAACCCGCAAATCGAACTTTGTCAACGCATTGGGCTATTTTTGGAACAGTTGGGCCTCGTTGCAAGACAATCTGCTGCTTATCGTATGCGGATCGGCCACCTCGTGGATGATGAAGAACGTCATAGACAGCCACGGCGGCTTGCACAATCGCATCACCCATGAGATGCACCTCAAAGAATTCAACCTGCGCGAAACCGAACTGTATTTTCAGGAATACGGTTTCCCATGGGACAGGTTGATGGTATTGCAAGCCTATATGATTATGGGCGGCATACCTTATTACATGAGCCTGCTCGATCCAGCCGAAAGCCTTGCACAAAACGTCGACCGGCTGTATTTCCAGGCCGACGGCGAGATGAAACGCGAGTTCCATCGGCTTTACAGAACCTTGTTCAACCATCCGGAACCGTATATCGCCATTGTGGAAGCCTTGTTTGAGAAAAAGAAAGGCCTAACGCGCGACGAAATCGCCAAAGCCATCGGCAGCAACGCCAACGGCACCCTCACCCAAATGCTCCAAAACCTTGTGGACTGCGACATCATCAGGTTCTACCGCGTCAAGGACAAAACCATCTCGACGCGCAACGGGCTATACCAACTACTCGATTTCTACTCTCTCTTTTACCTCCAATTCATGAAAAGCCAGACTTCAAACGAGCAGTTTTGGACACAAAGCCTCAACACGCCTGCAATCAACACCTGGATGGGACTATCGTTTGAGCGCATCTGCCTGACGCACATCCCACAAATCAAACAGGCACTTCGGATTGGCGGGATAAAAACAGAACATTATTCTTGGCGTGGCATCGACCCCGCAACCCAAAAGCAGGCCCAAATCGACCTCATTATCGAACGCGCCGACCGCCTCATCAACCTATGCGAGGCAAAATACAGCGAAAAACCCTACCTCCTCGACAAGGAAGAATACGAGAAATACACCGACCGCGTGGCACTTTTCAAGCAACAAACCACATTTTCGGGCGGCACCATTCCCACTTTCATCACCGCCAACGGATTGCAACGGAACGCCTATTCCGACCACATCGTTGCACAGATTACGATGGATGCGTTGTTTGAGGAAATCAAGTAGCGCTTTGGTAATCCCAGAGATTATTCAGCCTTGATTTGAAAAATCCGGTTTTTTGCTTGACGGTATGAAATTCTTGAGGTAAATTCCCTCCAGGATACACAAAACCGCTAAATTTACACCAAATTTTGCGGTTTGGATTATTTTCCAACACACTACATTCTATTAATTTTTCAAAAGGAGCATCACGAAAATCACTACTTTTGCACCTTGAAATAATATTTCACCCCTTTTCGCGTTAGCAAGTAAATTCAATAAACGACATGTCATTATTATTGTTCATCCTCATCGTTCCAGCGCTGTTCACCATCCCGATTGCGTTCTGCTGGAAGCAGTTCGAAGCCGCCGGACAAAAGGGCTACTACAGCCTCATCCCCTACTACAACATCTATATCATGCTGAAAATCATCGGCAAAGAGAAAAAGTTCTGGTGGTGGTTCTTCATCGTCTTCCCCTACATCAACATCTTCATGCTGCTGCTCATGCTCGTCGAGTTGGGCAAATGCTTCGGACGGTTCAAGGTCTGGGAGGAAGGCATGGCCGCCATCCTGCCGTTCATTTTCTTCCCCATCATCGCCAAAAACGACAAATACCAAGACCCCGCCACAGCCTCTCGCCCCAAGAAGTCAGCAGCCCGCGAGTGGTTCGATGCCATCATTTTTGCTGTCGTCGCCGCTTTGATTATCCGTACCTATGTCTTCGAAATGTTCACCATCCCCACTTCGAGCATGGAGAAATCACTATGCGTAGGTGATTATTTGGTTGTCAGCAAGATACACTATGGCCCCAAGGGACAAAACACACCGCTTTCGTTCCCCTTCGTGCACAACACCTTGCCGGGGAGCAAGACCAAGAAATCCTATTTGGAATGGATCAAGTTGCCATATCACCGCTATCCAGGCGTGACGACGATGAAGCGTTACGACCCCATCGTGTTCAACTATCCCGCCGGCGACACGGTCTGCGACATTTTCCAAAGCAGCATCAACTATTATGACCTCGTGCGCGAATATGGCCGCAAGAAGGTTTGGAGCGACCACCAAAACTTCGGCAAGGTCATCAGTCACCCCGTCGACAAGCGCGAAAACTATGTGAAACGCCTCATCGGTATGCCTGGAGATAGCCTGAAAATCGTTGACGGAGTGGTGTTTATCAACGGCGAAAAGGCCTTTGAACCCGAAAATATGCAACACAACTACACCGTGGTGACCACTTCCGGCGGCATCAACAAGCAGGTTTTGGACAAATATAGCATCACGGAAGGCTACCGCACCGCCGACCCCAACACCTTCATCCTCAACATCAGCGCGAAGGTGGCCGACGAACTCATCAAGCTGCCATTCGTCACCTCGGTGATGCGTAACATCCAAGCCCCAGGCCAAGGCACTTCGACCAGCCTTTTCCCCAACCGTCCCGACCTCTATCCTTGGAACGTCGACAACTTCGGCCCGATTTACATCCCGAAGAAAGGCGAAACGGTAAAGCTCGACCTCAACACCTTGCCGCTTTACGAGCGCATCATCCATGCCTACGAGCTGCACGACGTGAAGGTGCAAGACAACCAAATCCTCATCGACGGAATGCCCGCCGACAGCTACACTTTCGAAATGGACTACTATTGGATGATGGGCGACAACCGCCACAACTCCGCCGACTCGCGTTATTGGGGCTTTGTGCCCGAAGACCACATTGTCGGCAAGCCCATTCTCGTGTGGCTCTCTTTGGACAAGGAGAACGGCGGCATCCGCTGGAAACGGATGTTCAGGATCCCGAAGTGACGTTTCGGCACATTTTCGTAAGGTTCAGATTTGTTTTTAACCCTAAATTTGAAAAAATGAAAAAGTTAATCACAGCCGTGGCTCTTGTTGCCACAATGTTCGTTGCTGAAAAAGTGCAGGCACAGTTTAGCGTCAATTTTGGCCTACCACACAACTTTATCACGGAGAGAATCTCTACAGGAGGCACACCGACAGGAGACGCACCTTCAATTAGCATAAATTCCTTACATTCAGAAAGTTATAGTGGTCTTTCGTTAGGGGTAAACTACAATTTCCGACTTTCCGAAGAATTCGGCATCTCAGTAGGCGGGCAATTCAGATGGAATCATCTTCACCTCTCCAAATCCATTTTAAGGCCTATGCAACACAGGTATATCTCCAATGTCTTTTATGTTGATGTCCCCGTGATGCTGAATTACAGTTGCAAAATCAGCGACCACTGGAAAGTCGGGCCCTTCATTGGCCCAATGTTGACTTACGGCCTCGGCGGCACCATCAAAATCTGCGACCAAGACTACAGCAACGCCGAAGTCCATCCTTGGTACGGCGACTATGGCGATTCCCACTTCAGCAAGCACGACTACAAACGCCTTGACCTTTCAGCGGTTGCGGGAGTGGCTTTCAGTTACAAGCGCCTCAATATTTATGGCAGTTACCGATATGGCCTGCTCGACATAGACAAAGACGCGGTGGCCAAAACCCACACTTCGGGCATTTCCCTTGGGGTGGGATTTGCTTTTTGAATCAATAAATAATGGCACAAATCAAATCAGAACAAATGTATCAAGCGTTGCTAAAACGAGTTGATGAACTTTAAATATGACAAGTGATAATGATTCTATGGATGACCCGCGTATGCTGGAACTTGACATTATTTCTGATTTGATTGCGGAATACGAAGACATCCATTATCCTATTGGCAAAGAAGAACAAGCCCATATTGGTTGATTTTTCTTGAACAGGCACCTTCAAAAAACCAACAAATTTGCGTATTTTTGCACCCCATTAACGAAGATTGAATATGACCGCAGGAAACAACCGTAAAGAGAACACTTTCAGACAGAAATCCGCTCCCGAACCTGAATATTTAGAGGAGAAGGAAATCATCGCCGAAGAACAGATAAAAGAGGAGAAACCTAAAAAGGAGACCCCTAAAAAGGTCGAAAAAACGCTCAAAAACAAAGAGCCAAAGCCGCAAAAGCCTAAAAAAGAGCAAAATCCGAAAGATGGCAAAACCAAACGCATCATAGGAATCTTGTTCATTTGCTTGGCGGTTTACCTCTTCATCGCCATGTTGAGTTATTTCTTCAGTTTCTTCGGAGGAAACCACCAAGAATTTGGCTACCAAATATTTAGCGAAAAAATCCAACTGGAAAACCGCACAGGGCGTTTGGGCGCATTCCTGTCTCAAACGCTCATCAAGGAGTCGTTTGGAATCGGGTCGTTTTTCTTTGTTTACCTGCTGTCAATCATAGGTTTAACCCTCACCGACAACGCACGGATCAAGATGTGGAGCCTATGGAAATACGCGCTTGTGTGCCTCGTTTGGCTGCCGCTGTTTTTCGCGTTCATCGCAGTCTCCGCCCCACAATGCGCCATCTTCGGCGGTGCGGTCGGACAATGGCTCAATACCCTGCTCAACCAATATGTAGGCAAGGCTGGAACCATACTCATACTCGTGTTCCTCTTTTTGGTGTTCGCGGTCTATCAATTCAACCTCACCTTCAACCACATCAAGCAGTTGCGCGAAAAACGCGAAGCCGAGCTCCGACACCAAGCAGCCCTCGCCGCCGAGCAGCGCATCAAGGAAGAACTGGAACGCGAAAAGCAAAACAGCAACCACGGCGAAGATCTCGACCCTGACGACGACATCACCGACCCCGACGAGGAAGAAGACGACCCCAACACTTCGAACCTGCCGCCCGTGACTTCCTACACCAAGAGCCCCGAACTGGAAATCGTGAACAACGAAAACGAGACGAGCAACGCACCAAAAGAGAATACTTTCATCAAGCCGCAAAACAGTGGAAACCAACCCATCGAGGTAACGACTACGCCCGACAACCCTGTCATTTCGGTGGCCACAATCGTGGAACCTGTTACAGACAACAAACCCAAGGTCACCGTTCAACAGGACAACGAGACCGAAGCGGAAAGCAAGGTGGAATTGGTCATTGAAGACACGCCGAAGGAAGAAACGGTGGAACAGCCTAAAAACATGGAACACCACACCATCGACACGCCTTTCGATCCGCGCTATGAACTTCGCGACTTCAAGTTCCCGACTTTAGACATGCTGAACGACTACGGCGACAAGAAATCGGAAATCAACAGCGAGGAATTGGAAGCCAACAAGAACAAGATCGTGGAAACCCTTGCCAACTACGGCATCGCCATCGACAAGATCAAGGCGACGATTGGCCCGACGGTCACCTTATATGAAATCGTGCCTGCCGCCGGCATCCGCATCTCGAAAATCAAGAACCTCGAAGACGACATAGCCTTGAGCTTGGCAGCCTTGGGCATCCGCATCATCGCGCCCATTCCCGGCAAGGGCACCATCGGCATCGAAGTGCCCAACAGCAAGCCCGAAACCGTTTCGATGCGCAGCGTGTTGGCTTCAGAAAAGTTCCAAAACTCGAAGTTCGCCCTGCCTTGCGCCATCGGCAAGACCATTTCCAACGAGACCTACGTCTTCGACCTTGCCAAAATGCCGCACATTCTGATGGCAGGTGCCACGGGTCAAGGCAAGTCGGTGGGACTCAACGCAATTATAGCCTCGTTGCTTTACAGCAAACATCCGTCTGAGCTGAAATTCGTGATGGTGGACCCAAAGAAAGTCGAATTGACTTTGTTCAACCGCATCGAGCGTCATTATTTGGCCAAACTCCCTGATTCCGAAGACGCTATCATCACAGACGTAAAGAAAGTGGTGCGCACACTCAATTCGCTCTGCATCGAAATGGACACCCGCTACGACCTGCTGAAGCAAGCCGAATGCCGCAACATCATCGAATACAACGAAAAATTCAAGTCACGCAAGCTGCTGCCCACCGAGGGGCACCGCTTCATGCCTTATATCGTGTTGATTGTAGACGAGTTTGCCGACCTGATCATGACCGCAGGCCGCGAGGTGGAGTCGCCCATCGCTCGTTTGGCACAATTGGCCCGTGCCATCGGCATCCACTTGATCATCGCCACGCAACGGCCTTCTGTCAACGTCATCACGGGCAGCATCAAGGCCAACTTCCCAGCCCGTATCGCCTTCCGCGTCATCTCTGCCGTCGATTCCAAGACCATCCTCGACCAAAGCGGTGCCAACCAATTGATTGGACGCGGCGACATGCTCCTTTCCACCGGCAACGACCTTGTGCGCCTGCAATGCGCCTTCATCGACACGCCAGAGGTCAAGGAAGTGACCGAATTTATCGGTGCACAACGCGGCTATCCCGAAGCGTTCATGTTGCCCGAAGTGCCGGAAGAAGAGGGCGAAGCCGTCGACATCGACGACGAGGGCGAGCGCGACAGCCTCTTCGAGGAAGCCGCCCGCATTGTGGTGCAGACGCAACAAGGTTCAACCTCGATGATCCAGCGCAAACTGAAGCTTGGCTACAACCGCGCAGGCCGCATCATCGACCAACTGGAGGCCGCCGGCATCGTCGGGGCGTTCTCCGGAAGCAAGTCGCGCGAGGTGAAAGTGAGAGACGAATTCGCTTTGGAACAGATTTTGCGGGACATCTACAACAAAGACAACGGAATCTAAAAATGAAAACACGTAATTTCCTTATCGGATTGGCTATCATCCTAACAGCCAGCACTTTGAAAGCACAAAACAGCGCAGATGCCCTCGTCCGAACCTTCGTGAACCAACTCAAGAGCCACAAGAACTTGGAGCTGGTTTTCGACTATCAGTTCAGTCCCGACGGAAAAAATCTCAGCGAAGCGCAAAAAGGCCACGCTTGGTTGCAAGAAGAGGCCTACAAAGTGGAACTTGCCGAACAACAAAACATCTCAGACGGCAAGAGTATCTGGACCTATCTCGTTGATGAAGAAGAGGTTATGGTAAGCAACGCCTCCGAAGGCACCGACAACACGCCTTTGAAACTGCTCACTTCCTTGGACGAAAACTACGCCGCCACCGTTTCCAAAATGGACAGCAACGGCCTTTGCACCGTTGAATTGGCCAACCCGAAAGGCATTTACAAACGCATTACATTGAAAATCAATACAAAAACCACTGAAATCAAAAGTGCCGACATCTATGTGGAAGACGGAAGCAAGATGGTCATCAACGTCAAGGAAGTGAAATTCGACCAGAAATTGGACGACAAATTCTTTACCTTCGACGCGAAAGCCTACCCGAAAGTTGATATAATTGATATGAGATAATACAATAAACGAAGATACTTTTAGTTAGTTAAAACAAAGAAATACGGCCCTTCGACAAGCTCAGCTAAGAAAGCTAAGGGTCGCTGAGACTATCGAAACGTCCGACAAAACAACGAACAATATGAACCTGTTACAAATTCAAGAAGCAGTTAATGATTTGGGCACAGCGGCGGCAGAAACCGTAGCCCAACCCACCGAATTCAAACTCTCCATCCTCGAACTTGCCACCAAGGGCGGATGGATCATGATTGTTTTGGCCATTCTTTCCATCATCGCGGTCTACATCTTCATCGAACGCTACATCACCGTCAGCCGCGCCACGAAATACGACAGCGGCTTCATGGAACGCATCCGCGAGTACATGAAAGACGGCAAACTCGACTCGGCCAAGGCTCTTTGCAGAGGCAACTCCACCCCTATCTCGCGCATGATCGAAAAAGGACTGTCTCGCATTGGTCGCCCGCTGAACGACATCAATCTTGCCATTGAAAACGTTGGAAATCTGGAGGTCGCGAAATTGGAGCGTGGCGTAAGCATCCTCGCCATGATTGCCAGTGCTGCCCCGATGATTGGTTTCTTGGGTACGGTGACAGGCATGATTCGCGCATTCTATAATATGTCGATGGCGGGCAACAACATTGATATCGAACTGCTCTCGTCGGGCATCTACGAAGCCATGGTGACCACCGTCGGCGGCTTGATCGCCGGCATCATTGCCTACATCTTCCACGCCGTCATCTCCACGAAAATCCAGAAAGTCGTCAATTTGCTTGAGGCAAAGGCGACCGAATTTATGGATGTTCTGAACGAACCCGCTTAAAACCAGCGCATTATGGCTATCAAATCCAGAAACAAGGTAGAGCCTACGTTCAACTCCTCGTCCATGTCGGACTTGGTGTTTCTGCTGCTGATTTTCTTCATGCTGACTTCGACTTTGGTTGCGCCAAACGCCATCAAGCTCATGCTGCCGTCGAGCAACAGCAAGACCATGGCCAAGCAGACTGTCACGGTTTATGTCGATGAAGATTACAACTATTTCGTTGACGAAACCCAAGCTGACGAGACTCAACTCATGGAACTCATCAACGGCAAAATCGGCACCGACACGCAAGCCACTGTGGTGCTGCGTTCAGACAAGACCGTGCCAGTGCAATACATTGTGAACGTGATAGATGCGGTGAACCAAATCAACAACGCGACGAGCAACAACCATAAGGTCATCTTGGCCACCGCGCCAAAGAAATAGGAGGCTCTATGAGTAGTAACGAAAAGAAAGACAAGGGCATAGCCATAGCGGGAACCATCGTTGTGCACGCTTTGGCAGTCCTCATGCTTTTCCTGATGGCCTTCCGCACGCCTTTGCCGCTGCCCGGCGAGGAAGGCGTTGAAGTCGACTTGGGCATGATGGACCAAGGTATGGGCAACATCCAGCCCGAAAAGCCCGCCATACCGCAGGCCGCACAACCCGAACAAAAACAGGAAAAGAGCAAGGAAGAAAACCTCACCCAAAACGATGATGAAGCCCCGGCCATCGAGAAGCCGAAGGTCAGCAAACCCAAGGAAGAAAAACCCGTCGAGCAACCCAAGCCCACCGTCAACCAAAAGGCCTTGTTCAAAGGCAGCGACACGCCCCAAGCCGGCGGCTCGGAAGGCATCACAGGGCAACCCGGCGACCAAGGCAAGCCCAACGGACTGGCGGGCATCAAGCAATATGAAGGCAACGGAGGCAAAGGCAACGGCCCAGGCTACAGCCTTGGCGGTCGTGGCGCAAAAAGCCTGCACCGGCCCAGCGACGACTTCAGCGAAGAAGGCACCGTAGTGGTTGATATTTGGGTAAACCGCGAAGGCAAAGTGGTCAGGGCTGAAGTTTCGCCTAAAGGCACCACGCTGATTAACAGCGAAATGCGTCAAAGAGCCGTACAATCCGCATTGCGTTCCGCTTTCGTTTCCGACCCCACCGCGCCAGAACAGCAGAAAGGCACAATCACCTACAATTTTGTCATCAACCAGTAAAAAAATGCAGAATTGTGAATGCGGAATGCAGAATGGCGAAAACTACAATAATCAGTTTAGTTCATTCTGCATTCATCATTCTTAATTCAAAATTCCGAATTAAAATGACCTACTCCGAAACCCTCGAATGGATGTTCAACAAGCTCCCGATGTACCAGCGCATTGGGGCCGCAGCCTACAAAGCCGACCTAAACAACACCATCCAACTTCTACAACTTCTTGACAATCCGCAAAATAACTTCAAGTCGGTGCATGTGGCCGGCACCAACGGCAAAGGCTCCGTTTCGCACATGTTGGCTTCTGTTTTCCAAGAAGCCGGCTACAAGACTGGCCTTTACACCTCGCCACACCTCCGCGACTTCCGCGAGCGCATCCGCATCGACGGGGAGATGATTCCAGAGGGAAACGTCACGCAATTCATTGAAACTTACAAGAATAAGTTTGAGACAATGGAGCTTTCCTTCTTCGAGATGACCGTTGGCATGGCGTTTGACTATTTCGCGAAGGAAAAGGTCGACATCGCCATTGTGGAAGTCGGGATGGGAGGCAGATTGGATTCCACCAACCTCATCACGCCCGAACTGAGCGTCATCACCAACATCGACCTCGACCACATGAAGTTCCTTGGCGACACGCGGGCGGAAATAGCCTACGAAAAGGCAGGCATCATCAAGCCCGGAATCCCTGTCGTGATTGGCGAAACCCATCCCGAAACCGCACAAGTCTTCATTGACAAAGCCAAGGAATGCAACAGCCCCATTTACTTCGCCGACCAGATTTTCGACTGCGACAAAATCCACATCGAGTCGGCCATAGTGCAGAAGTTCGACATCTGGAAAAACAGCGAGCTTTACATGGAAGCCCTCGAAACCCCGCTGATGGGCAATTACCAGCGCAAAAACCTCACCACTGTGATGTGCGCTTTGGACCTGTTGTGCAGCAAGTTCGACCTTTCGGAAGGCGACATACGAGACGGCATTGGGAAGGTCATCAGAAACACACATTTGATGGGACGTTGGCAAATCCTCTGCAAAGACCCGCTCACTGTCGCCGACACGGGGCACAATGTGGCCGGAATCACTGAAGTAGTGCGCCAATTGGCTGAAATGCAATACGGCAAGCTGCATTTCGTGCTCGGCATGGTCAACGACAAGGACATCGACAGCGTGTTGCAACTATTGCCCCGCAACGCCGATTATTATTTCTGCAAAGCCAACATTCCTCGCGGCTTGGATGCCAACATCTTGGCCGAGAAAGCCTTCGAGATGGGCTTGCGCGGGCAGGTGTTCGAATCGGTCAGCCACGCCTATCGCTCGGCGGTCAATAACGCCCATTTTGGCGATTTGGTCTTCGTCGGCGGCAGCAATTTCACCGTGGCCGAGGTGGTGTAAGGGAATTATTCTTACCTTTGCGCAAAATCCAACAAGCCTTTGAAGGAAAAGAAGTTAAATATTATTCTTTTGGCACTTTTCTGCATCGTTCTAAGTTCATGCGACATAGGTCGTTATGTACCCGAGGGAAAGTATTTGGTAAAGAAGAATTCCGTAGTCATCGAGAAAAAGGACACAGGCATCAGCAAGTCGAAGCTGTCTTCCTACATCGCCTTGAAAACCTATAAAAACCCCTTGCAGACAAAATTCCCGATTTGGGTTTATTACAAGTCGGAGAGCAATCCCAACAGCAAGTTCTGGAAATGGATGAACAAGAACTTCGCCAAAGAGCCCGTATATTATGACAAAGCCGAGGCCGACCGTTCCGCATCGCAAATGATGCGCTATCTCGACAGAATCGGACGATTCCATTCAAAGGTGACCCATACAATGAACCATGAGCAAAAGTTTGCCAAGGTACATTATACCGTCATTCCCACCGAACCCTACCGAATCAACAAATTACAATATGTCATCGAGGACAGCCTGATGGAACGATTCATCATGCGCGACGTGAAGAAATTCCCAATCCGCGAAGGTGACATTTACGACGAGTTTGCCATCAGCGACCAAAGAGACATGATTACGGAAAGGCTCAGAAACTCAGGTTATTATTACTTCAAACGCGACAACATCCACTACGAGGTGGACAGCAACTTCATGAACCGTAGCATGTCTGTCACCATGAAAGTCTCTAAAAACGAGCTTGCTCACAGGCGCTATCACATCAACAAAATCAGGATTTTCCCCGATTTTTCCGTTTTCAAACTGGGAGAACGTCCTGTCGATTCGGTTTCGCTGACCGTGGATGTTGGCAGAAGAAGAAAACTCCCCAACACACTGGATTTCTATTATTACAACAAACCCATGGTGAGGCCTCAATCCCTCACCCGACTCATCCAAATCGTACAAGGGATGCCTTATATATACAGAAACGTCACAACTACATACCAAAAACTGAACAACCTGCGCGTTTTCAGCAATGTCAACATCACTTTCGATTCAGTTCCAAGCCCTAACGACTCCTCCCATCTTTTAGATTGCCGCATCACCATGCAGCAAACCGACCGGCACTCCTTCACAGCCCAGGCCGAAGGCACCCGTTCCGACAGCGACTTGGGCATCAAAGGGAGCCTTTCCTACACGAACAACAACTTCTTCCGTGGTGCAGAAGTCTTCCAAATGAGCCTCAAAGGAGGTTTGGAAGCACAAAAAGTGATTAGTTTGAGCGATTCGTTAGATAAAGGCAAAATATTCAACACCAGGGAGTTGGGACTCTCTACCAGTTTATTGTTCCCCAAATTCCTCAGTCCCATCCCTTTGCGTAATTTCGCGAGAGACTACCAACCCACCACCACGGTGAACCTCGGTGTAAATGCGCAAATCAAATACTATTATTCGCGTTTTATCTCAACAGCGTCATTCAGCTACGATTGGGAAGGTAGCAACCGAATTCACCACACCTTTTCCCCAATCCATCTTAACAGCGTGAAAATCACCAACATGGAAAGTCTCTTCCAAAGCTATCTCGACCAACAAACCAATCAACGGAAAAAAGACCAATATACCGACCATCTGATTTTCGGCACCCGATATTCCTTCATATATAGCACGCAAAACATCAACAAGACGGGCAGTTTCTTCTACCTCAGGGCCGATCTCGAGACAAGCGGCAACCTGCTTTCACTGTTCAACAAAACCAAGTTGATGACAATCAACGAGAACCATCACTATGTTTTTGGAATACGTTACGCACAATATTTCAGAAGCAGTTTCGACATCCGCCAACACATCGACCTCGGGCGTGAATCATGGCTTGTATTTCGCGAATTTGTCGGTTTCGGACTGCCCTACGGCAACTCGGAAGACTTGCCCTTCGAGCGCAGTTTCTATGCTGGCGGCGCCAATAGTTTGCGCGGCTGGAACTACCACGGTGTCGGGCCCGGTAGTTTCATTTCCCACTATGGCGACTTTGAGCGTACTGGCGATATACAGTTGGAAGCCAATGCCGAAGTTCGGTTCCCGTTATACAACATCATCAACGGGGCCGTGTTCGTCGATGCTGGCAATGTTTGGCTTTACCATCCCAATGAAGGCATCCCTGGCGGCGAGTTCAAGTTCAGCGAATTCTACAAGCAAATCGCCCTTGATGCAGGATTTGGCCTTCGCCTCGATGTGTCGTTCCTCATTCTACGCCTGGACCTGGCCTATGCCATGCGCAATCCTTTCCCCAACGCTTCAGGAAACTATTGGCGTTTCGACCAAGCGGGCAATCTCAAGTTGAATTTCGGAATAGGATACCCTTTCTGAATAGCCATGATTTTGAACCACAACGATTTATATCAAAAACTACTTCAGAGCTTCGGCCTCGAACCCACCAACGGACAAGCCACTGTACTGAGGCATCTTTCCGCTTTCCTACTTTCCGAAAAGGAAAACCCCACCTATATCATTAAAGGCTATGCAGGAACAGGAAAAACCACATTGGTGAGGGCTTTGGTCAAAACCCTGCCGACGATTGGAATGAGATTCGTGCTATTGGCACCAACAGGAAGAGCCGCCAAAGTGTTGAGCGGATACACGAACAACGCCGCCTCCACCATTCACAGACGAATTTACCAGACCATGCATTTCCCCGACGGCAGCATAAGGATGGTGCGCAGCGAAAACAAACACAAAAACGCGCTGTTTATCGTCGATGAAGCATCAATGATTGGGGAGCAAAAAGAATTGGGAGGAAAAAGCCTGCTCGACGACCTGATGGAATACGTTTTCAGCGGAGAGAAATGCCGATTGCTGCTCATTGGTGACACAGCACAATTGCCTCCCGTCGAATCTAAAGGTAGTCCGGCCTTGGATTGCGACTACCTGAAGTCGGAATTCCCTGTGACGGCCGCCACCTACGAACTAACCGAGGTAAAACGCCAAGCTTTGACATCAGGCATACTCTACAACGCTACACACATCAGGGAACTTCTTAAACATGATAGTCGATCCTACCCTCTGCAAATCTTCAACCTAAACGGGTTTAACGACATGCAAAAGATTGACCCAGAGACTTTTGAGGAATTGTTATATAACGCTTTTTCGGGAAATTCCGACAACGAATCTATCATCGTTTGCAAGTCGAACAAACGCGCAAACATCTACAATAATGCCATACGAAGCAGGATCCTGAACATCGAAGGCGAGATTGCGACAGGCGACAAACTGATGATCGTAAAGAACAACTACCATTGGGCCGTTGGCAATGACGAAATCAGTTTCATTGCCAACGGCGACATGGCTGAGGTCAGGAAAATCAAACGATTTGAGGAAATGTACGGTTTCCGCTTCGCTGAAGTGGAACTCAGCTTTATCGACTATCCCGATGCGAACAGCATTGAAGCTAAGGTTTTGTTGGACACGCTCAATAGCGACAGTGCTTCCCTAACAGAAGATGAGAACCGCAGGTTATTCCAAGCCATCGAGGAAGATTACAAGGATATTCCCATTCGTCGCGAACGTTATAAGGAGATGAAGAATAACCCATGGTTCAATGCTTTGCAGATAAAGTTTGCCTATGCACTGACATGCCACAAAACACAGGGCGGCCAATGGGACACGGTTTTCATCGACTCGTCTTTCAACCAAAAAGAAGTTTTGGAAACGGAAGACCTGCGATGGCTTTACACTGCCCTGACTAGAGCAAAGGAACGTGTCTGTTTCGTGAATTTTAAGGATGAGTTTTTTGACCCAATTCCTTAATAGGTGGCCACCCGAATAAAGGAATCTCCATCGGTTTCTCCAACTGGAATCCAACGACCTTCATTTGAAGGGTTGTTGAGGTATATGCCATTGTTCTTCATGATATGAGCATACAAAAGACCATCAGGGTTGGTGCAGTTGTACCTTAGAAAACAGAAAACCCCAGCCATATTTTGGTTGGGGTTGTTCCGTTGTGGGTGGGCGGCGTGCTACTTTCCCACGCCTTGGCGCAGTATCATCGCCGCTGCGGGGCTTAACTTCTCTGTTCGGGATGGGAAGAGGTGCGCC
>ODAI012298304.1_pt1 | contig 20243 bp, 13 predicted proteins | sample 1539321 | NCBI WGS metagenome assembly ODAI01 (sample SAMN02144231, study PRJEB22623) | gut metagenome | biome: sheep rumen | host: Ovis aries | place: New Zealand
AAGCCGACGATGAACTCTGGCTTGTCATTGACAAAGACCGTTGGACAGAGGCAATGCTGTCTCGTGTAGCAACAGAATGTGCGCAAGATGAATACATGCACATGGCTTTGAGCAATCCTTGCATCGAACTCTGGTTGCTGTTGCATTTGGTAGATGCTACTTCATTGTCTCCCGAAGAGCAACAACTATGGTTGGAGAACCGTCGAAATTCGAAGAGGACAGACCCATATCTAAAGATGCGATTGCGTCAAGAGATGGGTTCTTACCATGAAGCAGCATACGATGCTCAAATGTTGATTCTTCATGTAGAAGAAGCGATAGAACGAGCAAAAGCGTTGGACAAGAATCCTACTGACCGTTGGCCGCAAGCACTTGGTACACGAGTGTATCTGTTGGCTGAGAGTGTGATGAATAGAAAGTAAATTCTTGCTATCCTCAGATTATAGCCAATGTCAATCGGTCTATGGATGAGAAACAGAAGAGCGACAAAGACTATACCTACTCGGAACTGGGAAAGTTAATGGAAGAGTTGAAGGGATTAGAATGATAAAGCATTTTCTATAACGGCGCAAAAAAGCAATATCTCAGATGATATGCGAGCGTCAAGAGACTGCATTTCAACGTCTATTATATCTAAAATGAAATAAGAGTAATGAATAAGCATAAAAAGGAACCTGCTCGCAATAGCAAAGAATATAGAAGAAGACGTATGTCTAAACAGGAACTAGAAAATGAAATGTTCTTAGAACAGATGAAGCATTATGGTAAAAAGATGCAAAATATACTTAAAGACAAAAAACGTATTAAGGCAAATATGTCCAAATGTATTAATGAAATTATCGAATGCTTCAGGACATATGATTCCGTCATGCTTTTAGGTGGTATTGGGTTGCGTCTGCTTGATAATACTCCTAACATTGAAAAAAATTTCCTCGCTCAAATATCGAAACAGCCATTGACTTTGGATGAGGATACTGAGGTTGTGGCAGAATATGCTATGAATTTTGGACTTGCTGTTTCTAATGACAGCAAAGAGATCCCTGATGAATGTATAATTGATAATCTATATAGTTGCCTAAAAAGTCTGAAATTAACCTTTTCAATGCTTGAGCAACCAGAAGAAGCAAATGATAATGAGGCTACTTTCACCTGGTTGGCTCAAATGGAAACTATCGGTGTTCGTGGTGATGGCTATATGATACATGTAGAGAATGTTTATAAGGAACTGTTCTATCCACATACTTCATTCTTTGAATCGCATTATGGTTTTTCTGTGCAGCAGTTGTTTGATTTTTGTACAACCATAGAGAATCGTATTGTTTCAAAAATCGGTAGCCAAAATTCTATTTATGGTGCTTATAAATCATGGGAACGATGGAAAGAATGGGCAGATAAAGAATACGGAGATGATTCCATAGAAGAATTAGAATCTGGTAAGAAACATAGACACTTCATAGAAGTTTTTCTTGAAGATAATCCCGACTTGGCTGGCAATGAGGATAAAAGCCACTGCATCTTATATCAACCTGATGATTTTGAGAATTCCAATAAAATATTCTGGATAGTACCACAGAATGACATTGAGAGGAGTATTCTTGATGCATTATCTCAAAAATTTGGTGATAATGCCGCATTTGTTTCTGAGGGAGATTATAAAGGCAATGTAATGAATAACACCAATATTTTTGTCAAACCTATTGTGAAAGATAATGATAGATATCTATGTTTTACTCCACTATTATTGTATAGAAATCTTTTTGTCATTACAGAAAATCTAATGATGGCAGATATTTCTTATTACGACGAATATTTCAGGAACAACACACACTTGGAATCAAGAGACAATTACATCGAGAGGAAGGTTAAGGAACAATTAGAGTTGTTTTTGCCAAATGTAAGATTTTATCCATCATGTAAGTATAATCACCAATGTAAAAGTACCGAACTTGACATATTAGGGGTCTCAAACAAAGCGACGTATGTCATAGGGGTAAAGGCTCACGAATTATCGTATAATCAAAAAGTAAGGACTGGAACTCTTAAATCTAAGTTTAAAGACTCCGTTACCACAGCATGTTTCCAGTGCAATAGAGCAAAGGATTTCATTGAAATGAATAATAGGGCTCAGTTTAGCAGTGAAGGAAGGGTTGTCTTTGTTGACAAATCAAAGCCAATATATAAAATAGCAGTAACCTTTCAACACTTTTCTTTGTTGTTGGGTGACTTTGAAATGCTCAAAGCTGTGGGTCTAATGGAAGAAGAGTATAGAGACACTTGGGTGGTTTCCTTGTATGATCTCATGGTGATTGCAGATTATTGTGAAGACGAGGAAGAATTTGTTGACTATCTAAACATGCATAATGAAATCCAAAAAAAGAATATTAAATGGATGGACGAGTTGGCACTCTATGAAGGTTATATTAATCAGAACCTCAAACAACAAGTAAATAAAAACAAACTTTTTATGATTGTCGGTTCAACAGAGTTCTTTGACAAAGATTATGCAGATGTTCTGCCAATGGAGGGTTTTGCTTTTTAATGACTATAAATGAGAGTGCTGAAAAGGGTTTATAAGTAAAGAAACTATGATAGTATTACCAAAAGACGCTTATAAAAGAGATCTTTTACATTGGGTGTATTCAATCTCTGTAGATGATTGTGACAGTATTGAGTACGAGTTGCTTAAAAAGGTCTGTACATGCTATCTGCATAATGGAGAGCATCCATTCCAAATAGCAAAGATTCAGATTAGTCAAGTGGAAAAACTTTTGATTGAAGAACGCGATTACATCCATGCTGATGATATAGAAATCCGAGCTCGCTTTATGGATGTCGCATTGCGATGTGGGCTTTATAGGAAGGATAAGTTGTCTCTTAAACGCGAGTGTTCGACTCTATACCTTAGATTAGCAGAATTACAGCATGATTGCTTTGCGTTTGTAAGGTCTGTACTTGTTCGGGATGTACCTGTATTGTGGGATGAGTTATACGTGAGTAGTCTTTTGGAGATTCTTGGAAATGAAGATATTAACCCTCTTTGGATTGTTTAAATTGCAGATAGGTTGAAAGTGAACATTGGCACCGATTCCTGTGTGATAAGTGATTTGATTGCAATCTATGAACAAAGGTGCCAGAAAGACAAGCAACAAGACTATCAATGGCAGTTGAACTATATTGACCTTTTATTGGTATTCGGAAAAATTACCAAACAAGAATCTCACTTGAGAAAAGCATTGGTTCATGAAGCCGATGGAGACAATACAATTCGTAATAAGGAGCCGAATACATTATACCCAAATCTTCATCAGACATTTCAAGACGCTTTTAATGAGATAGATTTGGTAAAGAAGAACTACCCTGAGGATTGGCTACGAATACATGCAAAACTTGTTGACGAGAGAAAGAACTTTGTTGAAATGCTTTCGTTTGCTGGGGTACATACAAAGTATGAGGTGAGCGTAGAATTTCAGAAACAGACGCGTGACGACTTGCTACCACAGATGAATTTTGACAATCCTATGGATGTTCTGCTTCTTTTAATGAATGCTCCTTTCTTTCCTGCTTATGACGCCATAATGAAGAAATTACGAAATAAGTGGAGTCAAGAGAGCCCACTCATAGCAATGTGCTTCAATATGGCTAAGGTAAACAGTGAAGGAAACACGGTAGGAGTCAGCAAGGATGACGCAGGTTTTAACGTGCAGTCTCATCAGTTTATGCGGTTACATACACTCTTCTACTTATGGACAATAGTGGAACATTTCCATAGTTTAAGATTATGCCTAGATGAAGAAAAAGCATATGGATTACTTCAATCTAAGCACTCAAAACATGTGAATAGTGAACAATTGATTCTCTGGTCAAAAGGTATTTGTGCTATATTGAATGGAGAACCATTGTTGGGAGCTTATATGCTAATGCCACAGGTGGAATTTATCATTAGGTCATTGGCAGAAGAACGACTGGGGGATATGACTAAGTTAACCGAAGATGTACAACATGAGACTACTTTGGGTGGTGTACTTGAAAAAATGAAGCCTGAGATGTCGGAAGCAATGAATGATGAATTAAGATTTTTCTTGGTTGATGGATGTGATGTGAATCTTAGAAACGAGATGATGCATGGGCTGATAGAAAATCCTATGCAAGTACAAAAATACAGTGTGTATCTGTTGTATATCGCATTGAATCTATTTTTCAGAGAAGATAATTTTTTGTTTCAACATAATAATAATGAAGAGAAATCTAAAGAATAATTTCGAAGTGCGCTTACGCTTGAAATCATTATAGGGAAGTTAACTTTTAAGCCTAATACTAATTTACAGTTTTGACTAAAAGTTAGGTTATGGATAAAAAAAGGAACAACCTCGTGCATAGAAATGACACATTTTCAAGCAATCGCAAAAAAGTATTTGGTTTCACACCACCTTTTCACTCTTTTTCGTATCTTTGCCAACGTAAGCGCAAAACAAATGACTATGGCAGCAACAACAAAACAGAGAAAGACTAAGAAAGAAAAAGAAAGCCAAATGATATTTGCTTCTTCATGCATAGAGTCAGCTGCACGCGCAAGAAACATCTCAACAACCGAGATGTATCAAAGGATGAAGCGTGTAGGTCTAATCGTCGGCTTCATCTTGAAATGTTACGATGGACTGCACACACAGAGCCGTGAACATGTGACAGAAGATGTACTTGGTGCTCTTGACATCTGGGAATCAAAACAAGCAATACGATTATGAGAACCAATAAAGTTCCACAAGATTCCGTGTGGACTATTTAAACCACTAATTCCACTAATTTTCACGAAATTTGTAGTTCACGGCTGTTCTCATTACACGAAGAATTGCTCGTGCAATTACGAACCTTTAGCTCGGCGAAGCCAATTTCACGAATCAGGAACAATGACTTGAAGCCGAATGGCATTAGTGTTATTCGCAGACAACACAAGTTGTCTTAGTGTAATAAAAATAGGAGGACTTGAAGTTCGTGAAAATTAGTGGAATTCGTGGTTAAAGAAAAAACGCCCACACTCTTTCTTGTAGAATCAGAAACAATATAACGACTATGCTAAGTGACTTATTGATGTGGAACAAAATAGGACGTATCGTCACATTACTTTCCGAGCGACTTGACATAAGTCCTGAAAGGGCTTTGGATATATTCTATACGTCCAAGACCAATGAACGACTGCACGACCCATCAACGCTTTTGTACACATTTGGAGATTTGTACATCGTTGATGATGTGATACGTGAGATACAAGGAATCACGAATTAGTCCTCACAAAGGCAATAGAATCAAAGAAGAATAAACACAATCAATCCCGATAGCAACACACGTTGCTATCGGGATTGATTGATAATGTCATATACTGTATCTTACTTCACAATAACGAAGCCACCTTGATTTGCCATTGTGACTGTGAACTTAGAGCCTACCTTTACATCCTTCTTCTCAGGCTCAAGAGTCTTGAGGTTGTCTGAGTAGAGGGTAACCACGTCACCTTTCTGGAGCATAGGGATATTGAGAGTAATGGTGAGAGGCTTGCCAGTATTGTTGTTACCTGCGATGTACCACTTGCCACCACTCTTGCGAGCAAGAACACAATACTTACCAGGATAACCGTCAATAAAGACTGTCTCGTCCCATGTGGTTGGCACGCTACGCATATATTCGAGACAGATGGCAGGAACGCCACCCTTGCCTATCTCATTAAGATTCTCTGGCGCAAGTGCAAAGTTCTGTATAGGATTCTGGAAGAGAACTGTCGTTGCAAGTTCGTGACAGTCTGTTGTCACACGCTTGCTTCCACGCTTTGCAGGGTCGTTGCCCTTGTTGATTGTACGTGAAAGGAAACAACCACCAAACTCCATACAGCCGATGGCATTACGGATAAATGGATGTGTGGCAGCATCACGAGCCTCAACATCGCAGGCGTGCTGACCGAAGAACATATTCTCAGAAGCAAGTACAGCTTCTGAACCGACATAGTTAGGATACATACGTTCCCATCCACGAGGGATTGTACATCCGTGGAAGATAACCATAAGACCATTGTCGTCAGCATCAGAAAGGATAGCCTCATAGAGACGCATAGTTTCCTGCTTGTCGCCTCCGAAGAAGTCAACCTTGATACCCTTAACGCCAAGCTTCTTCATCCACTTCATGTATTGCTTGCGCACGATAGGATTTGACATGATGTTGATTGGTCCCTGCTCTATGTCGTTCCAGTAGCCTGATGAACTGTACCAAAGGAATACGTCCACACCCTGACTCTGAGCATAGCGTACAAGGTCTTCCATACGCTTCTTGCCAATATTATTGTCCCACCAGTTATCTACGAGAACATACTCATATCCCATAGCCTTGGCAAGACCGATGTACTTCACCTGATCGTCATAGTTGATTGAGTTATCCTGCCAGATAATCCAGCTCCATGTGCCACGACCATACTTATACTTGTTCTCTGTTGTGTATTGAGCATCCACATAATCCCAAGGCACAGTTGTCTCGACAACAGGCTTGAGCGAAGTACCCACGGTGATGGTACGCCAAGGTGTTGCACCCGGGAGGGCAAAGGCAGGTTCAACAGTTCCATTGCCGCCATTCTCCTCCATCATAGGAAACTCAAGAGTATAAAGACCATTACCCTTCATATCAGACAGACGTGAAGCACAATAACTTGAACTTACGCCAGTCTCGCTCACGAGTACCCAACCTTCCTTCTTAGCCTCAACGTTCTTACCTTTTGGCTGCTGAGCCTCAGCGCCACCTACGTGGAAGAGTCCAGGGAAAGTGAATCCATGACCGAAGCGTGACTTCTTAGTCATAGGCATGTCGTACTCATATTCCTCCTCATAGCTTGGTTTTGTACCTTTCCATCCTACCATAGCATCTGACTGTGGAGTAAGGAAAGTAGTAGTGTTTGAAGGGAAGTCAAAACCAGTCTTCTCACTCATGATACGGATAGAAAACTTCTTCTCGTGTGCACGGTCAGGCTGGTTAGGAATAACGTATCTGAAAGCAATATCATTATTGCTTACACGAAAATCAATATCGTAAGTCATACCCTTGTCGTTCTTGAGGGTCACAATGAGATTGTTTGCATCCACCTTGACATTAGAAAACTTACTTCTGTCCATTGAATAGTCATAGACGAGATGTTTCTCAGATGCCTTAACAAATGTCAGGTTCTGTGAGAAATCTGCAAAGTTAGCCACAAAGCCGAGTGGCGACTCATCAAGCATCTGAATTCCGTCATACGTAACAGAATAGACTGGCTTACCGTTCTTGACATCAAAGTCAAGTTTTAACTTGCCATCAGGTCCGCTCACGACAGAATGTTGAGCGAATGCGCCGGCACATGTGAATGCAAAGGCACTCAAAAAAAACAATTTCTTCATAAATAGTATAGTAGTATTAAGTTTGTTCAAGTTTCGCAAGTTTTCAACTTGCTCCCTATGGGAAGTTAAAAGTAGTTAGAAGGAGTAAAAAGGAGTAAAAAGACGATAGTCTGTTCGTCGATTTGTCCAGACGTAGTAACGTCTCTTTACTTCCTTTTACTTCTTTTTACTTCTCTTTACTCCATAAAAGAACTCTATTCCTTGTCCATCAGCTGTTCCCTATAAGCCTCGATAGCTTTCTTGCACACTTCCTCTGCCTCCTCTATCGTACCATCGATATGTCCGCCAGCAGCATTAAAGTGACCGCCACCATTGAAGAAACGTTCAGCAAGCTCACGTGCAGAGAAGTCGTCGTAAGAACGGACAGATATCCACACAACTGGTTTCTCCGTATCTTCACGAAGCGAGATAGAGAGTTTCTGTCCACGGATGGCAAGAGGCATATTAACGACTCCTTCCATATCTCCCTTGAGGAAGTTGAAACGCTTGAGTTCCTCCCTTGACACACAGAAGTAGGACGCATGAAGGTCTTGTATCTGTACCAACTTCTCATGAAGGATATATCCCATCAAGCGATAGCGGTCGAGAGTATATGTATTGAACAACCTGCGATAGATGATGTCCTTGTCAATACCCTTGCGCAAAAGCTCGGCTATTATCATAAAGATATCCGGGTCATTACTATTATATGTAAAGCCTCCTGTATCGGTACACATTCCTGCATACAAGTCTTCAGCTCCGTGGAGTGAGAGGTTTGAAAGTCCTCCTATAGCCTCAAATACACGGAACAGAAGTTCGCAAGTGCTGCTGCACTCTGGACAGGAAACGATGATGTCTGCAAAGTGGTCAGGTCCAAGATGATGGTCTATGAGAATCTTGCGGGCTGCAGAACGTCTCACACATGCCTCAAGTTCGTCAATACGTGACAGCATATTGAAGTCAAGACAGCACACAAGGTCAGCCATATTGATAAGATTGTTGGCAAACGCTCTCTGTCGGTCATACAAGACAATCTTATCCGATTCGTTCATCCATTTAAGGAAATCAGGAAACACGTTAGGCACGATAACCGACACGTTCTTTCCCTTTCGCTGGAGATATTCCTTGAGTGCAAGCGAAGAACCGATAGCATCACCATCCGGAGAGGTATGGGTGAATACGACCACATTCTTACACTCGTCGAAGTATTTCTTTATCTTAGTAGCATCCTGAGGATTAATCTTTCTTTTCAGCATATTTTTTTGTTTTTTGTAGTAAGGAGGAGTAAACTGAAGTAAAAAGGAGTAAAGAGACGGATGTCATTATCTCAAGTCTCAACTCTGTAATTTATGCCTTCGGTTAATATCGGGACGCATTAATTGGACATTATAGTATCGTCTTTTTACTCCCCTTTACTCCTTTTAACTACATTTTACTACATCTACTATTATCCCTCTTTTTCAAGAGTATTGCGAGGACTCAACTTCAAGTCATCGTGAATGATGTCGAACACTTCCTTCATGAGTATCTTTGTATTCTTTCCCTTGAATGACTCGCAAGGTATAGGCTTATGTATTATGAGTTCCAAGGAATGACGGTTGACCATAGTATCCTCACGATTGAACACATCATAACTGCCATTTATAGTAATAGGGACGATTGGTCTCTCAAGCTGAGTGGCAAGCATAAATGCCCCTCGCTTGAACTCACCCATTTCACCCGTATGAGTACGTGTTCCTTCAGGGAAGATACACATGGACATACCATTTTCAAGCAAAACTCTTGACTGCTGTATTGCCCTTGAAATGGAAGATACAGAATCGCCCACATACACATGACCTGAGCAATGGCAAGCATAACCGATGAAAGGGATGTTGCGAAGATAATCCTTCATCATCCACTTAAACTTCATTCCCAGATATGCATATATAAGGAATATATCGAAGTAACCCTGATGATTTGGCATAAACACATACGTCTGCTTTGGGTCAAGATACTCACGACCTACAACCGTAATAGGCAGCAAATAGATATGGCACGTGAACCAGCACCAGAACACAGGTACATAATGAGCCACATATCTTCTGTCGCCCATCAAGCCAGCAAGAGCCGTAATACTACCACAGATTGCTGACACAACGATAAATAATGGTGTCGCAAAAAGATATGTATAAGTCTTATAAATCATCCTTTGAGTTATTTTATTTTTGAATTATTTACTTTTACCAAGTTCGGTAAAAGGGGAAATTTATTTTATCCTCCTAAGTTCTATAATGCTCACCTCCGGCCATGCCCCATAGCGGAAAGGTCCTATATATCCGCCTATACCTTCGGATACATTCAGGACATGATTGCCATCAACGTATAAGCCTGACCACTCATTATATCTCCACGAAACTGGTGACCATCCCCAAATCTTGAACTGGGCAGCATGAGTATGTCCTGATAACGTGAGCTGAACAGAAGTTTTAAGTACATTCATCCTCCAGAAATCCGGGTCGTGTGAAAGCAAGACAATAAAGTCGCTCTTCTTCAATCCTTTCAAGGCAGCGGACAAATCTCCTTTTTGAGGGAATGGAGGCATACCATAGTTCTCGATTCCCGCAATAGATATGGATTGCTTGCCTCTATATATCTTCACGTGGTCATTAAGAAGAGGAGTCCAGCCAAAGCCTCTCTGGTAAAGCAAAAGTTTCTCAACATCTGCTTCCTGCTCCTTACCCTCATATCCTGCGTATGTGCCGTAATCATGGTTACCGAGAATGGAATAGACACCATCGGGAGCCTTTATCTGCGAAAGCACGTCCCTCATTCCTGCCAGTTCGCAAGATTCACGATTGATCATGTCTCCCGTAAAGACCACAGCATCACAATTCTGCTCGTTGATAAGCTTGACAAGCGTCTCCACATCGCCCTCACGACCACCACGGAAAGTACCGATGTGAAGGTCGGAGAAATGCAGAATCTTATATCCGTCAAACTTCTCAGGAAGGTTGTCGTAGAAGACTACATGGTGACGCACGATAAAATGGCGACTACCCCAGAATATTCCTGTAAGCACAATAAGAACCAACAGCATGACTATTGCCATACAGCCCACACGTAATCCGTGCTTCCTAATATTGGTTCTTATATCCATAATTATGAATTGTGAATTATAAATTATGAATTACATCACGTTTCCTTGCAGATACTTGCACATATCATCTACGTTCATTTCCCTACGTCTGGCATAATCGGCAAGTTGTTCGTCATCAATTCTTCCTATAGAGAAATAATGAGCAAGAGGATGTCTAAGCATCAATCCGCTTACAGAAGCGTGAGGCACCATCATACCATTATCCGTAAGTTCCACGCCAATACTCTTGAAGTCGATCAACTCGTCTATAATGAAGTTAAGCGAGATATCTGGCAAACAAGGATAGCCTACCGCTGGTCTTATACCCACAAACTTCTCAAGGTGCATATCCTCTATCGAGAGATTCTCGTCCGGAGCATATCCCCAAATGGATTTTCTCACTTCCTCATGAAGACATTCCGCACCAGCCTCAGCAAGCCTGTCCGAAAGTGTCTGTACGAGCATCTGATTATACGGGTCGTCCGTTCCGTACAACTCAGGCATGGCCTTATCTGCCGAAACGGCAAACACGCCTATCTTGTCCTGCAAACCTGTACCCTTCGGACGAATGAAGTCGCTAAGGCACATACAGTAGCCATTCTGTCCAGGCTTCTGCTGCCGCAACATAGGCAGACGCTTTATCACAACGGGATTAGCCTTGCACGAAGGACAAGGACAATCACTTGGATGTACCAATACGATGTCGTCCCCATCAGAGTTGCACCAAAACAACTGCACGGTAGCTGAGATGCGGTAATGTCTGTCAAGACGGTTGAGCATAGCCAACGCATCTTTCTTGAGAGCCTTACCTTCGTTGCTGTCCTCCTTTACCTTCCAAGCGTAGAAGAAGTACGGCCAGTTGATGTACGGCACCAATGTATTTATCTGATATCTGCGTTGCATCAGTTGAAGACAAGTTCCTTACCACGAACGCCATCTATGACAATACCGTCACAGTATGCTGTCTTACCATTCACGATGGTACGAACGACCCTCCACTTAAAGATACGTTCGTCCATTGGTGTCCAGCCACACTTGGTGTAGTAGCGTCCTTCGCCTACCTGCCAGTTTGCATTTGGATTTACCAATACGAGGTCTGCATAATAACCTTCACGGATGAATCCACGACGGTCAATACCGAAGAGCAAGGCTGGATTATGACTCATGAGCAAAGGCACACGCTCTATTGGCAATACGCCTTCTTCCACGAGTTCAAGCATAGACACAAGCGAGAACTGTACCATCGGCATTCCAGACATAGCCTTGAGTGCACCACCTTCTTTCTCGGAAAGGAGATGAGGAGCATGGTCGGTTGCCACGACATCAATAAGACCATTTGTCAACGCCTCACGAAGAGCCAACTGGTCTTCAGGAGTCTTGATTGACGGATTACACTTGATGCGTGTTCCCATCTTGTCATAGTCCTCAGAAGAGAACATGAGGTGAGCTATGACAGCCTCAGCCGTAATCTTCTTCTGGTCGAGAGGTTTGTTCTCAAACAAGGTAAGTTCACGAGCAGAAGACACGTGAGCCACATGAAGACGGGCACCTGTTTCCTGCGCAAGCTTGACGGCAAGCGATGTTGACTTGAAACAAGCCTCAACGCTTCTTATACGTGAGTGGTATCTTACTGGGAAGTCTGTCTGTCCCTTATACTTCTTCTTGAATTCCTCAATATTCTGGTTGATTATCTTCGTATCCTCACAATGTGCCATGATGAGCAAAGGCGAAGTCTCAAACAACTTGTGCAAAGCATCCTCGCTATCCACAAGCATATTGCCTGTACTGCTACCCATAAACACCTTCACACCCGGAACCCTATGAGGGTCGAGTTGAGGGAGGAGGTCTGTGTTATCATTTGTCGCTCCAAAGAAGAACGAATAATTCACACGACTGTTGTTCTTACCCAATTCAAACTTCTGCTCAAGCAATTCAAGAGTAGTTGTCTGAGGTACTGTATTTGGCATCTCCATATACGAAGTGACACCACCAGCGGCTGCCGTACGGCTCTCGCTGGCAATGTCTGCCTTATGTGTAAGTCCTGGTTCACGGAAATGAACGTGGTCATCTATGACACCAGGGAACAAGTAAAGTCCGGTTGCGTCAATCTCGTTGTCGTACGGCTGGGTCGAATCATCTCCCCCTTCTATGACCTGCACAATCATCGCGTCTTCGATGACCACAGAGCCTATGAATTTGCGTCCGTCATTAACAATCGTCGCATTTCTGATAATAGTTTTCATGCTATTTGTCTATTCTCGTTATTTTGCCTTTGGATATTTCTTAAACCAGCCATCAAGACGGAGACGAATAACGCCAAAGAATGCCTCTCCGAATATTCCTCCCGACATCTTGCTTGTTCCTTCCACACGATTAACGAAGATAACAGGAACTTCCTTAATCTTGAAGCCACACTTGAATGTCGTATATTTCATCTCTATCTGGAAAGCATAGCCCTTGAAACGAACCTTGTCAAGTTCAATAGTCTCAAGAACCCTACGACGGTAGCACTTGAATCCTGCTGTTGTGTCGTGTACCTGAAATCCCGTAACGAATCTTACATACTTGCTGGCGAAGTATGACATGAGTACTCGACCTATTGGCCAGTTGACAACATTCACGCCTGTGATGTAGCGTGAACCGATTGCAAGGTCATAACCTTCGTCTGCACAAGCTGAATAGAGACGAGGAAGGTCAGATGGTGCATGAGAGAAGTCGGCATCCATCTCGAAAATGTATTCATATCCATGGGCAAGTCCCCACTTGAATCCAGCAATATATGCTGTACCAAGTCCGAGTTTGCCAGTACGTTCTACGAGGAAGAGTCTGTCAGAGAATTCGTTTGCCATAAGTCCCTTCACGATGCTTGCCGTTCCATCAGGCGAGCCATCATCTATGATGAGTATATGGAAACACTTTTCGAGGGCAAAGACCGCCCTGATTATCTTCTCTACGTTTTCCTTTTCGTTGTACGTAGGAATGATTACTATACTGTCACTTGAGTTCATTTATCTTTCTTCGTTTTTATCTTTAAATGCAAAGATACTATTTTTGTGCAAATGTGCGACTAATAATCAAAGATTATTTCACATTTTGACCGTCAATTTGCTCCAATACGGCTGCTGCATCGTGGAAGGAACGTACATCATCCACCACAATTGCAAGTTTTTCTGTCTCACGGAATCTGCATCTTCTTGCATTCTGAGTACCGTATGCCACAATCTTGCTGAATGCCTCACTCTGGTAATACACGCTCTCACGGTCGGAATACATATAGAGCATCATCTTGCCATTCTTCATGAGCACCTTCTCAAGTCCAAGTCTCTTGGCAAACCATTTGACTGGAATGACCTGAAGAAGCTCTTCGCCGACATCAGGTATCTTTCCGAAGCGGTCAACAAGCCTTGTTCTGAACGCATCTATCTGACTTTGTTGAGTCATGGCATCAAGCTCGCGATAGAGTGCCATACGCTCGCCACTCACAGGAACGTATTCCTCTGGCAGGAAAGCAGGTACATCGCTGTCTATCACAGTCTCTTCCACAAAGTTATCGCCCTTGACCACACCAGTATCTGCCTTCTGCTGCTGGGCAAAGAGGTCGGCAAATTCCGTCTCACGGAGTTCGGCTACAGCCTCGTTGAGCACCTTCTGATAAGTCTCATAACCAAGGTCGGCAATAAAGCCACTCTGTTCTGCACCAAGCATATTACCTGCTCCACGAATATCAAGGTCCTGCATGGCAATATGAATACCCGAACCAAGGTCGGAGAAATTCTCAATTGCCTGTAATCGCCTACGTGCATCTTCACTCAGGAACGCCATAGGAGGAGCAAGCAAATAGCAGAAAGCCTTACGATTGCCGCGTCCCACTCGTCCTCGCATCTGATGTAAGTCGGAGAGACCGTACTTGTGGGCAGAATTGATTATTATGGTATTGGCATTTGGCACGTCAATACCACTCTCCACTATCGTGGTGGAGAGCATCACGTCATAGTCGTAGTTCATGAAGTCGAACACAATCTGCTCCAACTCTGAGGGGTTCATCTTGCCATGTCCCACACATACTCGTGCATCTGGCACATGCTCATGAATAAGATTCTCAAGCATAGGCAGGTTCTTGATGTCATTATTAACTATGAAAACCTGACCGTTACGGCTCATCTCAAAGTTGATGGCATCGGCTATGACTTCAGGGCTGAATACAGCAATCTCCGTCTGTATCGGATAACGGTTAGGCGGAGGTGTCTGTATGCTTGACAGGTCACGTGCACCCATAAGGGAGAACTGGAGCGTACGAGGTATAGGCGTAGCTGTCATGGTGAGGGTATCTATATTGACCTTCTTCTGACGGAGTTTCTCCTTTACAGCCACTCCGAACTTCTGTTCCTCGTCTATAATCAAGAGACCAAGGTCCTTGAATTTCACTTGGTCACTTATCAGCTTATGCGTTCCGACGATTATATCAACCTTACCATCTTCAAGTTCCTTGAGTACTTTCTTTGTTGCTGCCGTACTTCTTGCACGTGAGAGATATTCCACCCTTACTGGGAACTGTTCAAGTCGTTTCTTGAACGTCTGGTAATGCTGATAAGCGAGTACGGTCGTAGGAACGAGTACAGCTACTTGCTTGTTGTCGCAAGCCGCCTTGAAGGCAGCACGCACAGCCACCTCGGTCTTTCCGAAGCCCACATCGCCACACACGAGACGATCCATAGGACGTTCCTTCTCCATGTCCGCCTTGACATCCTGAGTTGCCTTGAGCTGGTCAGGCGTATCCTCGTACAGGAAGCTCGCCTCAAGCTCATGTTGCATGAACGAGTCAGGACTAAACGCAAAACCTTTCTCCTTGAGACGCTGTGAGTAGAGCTTGATAAGGTCACGGGCAATATCCTTCACCTTGGTCTTTACCCTCTCCTTCATCTTCTCCCACGCTCCCGTACCGAGACGGTTCACACGTGGCGGCTCACCTTCCTTAGCCTTGTATTTAGAGACCTTATGCAGAGAGTGAATGCTCACAAGGATGAATCCACCATCCGAATAATTGATTCGGATTTTCTCCTGCATCACGCCATTCTCATTCACACGCACAAGTCCGCCGAAACGTCCTACTCCGTGGTCAATATGAACCACATAATCGCCTGGCTCAAACTGTTGTATCTCCTTGAGAGTGAGTGCCACCTTACCCTTGTGTGCCTTGTCCGACTTCAGGTTATACTTGTGGAATCGGTCAAATATCTGATGGTCGGTAAAATAGCATCTCTTGTTTATATTGTCTATAAAGCCTTCGTGGATAGCCTTGCCAACAGGTTCGAACACGACCTGTTCATGCTCGCCCTGTGCCATCTCCGAGAAGATATCCTGAAGACGTGCAATCTGTTTCTCGCTATCCGCAAAGATATTTATCCTATAGCCTTCCGTCTGAAGCCTCAGGAGTTCTGACTGTAGGAGCTCAAAGTTCTTGTGGAACAAAGGCTGAGGACTCATACTGAAACGAACGACGGCATTCGACTTGCCCGATGTCTCGTCATCAAGTATTGTTGGGCGCAATTCTACCTTACGGAACCACGACATACTACGGACAAAAACCTGTCCCTCAACCATAACCTTGTCCTTGTCAAGAACCTCACCCTTACCGCCAGCCTCAGCACTCTCCACATTTATTGCAGAAAGCGAAAAGCCTTCGTCGTATATCTGTGCCACACGGTCGCATACGTATGCAAAGTCACGTGACACGACTACCGTCTCACGTGGCAGGAACTCAAGCATGGCAACATAGTCGCTCTCGCCACTTCCCATTTGCGACACGACAGTCATGCTGTCAACCTTCTCAACCGACAATTGCGTCTGAACATCAAAGGTACGGATGCTATCCACCTCGTCGCCAAAGAAGTCTATACGATAAGGATTCTCCGAGGAGAACGAATATACGTCCACGATACTACCTCTGACGGCAAACTGGCCCGGCTCGTACACATAGTCTTTACGAACAAAGCCGAGAGCAAGCATACGTTTCTCAAGGTCGTTGACATCATACATTCCTCCCTTGCTTATGACTATGGTATTTGCTTCCAGTTTCTTTTGCGAAACGACCTTCTCTGCAAGGGCATCAGGATATGTCACGACAAGAAGTCGCTCATTCTGAGCCATACGGCTGAGCACTTCTGTCCTTAGAATCTCATTACCAGCATCCTTCTGGTTATACTTTATTGCCCTCTTGTAGGATGACGGAAAGAACAGAACCTTCTGGTCATCCAGCATCTGCACGAGGTCATGATAGAAATAGCCTGCCGAGTCGGCATCATCAAGCACGAATACCAACAGAGGCAAGCCGTCCTTACCCTCCATCATCTGAGCGACGGAGGCAAATAACAAAGGCGCAGAAGAGCCAATAAGCCCCCCTACGTGAATATGTTCTATTGCTGACGAGCAAATAGATTTACAAAGACTCTTGACTTCCTTATCCGAAGCCAAGAGCGACAGCAGTTTAGATATTTCCAATTTCAACAACAACAGGTCTGTACGACCTTGCAAAACATTTTATATAGTCAAGTACCTCCTTACGTGGAAGGAGCGGCTTCACGTTCATACTGATTACTCTCGTTCTGTTTTGCGTTCTTACTGGAGTAGAATCTACCATAGGCAAATCTAAGTTAAATTGATAATATAAAATCATAACGCCTCAACTTGTGTTAGTTGAGTTCTATTCATAATAACGCACCAGAACGATTTTTATTTTATTTTTTCACCCTTATTTTTACAGGATGTTCAATTTTCTGTTTCCACTCGTCAAGAGAGGCGAACCAGTCGTGCGCATTATGGTAGCCCTGTTCCTCCTTGTCCGCACAGAACGAGACATAATATCTTATCTTCTCTTTCTTAGGTCTCAACACATACACATAATTGAGTTCATCCTCAAAACTCTTATCCACATACATCTGCGGAACATACACAGCCATGCCTATTGCCTCAGGTGCCCAGATATGCTTCTTACCCATATCAGGATAGTCACATCCCCACGAAGCAGCAATACCATCACGAATCCATCCTTCAGATTTATGTCCTCTACGCACGCTATCCTCAGCAGTCACACCGACCTTCTGCACACCAGTACAATATGTATGATAACCCCTGTCCGTATTTACATCAACCTGCAAGTCACGATGTCCTGCAACAAGCGTGTAATATTGCCTTGTCGTCTCTTCAAAAAAAGAACCTGAACGACCAAACATTTCTCTACCTATATCATATACCTCGATGACAGTACGAAGAGGACCCGTTGTCACGACTCTTTGACCACGAATGCCCACATCTGTCCAATTAGCAACCTTATCGGCCCCATTTCTTTTCAGGCTACCACATCCCATAGCTTTACCAGCCCAGAGCACATCCACGCCATAGCCAGCCTTCAGCTGTTCAGCCGTTGTATAGAACTGTGTTTCTGGCAACTCTATCCTTCGATATTTTTTGCCATAGAGGTCAATATTCTGACGCTCATCAAAGTATATGCGATAGCCTACAAGCTCACTCTCTATCGTCACGCCATGCATATAGATGTCGTTGAAGAGATTAGTCGAACCCTTAGCCTCAACCCTCAACAAGTCAGGAAACTTATCCTTCTTGTCACGAAACTGAAGAGCCGTATAGATTCTGTCCGTCCACTTTGTCGTATCTTGTTCTCCACAAAACTCGACATCTATGACCTTACGCGAATGTGCCTTGATGTCTGTTACAAAGAACAACTCGTCATTCTGCAAGTCTCCATCCATATCATCCAACTGATATTGAACAGGAGCACCATTATCCGTCACTCTGACATTCACGTCAATCCACTTTATACGATTGATTTCCTTTGACGTTATGACCACAGGCTCATCTTTCCTGTCGTAATCACTCTCGTTTGTAATCTCGACATGATAAACTTTTGGCTTTCTCATAACAGAAAACGCCATAGTGTCAGGCATAAGCCCAAGGCAGAAAAGTCCCAGCAGAATCTTCTTCATATTCAATTTCTCGGTTAATCCGTTTCAATTATTTTCCTGACAAAGATAGGAATAAAATGTCACACAAAAGCACTCTCCTCGACTTTTTTTATGTCATTTAACTTTGTGCTATACATCACAAACAATTATTTGTCCCTTTTTCCCGACATAGCATAAAGTTAAACCACAAACGCAAAAACATCAGGATAACGAAAACGGATATGAACATCAAATATTGTCCTAAAGTTCATAGTCCGTTATTCGTCCGTTATTCGTCCGTAATACGTCCGTAATTAGTCCGTACTTCAAGAGTACCTACTTTTGTACCATAGTAAAAAAAATGTGCATTTTGCGCATTTGCTTATTCCTCATCATTTTTGTCGTGCGAACACTAGTCTTTTACCACTATTCTGTGAGCACGCATTACCTTCTCTGCGCGTAACATCCGATTCGTTTTCTTGTTGCTCATTTTATTCTCAAATTTCAGTTTTCAGATAGTTAGTTCAAATATCTTAAAATACTTTCGTATCTTTGTGGCAAATTTACGAAAAAATGATTGATTCAAGCATACTTCAAGGTAAAAAGGCAGCTTATTTCACACTTGGATGCAAGTTGAATTTTGCCGAGACTTCTACGGTTGCACAGGAGTTGCAGCGATACGGGGTGACCAAGGCACAGAAGGGTGAGACGGCAGATATCTGTATCGTCAACACTTGTTCCGTGACTGAGGTTGCCGACCACAAATGCCGTCAAGCCATTCACAAGCTCGTGAAGCAGAATCCAGGCGCATTTGTTGTCGTAACAGGTTGCTATGCACAACTTAAGCCGCAGGAGATAATCGAGACTCCGGGTGTTGACCTCGTACTCGGTTCAAACGAGAAGGGCAACATCATCCCGATGATTATGGACAAGATGACTGGTGCACATACTGTTCGCACGGCAGAGATACTTAACTTTGCCCCTTCCTGCTCACGAGGCGACCGCACGCGTTATTTCCTCAAGGTACAGGACGGATGCAACTACTATTGCACGTATTGCACCATCCCTATTGCACGTGGCCGTTCACGCAACGGAAGCATAGAATCACTCGTGAAACAGGCAGAACAGGTGGCTGCCGACGGAGGCAAGGAGATTGTCATCACAGGCGTAAACATAGGCGACTTCGGCCATACCACAGGTGAGACATTCTTTGACCTCGTCAAGGCACTCGACAACGTGGAGGGAATAGAGCGTTACCGCATTTCAAGTATCGAGCCAAACCTCCTTACGGACGAGATTATCGAGTATTGCGCCACATCCAAGAAGTTCATGCCTCATTTCCACATACCTCTCCAGTCAGGTTCGGACGATGTGCTCAAACTCATGAAGCGCAAGTACGACACGGCTCTTTTCCGTCACAAGATAGAACTAATCAAGTCGCTCATGCCACATTGCTTTATCGGGGTGGATGTAATTGTTGGTACACGTGGCGAGACACCCGAATACTTTGAGGATGCCTACAACTTTATAAAGAGTCTTCCGATAAGTCAGCTTCACGTATTCTCATACTCGGAGCGTCCTGGTACAAAGGCTCTTGAGATACCATACATAGTGACTCCACAGGTCAAGAAGGAACGCAGCCAACGACTGCTCGCTCTCTCGGTGGAGAAACTGAAAGAGTTCTACACCTCACAAATAGGACAGGTGCGTCCCGTTCTCTTTGAACACGCTCCTAAGTCAAAGCCTATGCATGGCTTTACGGACAATTACGTGAAGGTGGAG
>ODAI012639330.1_pt1 | contig 20231 bp, 14 predicted proteins | sample 1539321 | NCBI WGS metagenome assembly ODAI01 (sample SAMN02144231, study PRJEB22623) | gut metagenome | biome: sheep rumen | host: Ovis aries | place: New Zealand
TAAGCAGCAGATTGACCTGCTTGAAAATTTTGACAAAATAATTCAGTCGGTTCGTCCTTTGAACAGCCGCCAGCTTCAGGCCTTGCCGGATAATATTGCAGCCCTTTCCCATCAGCTTACGGACGAGAGGGGAAGCCGCCGTCTTGGCTACATGAATGAAAACGTTCAGCTTTCTGCCTATGTCCGCTATTTTACCTGGTGGAATCTTGTAAGGCTTACAAGGCTTTTTGCCAATTTGCCGCAATCAGCTTTTCCGCAGCAGGCTGCTTCCTGCCTTGACCTGGGAAGCGGACCTCTTACCCTTGTAACAGCCCTCTGGATTGCCCGACCTGAGCTTCGCAATCTTCCATTAACCTGGTACTGTCTTGATATTTCCCAGGGAGCCTTGACTCTTGGTGAGGATATTTTTATGGCGGTTGCCGCAAAACTCCCGCCGGCTGACCAGAACGCTGCGGCCCACTGGAAAATCATCCGGGTAAAAGGTCAGTTTGGAACTTTTATAAAGGATAAGTGCAGCTTTGTTACCTGTGCGAATATGTTCAACGAGCTGGATCAGGGAAGCAAAATGCCGCCGGAATTCCAGACAAAAAAATATTTTGACCAGCTTTCTGCATACTCTGCCCCGGACGCAAAGTTTCTTCTTGTTGAGCCGGGTGTACCTAAAGCTGCAAGAACACTTTCTCTTCTTCGCGAGCGTTTTATAAAATCCGGCTGTAATCTTATTGCTCCCTGTCCTCATGCGGGTGACTGCCCTATGAACGGCTTTAAGTCCTACACGGGAAGTAAAAACAAATGGTGTAATTTTGCTTTTTCTACAGAGGATGCTCCTGCCAGACTTCAAAAGCTTTCTGCTGCCGCAAAGCTTCCTAAGGAAAGAGCGGTGCTGAGCTTTATCAGCCTGGTCAGAGGGGATGCCGGCGGGGCGGCAGGTGACGCTAAAGAACTGCTTCTCCGCATTAATTCCGACCCTTTCAGGCTGCCTAAGAACAGAAGCGGTTTTTACTGCTGCAGCCGCCTGGGCCTCACTCTTGCCGCAAGCGAAAATCCGGATGCTCTTGCTTCCGGCGACTTAATCAGCGTGGAATTGACAAAAAATCCTGATCAGCTTCCAGAGGATTTCAAATCAGGCGCAAAAATTATTCATCTCTAAAATCTGCCTGCTTTTATAACGAATCTTTATAAAAAATACCCGTTTCTATCGATAATAACCTTGGTTATTTTTTAAATGACCTTGGTTATTTCACTATCTCCGCTATTGAAAAAACTCCATCATCTGATAAGATTTATATAACTTTTGAAAACATATTTATAAATAAATTAAAAAAGTCGGCGCAATATACAATTAAATATGTTTTTGCCAAATAGATTTAGAAATTGTTGGGAGAGGGTTTAATATAAAGAGAGAGTTTGAGGAACTTTATCCTCAGAGAGAGTTGAAATCCGGATGCTGCTACGGCGGCTCCGGATTTTTTTTTCTTGCACCTTAATTTTAGTCTGTTATAATTGAAATTATGAAAACTACTGCTGTTAAAACAATCGGAATCCTTACTTCCGGCGGTGATGCCCCTGGCTTAAACGCCGCAATCAGAGCTTTGTGTCTTTCTGGAAAACAAAAATACGGCATGAAATTTATTGGCGTAAGAAACGGTTACCGGGGACTTATTGACGGTGACTGCTTCAAAATGGACGATATGGATTTTTCAGGAATGATTAACCTTGGCGGTACTATTTTAGGTACTTCTCGTGTAAAGCCATTTAAAAATCCTCTTCCGGATCCAAAGACCGGACTTTTGCCTGTTGAAGGAATCAGGGAAACATTTAAAAAGTTCAAGCTGGATGCCCTTGTCTGCCTGGGTGGAAACGGAACCAACTCAACTGCTGCCCGCCTTAGTGAAAACGGCTTTAATGTGATAGGACTGCCAAAGACAATCGATAACGACATTGCCGAAACAGAGGAGACCTTTGGTTTTCATACGGCAATTGACGTTGCAACTGCCGGAATCGAAGCAATCAGAACTACAGCCCGCAGTCACGGGCGTGCCATGGTTGTAGAGATTATGGGGCATAAAGTCGGCTGGCTTGGCCTGCATTCCGGAATTGCCGCAAGTGCAGACGTAATCCTTCTGCCGGAAATTCCTTATGACATCAAAAAGATTGGAAAATTCATAAATGCAAAGCGTGATGCCGGACAGAAATATTTTATTATTGCCTGCTCGGAAGGCGCTTTGAATCTTGAAGAAGCAAAGCTTGGAAAAAAGGAATTCAAGGCTGCCCGGGCCTCTATGCCTCAGTCAATCGGCTTCAGGGTCGCAAAGGAAATAGAAGAAGAAACCGGCTTTGAAACACGAACTTCTGTTCTTGGTTATTTGCAGCGTGGCGGTGCTCCGGATGCCCATGATATGCTGCTTGCGACAAAACTTGGCTCTGCCGCTGTAGATTTTCTTGCGGAAGGTCGTTTTGGCAACCTGATTGGAATCCGCGATGGCCGGGTTGCAGGAATTCCTCTTACTTCCATCATGGACAGGGTAAAGCCTATTCCTCTTGATGATGATATGCTGGCTTCCGGTCGTTCCCTTGGCATTTGCTTTGGTGATTAAAATCATCTAAAATAAAAACATGACCAGAGGAAATCTTAAATGCCGCCGTTGTCCCGAATGTCTTGGCTTCGGATGCCTGGACCAGCTGCCGGGGCTGGGCGGTGTTTTTCATAATAAGAACTTTCAGCTGAACTGCTCTGCCTGGAAAAAACTGCAGGCGGACGGGGAAGCGGATGGAACAATCAAAAAAATCAGACAGATTGAATTTTCTCCCTCGCAGATTATGTGCGCTCCTGTAACCGGCAGCGTAGAGAACATTGGCTACGCGAATGAGGCGGATTTTTATTTCCCGTATTTCAATGAATCGCGAAAGGCTGGCTTTGGAGTTTGTGTCGGGGACGGCTGTCCTGACGAAAAACTTGAGTTTGGAATTGAAGCCGTAAAAAAAATCCGGGTGGACTTTAACCCGGATTTTAAGGCAGCTTTTTTTCTCAAGCCCTATCCTCAGGATATTTTATTCAAAAGGCTGGAAAAGGTTCTTCCTTACGCAAGCCATATAGGTCTTGATATTGACGCCTATAATATCACCACCATGCGCAATAAGGTTCACCTGGAAAAGAAAAGTGCCGCAGACCTGGAAGCCCTGCGGGATTTTTGCGGACAGCTGGCAGGCGGGGTGGCTCTTCCATTTGTGATTAAGGGCGTTTTTACCCCGGAAGATTTGCAGCTGGTAAAAGATTTTCGCCCGGACGTTGCCCTGGTTTCAAATCACGGAGGCCGGGTAGAAACACTGCAGGGAAGCTCGGCGGATTTCCTTCTGGAGCATGCAGAGCTGCTTCACAAATGCTGTGACCAGGTCTGGGTAGACGGCGGAATCAGAAGTGGACTTGATGTTCAGACTGCAATTTATTACGGCGCCGACCGGGTGCTTGCGGCCCGCCCGATTATTCAGGATGTTTTTGACGGACAAACAAAAAATTTAATAAAACTAAAAAAATGTGATATAATTAAAGAATAAGAAAATAATAAAAAACGAGGAAAATAATGCCTGTTACCGACTTTCTGGAAAGAAACGCAAAATTATATCCAGATGAAATTGCCCTTGTAGAGCTAAACCCTGAAATCCCTGATGGAAGACGACTTACCTGGAAGGATTCAGATTTGATTGAATCTACAAAAAATGCCCCTTACCGCCGCGAAATCAGCTGGGCAGTATTTGACGAAAAGGCTAACCGTTTTGCAAACATGCTTATCAACCGCGGAATCAAAAAAAGCGATAAAGTTGCAATTCTTATGTATAACTGCCTTGAATGGCTGCCGATTTATTTTGGTATTCTTAAGACTGGTGCCATTGCCGTTCCTTTCAATTTCCGCTACGACTCAGATGAAATCCTTTACTGTGTAGACCTTGCCGACGTTGATGTTCTTGTATTCGGCTTTGAGTTTATAGGCCGCATCGAGCAGATTGCTGACAGGCTTATGAAAAAACGTCTTTTGATTTATGTAGGAGACGGCTGTCCTGATTTTGCCGAAAGCTACCGCGAGCTTGCTGCCGACTGTTCAAGTAAGGCGCCGGACATAAAAATCACAGATGATGATTTTGGCGCAATTTATTTTTCTTCGGGAACTACAGGCTTTCCAAAGGCAATCCTTCACAAGCACCGCAGTCTGACCCAGGCCGCCGAAATGGAGCAGGTTCACCATCAGACCGGCCGCGACGATGTTTTCCTTTGTATTCCGCCGCTTTATCATACCGGAGCAAAATTCCACTGGATGGGCTCTCTTGTTGCGGGAAGCCGGGCCGTTCTCCTTAAGGGAGCAAAGCCTAAAACCATTCTGGATGCCGTTTCCAATGAGCACTGTACGATAGTCTGGCTTCTTGTACCCTGGGCTCAGGATATTCTTGATGCCTTTGACAGGGGTGAACTTAAAAAAGAGGATTTCCAGCTGGATCAGTGGCGCCTTATGCACATTGGTGCCCAGCCTGTTCCACCTTCTTTGATTAAGCACTGGCATGAATATTTCCCTTATCAGGCTTACGATACGAATTACGGACTTTCTGAATCTACCGGCCCCGGCTGCGTTCACCTTGGAATGGAAAATACTCACAAGGTTGGTGCAATCGGTGTTCCCGGCTACCGCTGGCAGTGTAAGATAGTTGATGAACACGGCGTGGAAGTTAAGCGGGGAGAAGTCGGCGAGCTTTGTGTAAAGGGCCCTGGCGTTATGACCTGCTACTGCCACAACGTGGAAGCAACTGCCGATACAATCAAAGAGGGCTGGCTTTTTACCGGCGATATGGCAATGCAGGACGAAGACGGATTCTACTTCCTGGTTGACCGCAAAAAAGACGTCATTGTCAGCGGTGGTGAAAATATTTACCCGGTTCAGATTGAAGACTTTTTGCGCACAAATCCCAAGATTAAGGATGTTGCTGTTATCGGCCTTGCAGACCGCCGCCTTGGCGAAAAAACAGCTGCCATCATAGAAATAAAAGAGGGCATGACAGCCACAAAAGAAGAAATTGAAGACTTCTGTCAGGGACTTGCCCGCTATAAACGCCCTAAGGAAATTATTTTTGATTCAATTCCGCGAAATGCCACCGGAAAAATTGAAAAACCTGCCCTCCGCAAGCGCTACGGCGCCGACCAGCTTGTTGCCCAGGAGAATAGAGCTTAGGTGATAAGGTTATAGTTATAAGCAAATAGCTGTTAGCGGTTTTAAAGGTAGGATTGCAAAAAATACGCGAGCGAAGGTGCGGATTCAAACTGCATCGTGGGGGCGAGCGAAGCGAGTCCAATTTCCAAATATCCCACGCCCGCAGTTTGCAAGACGCACCACAGCGGGAGTGTTTTTTGCAGTTTTAATTTTGGAATAGATATATGAGCGATAAAAAGTTAATTTCTTTAAGTTTTGACGACGGCCCAAACCTTAGCGGCCCGGTAATGAACGATATGCTGGATGTACTCGAAAAACACGGCGTACCCGGCTCTTTTTTCCTGATTGGAAATAAGATTAATGATGAAAATGCCCCCGTAATCAGGCGTGCCATGGCTCTGGGCTGCGATATCGAAAATCATTCCTGGTCACATCCCGATGCCGTAAAGGAAGGCCTTTCCAAAGCTCAGATTGAAGAAGAGTTCTGGCGGGCCGAAGAAGCAATCTTTAAACTTACCGGCCGACACACAGAATTTTACCGCCCGCCCTATATTTCCGTAAATGATTTAATGTACCAGGCCGTACCCCGTCACTTCATCTGCGGCCACGCCTGCCAAGACTGGATTCCCGAATATTCCGCCGCCACCCTGCTTGAAAAAATGCTTTCTGGCACTCAGGACGGCGTAATTTTCCTCCTCCACTGCGGCGAAAGCAACCTGCACAGCGTAGAAACCGTAGACCGCGCCATCCCCATTCTCAAATCCCAGGGCTACGACTTTGTCACCGTTCCGGAACTTTTTAAGCGCAAAGGCATTCACCCCGCAACGGGTAAGCTCTGGACGGTAGTGGAATAAGCTTATTAATTATCAGGGTGCAGTTTAGCCTTCCCAGTCGCAATTCGCCGCTTCTGACGAGCGGTTTAGCTGCGCTAAACTGCCTTCGGCCCGGCTCATTTCTCGGCACAGGGAAACTTATAAATTGTTAATTGCTGTGTCCAGCCATTGGAATCTATTTATAATAAATTGTTTATCACATTCTAATTCGTTTTCATAACCTCCAAGTGGAATGCCACCAACAGAAACCTGTTCATTTAAAATATTCCATTTTTTGAAATTCATCTGCTGAGAAATATTTATTTCATTAGCCCATTCATCCATTTTGGAATTAATATTCTCAGCTAAGTTTGAATAAATCGATAGTAATTTCTCCCATTGATTCTTTAATTCTATTTTAAATTCTTCCTTATTCAATAAATCTGAAAAGTACCAACCGTTTACACACCAACCATCGGCTGGAGAAGGTCGGCTCCCGTAATACCAGCCAATTCCAATACTCCATTCAAAATCCCAAACTGGTCCCATTATAATTTTAGAAGTACTGTCAGAAGTTTTTTTGCTTAAGAAAAAATTTGTATCAAGATTTTTTAGTATGTTATGGGCTAAAAACCATCGAGCAAAAGATTCTATATCAATATAATTTGTCCAATCATTAGAAAGTTCCGTATCATAAAATGCTGATTCAAATTTATTTATAAAATCGCCAAAGTTTCCAATTGTAGAATATATTATTGCGTCATTTTCTTCAGCATCGGGAAATTTAAAAGTATATGGATATTTCTTCTTATCAGAGATTACCCATTTAGCTTCATTAGCATAGTAGTTGGGGTCATATTCTGCAACAACTCCAATTCCTCCTGGATTTTTGGTTTTCTCATTTACAGCTAGTCTATCAGTCCCTTCTTTTACAGAGTCTGTTAAACAATAATTCCCAATGTATTCTCCATTTATTACAACATCTACAAATTCGGAATGTGGAACATATAACTTTTCATTGTTATCAATATCATTAAACAGCGAAGCAGTATAAAAACCAATCTTTGTACGTAATAATGTTTTATCACAATATCCGGCAAGAAGAACCCAATTCTTATCTTTATTTTCTTGACTATCTAAATCCAATAAATTCTTTTTCTCTGGTAGTTTTAACTTGTAAGGATGTTTTGGATACCCGGCAGTCGCATTTCCACGAACTTTTATTGAAAATTCATTTGCATCACCACTATCATAGACAAGTTGCTTATTCCGATATAAATACATTCTTCCATTATGCTTTTCTTTTGAAGGTGAAGGCATCAATCCATCATTTGTTATAATTTGAATCACCGGCAGCCCCGTATATGCAGCATAAAAAGCAGTTGTTTGCGAAGCTGTTTTATTTTCTTTGTCGCCGTTATCGGAAATTGTGTTTGTTACGGTGCAGAAATAATAGCGGATTTCTTTTTGGGTAAATGCTTCGGTTGTGTAAGTGTCTGAAGTAGCCTTATCAATTGCACTTTTATTTTCTTCGCTTCCGTCTGGGCTTGAATACCACTGGTAGCTCAAGGTACCGTCAGTGGATTCGGCCTTGCAGGTAAAGGTTACTGCGCTTCCGTCGGGAGAAATGAGCATTCTGTTTGCGGATACCGCTGGTTTTGCGGCATTTACCGGGTCGGCAGCTGGAGCGGCTGGTGCAACAGGATCGGACTTTGGCTTTTCAGATGCTTCTGAAGCCTTTTCCGGGGCTGGCAGACTGTTGTCATTGCTGTTCATTGAGCAGGAGAAAAGCAGCGAAGACAGAATAAGTGTCATAATCATACTTTTTGTTTTCATGGAGAACCTCTTTAAATGTGAAAATTGATTTTCGAATGTACTGTTGTAAGGTGTGATTTAGTAAAAACTTAATAATTACATCCTAATTTGCAGTTAATAATACACTGTATAAGGGTGTTAAATCAAATTTATTTAAAAAAGCAACTATATTAAATCATTCTATTTATGTAAAAAATTGTGCATTGTAGAATTATGCAGAAACTTTCATTACAGGATATTTTTATAAATAATCTGAAATTCTACAGAAAAAAAATGGGATTTTCGCAGGAATCCCTTTCTGAAAAACTAAACAAGGGTACTAACTATATTAATAAGATAGAAAGTCATGCGAGTTTCCCCACAATCCAGGTAATTGAAGAAATTGCTGAAATCCTTGAAATAAAAGCCCATCAGCTTTTTGAAGAAGAAAGTACACCCCAGAATATAATCTCATCCGACCGTGACCGCTTTGTTTCTGACGTAACCGAAAGCCTCTACAAAAAACTTACCGCCGACATGAAAAACATATTAGAAAAAATTTAAATCCAGACTTTTGCTTCGCAAAGTTTGTGCATGACTTACGAAAGCTAAAAATTTGTAAAAAAAAATTTCCAAGTCATGCAATGTTACTATTGACAGTAACAATAACTTATAGTAGTCTGTTTCTACAAACAGAAACGTTTCTGTTTGTAGAAACAGGAGAAACTATGAGTTCACGTACAGATTCACTTTATTTTACACTTCCTTGTGACCGTTATACGCCTTTTTCACTTGCGCGAAAAATCGGGGCAAAGGCTATTCTTGAAAGCGCAAATTTTGCCCGGGGAAAAGACCGTTATTCAATTTTAATGCTGGAAGAGGCTTTTCATATCATTCAGGATGATGAAGGAGTTGCCTTTCTGATTGACGGCCGCCGTCTTCCTTATCACGGAAAAAACACTACAGGTGAAACAATTGCACCGGGAAGCCGTGTTCTCCATACGCCGGACATTCTGGATGCCCTTTTGTATGTGGCCCAGCAGAATGATATGAGTGTTCTGCGTCATGCTGATGGCTCTGAAACTCCAAATTCAATTCCTGTTCCTGCAAGCGGACTTGGCTACCTCAGCTATGAATTCTGTGCCCGCTGCGACACAATCACCATGCAGGCTCAGACCGACGAGCTTCACATTCCTGAAAGCGATTTTATTGCCGGTCACATCTACGTGATTTTTGACCACTTTACAGAGCAGCTTCACGTTTTTGCCCTCAACTACAATGAGCATCAGATTGATCTGGAAAAGGCTGTTGAAGATTTAAAAAAACGCCTTAATGATATGGATTTTACCTACCTGCAGGGGCCTGAAGAACCTAAGCCTGTCCGTACCATCACAAATCTTGAACAGAGCGAGCGGGAATACAAGGAAAAGGTAAATGCCATCAAAGAGCACATTATTGCGGGTGACCTTTTGCAGGCTGTTCCAAGCCGCCGCCTTCAGGTGGAAAATGCAAACTCCGCCCTGGAAATCTACCGCCGTCTTCGTTCAGTGAATCCTTCTCCATATCTTCTTTACATTGATTTTGGAGCCATGCAGCTGGTGGGCTCTTCGCCTGAAAGTCTTGTTCGGGTTCGTAAGGGCCTGGCTTCCATCCGCCCGATTGCGGGAACACGCCGCCGCGGTAAAAATGATGCTGAGGACGAGGCTTTGAAAAAGGAGCTTCTAGAAAATGAAAAGGAAAGGGCAGAGCATCTTATGCTGGTTGACCTTGCCCGCAATGACCTTGGCCGCGTCTGCGAAAACGGCAGCGTAACTGTTGACCGCTTTATGGACGTGGAGCTTTTCAGTCATGTAATGCACATCGTCAGCGACGTTCAGGGTAAGGTTCGCTCTGATTTTAAGCCGATTCAGGTTTTGCGTGCTGCCTTTCCGGCTGGAACGGTTTCCGGCGCACCAAAAATCAGTGCCATTCAGATTTTGAGCGGCCTTGAAAAAATCAAACGTCGTTTTTATGCGGGCGCAATCGGCTACATTCAGAGTAACGGTGATTTGGACTTCTGTATCGCAATCCGCTGTGCCATGAAGCAGGGCAATGTGTGGACAATGCAGGCCGGCGGCGGAATTGTCTATGATTCTGATCCAGACCGCGAATGGGAAGAAACAAACGAAAAATTAGGCGCTTTGAAGGCCGTTCTGGAGGGTAAGTAATATGATAGCTTTTATTGATAACAAAGATAGTTTTACATTTAATATCGTACAGTCGCTGGAAAGAGTGAGCGGCGATCAGGTTTGCGTTTTCCGTTCTGAGGAATGCTCTGTAAAGGAGATTGAAGATGCTAAGCCTGATTTTCTGGTTGTGGGACCGGGACCTGGAACTCCCCAGCAGGCCGGAATCAGCATTGAGGCAATCCGATATTTTGCGGGAAAGCTTCCAATTCTGGGAATCTGTCTTGGTCATCAGGCAATTGGTGCAGCTTTTGGTGCAAAAATTGTTGGCGCAAGATATATCCGCCACGGAATTGTGGAAAGCATGAATGCAGACGGAAAGGGACTTTTCAGAATCATCGGAAAAAGCGGAACTTTTACCCGCTATCATTCCCTTGTAATTGACGAATCGACGCTGCCGGAGGAATTTGAAGTGAGCTGCCGGGCAAAGGACGGAGACATTATGGGAATCCGCCACAAGGTCATGATTATTGAAGGCGTTCAGTTCCACCCGGAAAGCATTGCCAGCCAGCTGGGGGACAGCATTTTCAAGGCCTTTTTGAATTACCGCCGCGAAAATCTTGATACTGCGGCTTACATCAACAAGCTGCTTGCCGGAAAAGATTTGACTGAGGAAGAAGCTGCCAGCTTTATGGATGTTGTTACTGCCGGAACTATGGATGAGCGCATTATGTCTGCAATTCTTGTGGCTATGGCGGCAAAGGGAGTTTCTACCGGCGAGATGGTTGGCTGTGCCCGGACTCTTTTGAACAAAAAGACAAAGCTCCCGCTTGAGAAAAAGGGACTTGCAGAAATTGTGGGAACCGGCGGCGATGGAAAAGGCAGCTTTAATATTTCTTCAATGTCAGCCCTGATTGTTGCAAGCTGCGGTCAGCCTATGGCAAAGCACGGAAACCGCGCTGTAAGCTCAAAATCCGGTGCAGCTGATTTCTTTGAAAATCTTGGCTTAAAAATTATGGCTAAGCCTGCCGAAACTGCAAAGCTTATTGAAAAGACCGGTTTCGGATTTTTGATGGCGCCGGTTTACCATTCTGCAATGCGTTTTGCGGCTCCTGTCCGCAAGGCCCTTGGTGTAAAAACAATTTTCAACCTTCTTGGACCACTTTTGAATCCGGCTGGGGCAGAATATGAGCTTCTTGGTGTTTATGATGTAAACATCCTGGAAGATTATGCAAAGGCCGCAAAGGGGCTTGGTGCAAAGAGGGTAATGGTAATTCATTCCCGGGACGGCTATGATGAAATCAGCCCATGCGTTCCTACCGATGTTTACCAGATTGACGAAAAAGGCAACGAAAACCGCTATGTAATTGACCCTGCAAAGATTGGAATTACAGGCTGCGATGAAGATGAGCTTATGGGTGGAAACGGTGCCGACAATGCGGCCCTTGCCATGGAAGTTCTTAAAGGCGGCGGCAGAAAAACCATTAAGGAAGCTGTCTGCCTGAATTCCGGTGCAGTCCTTTACCTCAGCGGAAAGGCAAAAAGCATTAAGGAAGGCTACGATATGGCCCGTGAAGCCGTTGAAAGCGGAAAAGTCCTTGCCAAGTTGCAGGAAATTCAGGAAGTAAGCCGGGAATTTGCAGCGTAAAAAAAATGGGGCGTTGCGGGGCCACCGGGGAAGGTGGATTTGCCCCGCAGAAGGGGTAGCGCGCAACGGAGTGCGCGCGCAGGGGAAGGCTTTCCCCTCCTACAACTTGCTGATAATTTTTCTATTAATTCTTCTGTAATACAAAATTGAAAGTATAACGGCAAAAACTTCGGCAACAGGGAAGCAGAGCCATACCATATTCAGGTTGCCGGTAAGAGAGAAAAGGTAGGCAACCGGCAGCAGAACGAAAATCTGACGGATAAGGGAAACTGTCATGCTGTAAACGGCTTTTCCGAATGCCTGGAAAACATTGGAAAGGGAAATTGCGATGGCGGCACCCATAAAGCTTGGGGCAATCAGGCGCAGGGCTGGAACACCAATCTCAAGCATTGAATCTGAAGCACTGAAAAGCTTTAGCAGCAGGTGAGGGAAAATCTCAAAAATTGTAACGCCCACAAGCATAATTGTAATTGCCGAAATAATCGAAAGAAAAACGGCTCTGTAAATGCGGGCCTTGTTTTTTGCTCCGTAGTTGTATGCAATAATCGGAACAACACCGCTGTTGAGCCCGAAAACCGGCATAAAGATAAAGCTGTTCAGCTTAAAGTAAGAACCGTAAACGGCAATTGCAGTTGTGCTGAAGGCACCGATAATCAGGTTCATAAAATATGTCGTAACCGAAGTTACAGAGGTCAATATAATAGAAGGAACTGCAATTTTGTAAATGCTGGCAATAATTTTTCCGTCCGGGCGGAAGCTTTTAAGACTGAAGTGGACTTCGTGGTTTTTCAGCAGGTTGGCAGAGCAGGAAACGCAGAGGCTGGCAAACTGTCCGATAATGGTTGCAACAGCCGCACCGTAAACTCCCATCTCCGGGAAAGGTCCAAGACCAAAAATCAAAACCGGGTCAAGAATGATATTTGTGATTGCACCTGCCAGCTGAGAAAACATTGTGTAAATCGTTTTTCCAGTCGACTGAAGGATGCGGTCAAACATAACTCCAATAAAGCAGAAGGTACAGCAGTAAACAATTACGTGCATGTATTCAAGGCCGTACTCAATAATCTGATCGTTTGAAGTCTGAGAATGCAGATAAACAGGAATAAAAAAGAAGCCCAGAACAATAAAGGCAATCGAAGTTAAAAATGAAATGAAAAGTCCGTTTATTGCAGTTTTGTCTACCGCTTCCTGATTGTGCTCACCCAGTCTGCGCGAAAGAATTGCGTTTACGCCGACTCCGGTACCAATAGAAAATGACATAAGCAGATTCTGAACCGGAAAAGCCAGCGAAAGTGCAGTCAAAGCTTCCTCATTAATCATTGCAATGAACATAGAGTCCACGATGTTATACAGCGCAAGAATAAACATGGAGAACATCATAGGAAGCGACATATTAAGAATTAATCTTCCAACCGGCATCACGCCCATTTTGTTTTGTGTCTGAGGTTTATTTTCCATAGTTCGGCTATTTTATTCTGATTTAGTGGATTTTTCAATAGAACGGTAAGAAATTACAAGGATTTCTAAGATTATGCCGCAAATTTCTCTTTCCCAGACGCACTTCGCAGTTCCCTAACGGTCAGTTCCCGCCTTTCAGTCGGGAACCGCTTCGCGCTGCTCAAGGCTTGTGCGGAGTGCCACCGATAAACCGGCAATATTAATACCCGGCATGCAGTCGCCGTTAGAAGGTCTTCATAAGATTGATAATTGCCTTCTGCTGGTTTTCGTTCAGCCGGTTCCAGTTCTGGATTAAATCGGCCTGGTCCTGTGTAAGGGATTTTATTTGGGTCATGTCTTCGGTAAAGAATTGGGAAAGCGTAATGTTGAAAGCCCTGCAGATTTTAGAAAGAGATGGAATTGTAGGCAACTGATTTTTTCTGTACCAGGAAGAAATTGTTGATTGTGGCAGTTCTGATTTTTCTGCCAGCTGATATTCCGTCCAGCCCCGTTCAATTCTGTATTGTCTAATCTTTTCTAAAATATCCATATTGATACGCTTTAACGTAAATAATAGTGAATATTATCCTTGTAAATTAATTATTTTAGACGTAATATTTTAACGTTAATAATAACTAAGTTTTCAGGAGAAATTTATGAAAAAATTATTAAAAGAAGTCTTATTTCTTGCTGCCGGCATGATGCTGTGTTTTACATCATGCAGTAATGGTTCGGATGACCCGGCTCTGCCTAATCCGAATATAAACAGTAATGGTTCGGGAGTTATTAATGCTTCGGCCGGAGTAAAATTTGATTTTTCGGGAGCTAAGGCCCTAGCTGCTGTAGATGCAGGTGCGCTGACTCAGGGGACTGATGGAGAAAGCACTGCTGATTCACCGCTTATTAAATTTCTTGAGGATGGAAGTGCAGTTGCGGCTGTGACTCAGACAGGAAGCGGTAATCTTTCCAAAATTAAGAAAATATATAAATCTCCTGTGGCTTCGTCTAAAGATGTTTTTGTGGTTTTTGAAAATCAGAGCTGGTTCAATGATAATGGTAAATCTTATTCCCTTGGCACTTTGGTTTGTGTTCATGAGGATGGTTCGATAGCTGATATTTTGAAGAAAACAGACAACTCGGCTAATATGTCAACAAGTTATTATAATTTAGATTCATCAATTGATATAAAATTTGACGGAGCCGGAAATGCTTATTTTATGATTTCAGACTATACTTCTGGGGAAAGTACAACTTTAATCTGTAAGTATAATCCGAGTGATAACAGTATGACTCAATTAACCGCAGGTGTTAGTGGAATCAACTATGAAAAATTTATGATTACTTCTGATGGGCAGCTTATCCTTGTTAGTGGTTCTAGAAGTAATTCAAGATTTTTAAGGGCAATACCTGTTTCTGATCCGAATCATTTTACTAATATTTTTTACTCTTCAAATATTTTTAGTATCGATTGGGAATATGATGATGTGAATGGAATTTGTTATTTTTCTGATACTGAGGAAGAAATGTTTCGAAGTGTTCGTAATGGAAATACCTTTTCTGAGGCCGTTAGTTTAATATGTTCGGAATGTCCAATATATTCTGATTTCAATTATCAAAATGGTGACTGGATTTATAATTATTATTGGTCTTCAAGATTTCTGAAATCCGATGGTTCAGTAAATACATCTTTAGTTTTACAGGATATATTCAATTCGTGCTGGACTTCAGGTGAAAAAGAATTTAGACTTGATCATATCCCTGAAAGCAATTCGGTTTATTCTCCTTTATATAATGCGGACTTAAAAGATGCTGATGCAATTGATTTTATAGCTTCAGATAATGAAAGAATGGAACTCTTTCATAATTATTGGTTTGAAAGTGGAGCTATTGGAAATTTAGTTTTTAAAAAGAATTCATTAGAGACCGCCTATCGGGAAAAAGCAGAAGATGATAAGTATGTAGGTCATCATTGGTGGGATAGTGATTCTTATTTTACAAACGGTGAAGGTCTCTGGAAATCTTTTACCTACAGTAATAATGGAAATAATGTCTTCTATTTATTAGTTCATGTTACGGATGCTTCCGGTACCCCAATCTGGGAAACTAAGAAAATTAAATTCCCGTATGGTAAAATGGTTTCATCACAGCAGTATAACGGTAGTTTTTATATGTCTTATGCACTTCTTACTTCTGGTGGTAACGAAACAGGTTTTCATCAGATATACAGTGTAAATCTTGATACAGGTGAATACAAAAATCTTTTTAAGAATGTTCCTAACAATGAAATGCTGGAAGTTATTTCTTACTCAGTTGGTAGTGATTTACTTTATTACTGCACTGTTCGTGGTACTGCCGTAGAAAACGGTGTCGTAAACGTAACAAGCGGTGAATACAATCCTCTTACAATTAAAAAGAAGCTGACCGCAATTTATACCTTCTAAATATTTTGTTTACTGATTTTGCCGCTCCTTTTCGGGGCGGCTTTTTTTATAAAAAATCCATTAATTTTGTAAAAATTTTCTGCAAAAAATTGCCGGAATTTGAAAAAAAAATCCATTATATAGGTGAAGCATTTATTAATTTTGCAGGAGATAATTATGTTTTTCTTAAAACGCAAGTATAAGGATTCTGTTTTTACGGATTTATTTGGTTCTGACCGCGATGGTAAAAAGAATTTTCTTTCACTTTATAATGCACTTTCAGGTACAAATTACACAGAAGCTGATACGACTGTACGCCGTAAAATCATTGATCAGACTCTATATAAAACCTACAACAATGATGTCAGCTGGGAAATTGATGGAAAGCTGATTGTTCTGGTTGAGCATCAGTCTACAATAAACGGAAATATGCCTTTCCGCTGTCTGGAATATGTTACGAGAATTTATGAAAGCATTGTACCTCCAAGAAAGCGGTATGCAGAAAAAATATATCCTCTCCCAAATCCTGATTTTTATGTAGTTTATGTTGGAAAAGAAAGGTATCCGGCAGAAAAAGTTCTGAAATTATCAGATGCTTTTTATGAAAAAGACGGTTCAAAACTTGAACTTACTGTGAATGTGAAAAATTGTTCAGATGCTCAGAATTTGCCGATTCAACAAAACTGTGATATTCTAAAGCAATACTGTGAATTTATAGAAATTGTAGAAAAGCATTATAGTAAAAAGAATCCAAGGGAGTCTTTTAGACAGGCAATTGAAATTGCGACAAAAAGAAATATTCTTGTGGATTATCTGGACAGAAAATCACGGGAGGTCATAAATATGCTTTGTGCAAAATATGATTATAAAACTGATATAGCCGTAAAGCAGGAAGAGGCATTTGAGCGCGGACAGGAACAAAAGGCAATTGAGGATGCCCGGGCATTTTATGCAAACGGTGCTTCTATAGAATTGATTGCAAAATCCTTAAAAATGACAGAAGAGCAGGTAAAAGAAATAATTTCCACAGAACAGGCAGATATGAATTAAAAGAAAAATTCTTATTGCTTATTGTTTCTGTTGACAGAAACATTTCTTTAGTATATTGTTACTACATATAGAAACAAAAGGTTTTGCAATGGGTAAGGATATACTTAAAGAAATTATTGAAAAAAGGAAAGCTGATATAGAGAGGCTGGGGCTGGATTTTGGCTCTGGAGTTCCAGAGATCCGTACCCGCAAAGTTCATCCTTTTATTGAAAAAAAAGGCGCAATTCTTGAAATTAAGCGTGCTTCGCCGAGTAAGGGCGATATTGCCCCTGACCTTGATGCCGCAAAAACTGCCTGCCAGTATGCAAAAGCCGGGGCATCTGCCATTTCCTGCCTTACCGAAATGAATTATTTTAAGGGCTCCCTTTGTGATTTTGTGAAGGCGGCAGCTGCCCTTGATAAGCAGGAAGCTGAGGGCCATGAAGTTCCGGCTCTTTTGCGCAAGGATTTTCTGCTGTCTGCTGATGAAGTTGAAGTTTCTTACCGGGCTGGTGCTGATGCGGTGCTTTTGATTGCCCGCATTCTTACAGCCCAAACTATGTGCGAAATGGCAAAAAAGGCCGAAGAACTTGGAATAAGTGTGCTGATTGAAGTCCGAAAATCTGAAGATTTGGAAAAGCTTTCTTATGTTATGGCCAGAGTAAATCACAAAAATATTGTATGCGGTGTGAATAGCCGCGATTTAAAAGATTTTTCCATTGATATGCTGGCTCCCTGCGCCCTGCTTTCTGAAATCAAAAAGATTGCGGCTGATGCCCGGGTAACTTTTGAAAGCGGAATCCTCAGTCCGGATTCGGCAGCCTTTGCGGCAGGTGCGGGCTTTTCTGCCATTCTGCTTGGAGAGGCGGCTGCTAAAAATCCTGAAGAGGCGGGCCCTTTTGTTAAGGCCTTCTGCGAAACTTCTGAAAATAAAGCGGGAAAAAGCTGGTGTGATTATGCTGAGAAAATCCGTACGCGCGGAGAAGGGGCGCGTCCACTTGTAAAAATCTGCGGAATTACGCGGAAAGAGGATGCCCTGCTTGCGGCGGAGCTTGGCGCAGACTTTTTAGGATTTATTTTCTGGAAGGGTTCAAAGCGCAATGTTGATGCTGATAAGGTCTGTGAAATTGTCAGGGCTGTGCGCCAGGGAACTTATAAATGCGGCTTTGTCGGTGTGATTGTTAATCCTGAAGATGAAGAGGCAAAGGCTGCCTTTCGTCTTGTTCGGGAAGGAATCCTTGACAAGATTCAGTTCCATGGCTGTAAAGTGCCGAGTCCTGCTGATGAAGCCTTTGCTGATATTCCGCGTTATGGAGCGGTAAACATCAGGTCGGAAGAAGATTTAGCAAAGCTTGATGATTTGATTTTACACGGTCAGCCTCGCGTTTTGATTGATGCTCAGAGCGGAAATACAATCGGCGGAACGGGAAAAACTGTGGATGCTGACCTGGTAAGGGCGGCTTCTAAGAGGGCAAGGCTCTGGCTGGCAGGAGGAATTACGGCAGAAAATGTCTGCCAGATTATAGAAGATTTTCAGCCGGAACTGATTGATGTGGCAAGCGGCGTTGAAAGCGAGCCTGGCATTAAGGATGCAGAAAAACTTAGAAAATTTTTTGGAGAATTGAAGTATGTCTGATAATGGATTTTTTGACAGATTTGGCGGAAAGTATGTGGCCGAGGTTTTGAGACGGCCTCTGGATGAGCTGGAGGTGGCCTTCAAAAAAGCGATGGCTGATCCGGAATTTCTGGAGGAATACCGCACAATTCAGAGGGATTATATCGGGCGGGAAACTCCGCTTTATTTTGCGCCGACGGCAACCCGCATTCTTGGCGGTGCTAAGATTTACATAAAGCTGGAGGGGCTGGCAAATACAGGTGCCCACAAAATTAATAACGCTATCGGTCAGTGCCTGCTTGCAAAGTACATGGGAAAAAAGCGCATAATTGCGGAAACCGGAGCCGGACAGCATGGTCTTGCTACTGCCGCAGCCTGCGCAAAGCTGGGACTGGACTGCACCGTTTACATGGGCGAGGTTGACGTTCGCCGCCAGCAGCCTAACGTTGCCAGCATGGAAATGTACGGGGCAAAGGTGCACGCGGTAACAAGCGGAAGCCGCACCTTGAAGGACGCGGTAAATGAGGCAATGAGGGACTGGGCTGCAAACCCGGATACGACCCACTATGTTCTGGGCTCGGCACTGGGTCCGGCTCCTTTTCCTGATATTGTACGCGAGTTTCAGAGCGTTATCGGCCGGGAAGTTGAACGTCAGTGCGAAGAGCGGGGAATCAAGCCTACTGCCCTGATTGCCTGCTGCGGGGGCGGTTCAAACTCAATCGGATTTTTTGCGCCATTTATCGATAAAAAAGAGCCCCGCCTGATTGCGGTAGAGGCGGGCGGAATCGGGCCGGGAGTCGGCGAAAATGCCAGCCGCATGACGGGAAATGCCAGCCGCGAAGGAATCATGCAGGGCTATAAATCCCGCTTTCTGCTGGATGAGGATGGTCAGGCTCTTCCGACCCGTTCTATTTCTGCCGGCCTGGACTACTGCGGAATCGGGCCTCAGCTTGCGGCTTTGGGTATGAGCGGACGGATTGAGTTCACTTCTGCCCTGGACAGCGAGGCTCTGGATGCCCTGAAATTTTTTGCGCGCAACGAGGGAATTCTTTTTGCCATGGAAAGCTCGCATGCGGGCGCGGAGGCAATTAAGCTGGCACCGAAGTTGAGTAAGGATGACGTTATTATTATAAATATGAGCGGCCGCGGCGACAAAGACGTATTCATTACAAGTCCTGTTTTCCGCCGCAAGGAATGGCTGGACTTTCTGCATTCCGAGATTGACCGTCTGGAAGCAGAAAAGGATGTTCATGAGTAGGTAGAAATTATTAAAAAAAAGCACGAAGGAGAGTTGTGGGGTGCAAAAACACTTTTTTGTGCTGCCGCGAAAGCGGCAAACGTATATAGTTCCAAGTCACAAAAACGTGTAGCACGCTAGCGTGCGGTTTTGAACCCCACAACTTGACTGGGAGCTTTTTTTTGAGGAGAAATTATTATGTCAAAAATAAAACTTATGTCCCATCTTGTTGCCGGTTATCCGACCGACGAACTTGCACTTACTGCTGCCCGAGCCCTTGTGGACGGCGGCGCCGATATTCTTGAAATCCAGCTGCCTTTCAGCGATCCGAGTGCAGACGGTCCCGCAATTCAGGGGGCCTGCACAAAGGTTCTGGAGCGCAAATACCGCACGGCAGACGGCCTTGCCTTTATTGCCAGGCTTCATAAAAAATTTCCGGACGTAAAAATCTATCTTATGAGCTACGGTTCTCTGATTTACACACCGGGTATTGAAAATTTCTGTAAAAAGGCTGCTGAATGCGGAGTAAAGGGCATGATTATTCCAGACCTTCCTTTTGACTTTGATGAAGGCCTGACCGCTGCCTGCAAGGCTAACGGCATGGAAAATATTCCGGTTGCGGCTCCAAGCATGAGCCCTGAAAGGCTTGAAAAAATGGCAAAGGCAGGTTTCCCTTACATTTACGCAGCCCTGCGCACAGGAATTACAGGAACTCAGACCAGCGTCGACCAGGCAACTCTGGATTTTATAAAGAAGGTTTCGGACGGTGGCAGCAGGGTTTACGGCGGTTTTGGCATCAGCAGCGGAGAGCAGTCGGCACTTCTGGGAGACAAGGTTGAGGCAGTTGTTGCTGGTTCTGTCTTTGTCCGCCTGATTACA
>ODAI010691923.1_pt1 | contig 20230 bp, 10 predicted proteins | sample 1539321 | NCBI WGS metagenome assembly ODAI01 (sample SAMN02144231, study PRJEB22623) | gut metagenome | biome: sheep rumen | host: Ovis aries | place: New Zealand
GGCAGGCCGTATTTCTCCTCAAACTTCTTGTGGGATGCTACGCTGTCCTTGCTTACGCCAAGAACAGCAGCGCCCTTCTCCCGGAACTGCGGATACAGATCTCCAAACGCACAGGCCTGCTTAGTGCAGCCGGCTGTCATGTCCTTCGGATAGAAATACAGGATTACCTTCTGTCCCTGATAATCTGCGAGGCTTCTCATATTTCCATTTTGATCCGGCAGTGTAAAAGCCGGGGCTTTGGTTCCAATTTCTAACATTTCATCCTCCAAACCGCTCTTATATGCCAGCTCTGCTATGTAATCAAACAAACAATATACTCATCTCCATATTAACATCTTCCGTCCTTGTTAACAATCAGTTTTCGTCGATATTTCTACAATATCGGCGATTTTTCGCCGTAATTGGTTTACGAACACCAAGCTCGATGCTATAATAATAATGGAATTTTGTTTTTTGATAGGGCTGTTGTAAACAGTATTGCTCAAACACTGAGCAAAAAAGAGGGAGGTCCCGAATGGCAATCAGTTATAAAAAACTCTGGCATATACTTCTCGACCGCGATATGAAAAAGAAAGATCTAGAACGTCTGGCAGGAATAAATGAATACACGACTAAGAAGCTGACACGAAATGAGAACGTGTCTGCTGAAGTATTGGGAAAAATCAGCATTGCCCTTGGGTGCCCTATAGATGATTTTGTGGAATTTACACCAGACGAAGATTAATTCCCAACAATAGAGAAACGAGGAGTGTTTTATGGCCAGACTAATAGGCGGCACGAATTCAAGCAATTATGGCGAAAAGACATTCGTATCTAAGGCTTGTGAATATTTAGATAACAATCATATCATCTACTGGAATCGTCAACTCTATGGCAGAGAATTTGACGTTTGTATCCTCATGCCCGAAAAAGGGATCTTGGTTGTTGAACTCAAGGGCTGGCGAGAAGAAAATATTCTCCGCGTCGAAAACAATGAATATGTTGTAATTCAGACAACAGATGGTGAAATCACTTCATCTCCTCAGAAGCAGGCTCGTGGTTATCGTTTTTCCTTAGAACGTCATTTGAGACAAAGCATTGATAGATTCCCTTTGGTTTGTCAGTTAGTATGCCTACCTCAAGTATCGAAAGCCTTTTATCATACACATCGATTGGATGTTGTTATGGAAGAAAAATTCACTATATTGAAGGAGGATCTGACAGATAAAGTCTCCTTCTTTAATAAGCTTGACCAGATTTTAAGAGAAACCAACACTTGGCATAGAGATTCTTTTAATGAGCGCACGATGCTTGAAGTACGAAATCTATTTGAAACAAATATTGACTTAAATGAAGCCATGGCTGATAACACGTCTCTGACAAACTCAGGTTTTCATCAGCATGATTATTCGCGGTTTTTATATCTTTCAGCCAATGAAACTCTGTCGGATGAAGAAATATCTAACTATGTAATCGAGTATCTTTCCGGATGTAAAATATATGGCGTTTTTTCTGACAGTACTCAACTGCATAAACTTGCTGATGCGCTAGATTCTGCATTAAAGGGTCGAGGGCTTATTAGAAACGGTGAGAATCTTGACTATAGCTTTACGGATACTTGTGAAAATAGTAATAGTCCTGTTTTACCTAATGAGCCCAAAAATTTCAAAGCATTCCATATATCACTTAGTACCCTCTCTAACCCGGTGAATATTCCGTCGATTAGAATATCTAATGGTAATGCATCCGATGATCAAATCATCTTTCTGAAAAAGATTGCTGATGCAAGTTCTTTTAATGTAGAACAGTATCTCGTCGAGCATGCAGATGTTAATAAAAATGTTGTTATACGTGCAGGTGCGGGAACCGGTAAAACATACACCATGATTTCTCGAATCGCCTACATCTGCTATACACAGAATGTTGCTCTCCAAAAGATGGCAGACCGAATCGTTATGATTACATTCACAAACGAAGCGGCCGACCAAATGGAACGAAAGTTAAAAAAATATTTCCGTAACTGCTATCTGCTCACAGCCAATTCCGAATACTTGAGCATGATTTCACGTATAGATTCTATGCAGATAAGCACTATACACTCGTATGCAAAGCGGTTAATTGCCCAATTAGGTACTGTCTTTGGTTATGGAATCGATCTTGGAATCACCTCAAGCGAATACAATCGCCGTCGAAAAATATCCGATATTTTGGATATTGAGATTCAGAAAAACGCAAAGAAATATGGTAGAGTCCAATACGGTCAAATGTTAGGCATGCCTGTCTATGCTATTCGTGATAACATTCTCGACTTTATTGGAAAACTCCATAATAAGAGTGTGAACGTTGGCGAAATATCACCCACCGATTTCGGAAAGCTTTCTGCAGATGATACACATACTGCTTTTCACGAATTACTTGCCGCGGTAATTCCACAAGTTGAGCATGAATATTTAGAAGAGCTTCAAGCTGACAATAAGATCCACTTGAGTGCCATGATGTCTATGCTCAGCCGTTTTATCAACTCAGAAGAAAGCGTAAAACGTATCAAGGAATTAAAGCAGGACAAGAACGCACCGCAATTTATGTTTGTTGATGAATTCCAAGATACTGATGATTCACAAATAGAATCTCTGCTAAAAATATCCGAGTACTTAGATTATAGGATGTTTGTTGTGGGCGATATTAAACAGTGCATTTATCGTTTCCGTGGGGCCGAAGAAGAAGCATTTAAGCAATTGGGCATCTCGTCACATCCTGAAAAATGGATGGAATTTTCTCTTCAGAGGAATTACCGAACAGATGCGATGCTTTTAGATATTTTCGATCATTCCTTCTCAAACTGGGGAGCTAGAGCAGACAGATTACTTTCATATCAAGTTGCTATAGGCCTGAGTGACCGTTTGATTGGAACTAAGAACTATAATTCTTACCTTTCGTCCGATCCGAGCCTGTTCTACCGAAGAATTGCAATACAGGATGATGCAGGAAGAATTCCTGCACTGGTAGAAGAAATAAAGCGTATTCAGAGATGGCTTTCGTATGAAAAACAGCACGGAATAAACTATTCATCAGAAGAAAGAAGCATTGCCATTCTCGTTCGTGAGAATTGGCAAGCAGAAATGATTCGTAAAGAATGTGCAAAGCTTGGTATTACAAACATACAAACAAATACCGGCGGCGATTTATATATGTCCCAGCCGGCATTAGATATGATGACACTTATAAATGCTCTCGTTAATTATGACCAAGCTGAATACTTGTACAACCTTGCGGTGTCAAATTTCTTTAATCTTGACATTCCGAAATCTAATCTGTTTGAGATTCGTGCTCGGATTCGTTCAGGAGGATGGAGAACGAAGGCCGACGAACATGAACAAGTGAACTATTTGATAAAATGTTTGAATCCTATGTTGGCAAATACAGAGGATAGCGAGAAGAGTTGGGAGCTGGTGGTTGAAAGTTTACGCACAAAGCCCATATTACAAGCCATCCGTTCTTTATATGCGCGTCTTGAGCCGTGGAAAAACTATGCACCAAATGATATTACCAAGCAGCATTATTATCAACTCAACGTTGATTTACTGTTTGAGCAGCTGATAAATGCATGTAATGTTGATAGGCTAACAATTAATACACTAAAAGAGCAATTATATAATTGCATTATTGCCCAAGTATCAGTAGATAGCCGTGTTCCTTCCATAGGAGCTAATTCAGATCAGATTCATTGCATTACCGTTCACAAATCGAAGGGTCTGGAATACGGGCATGTAATACTCCCGTTTTGCTCGGCGCCAATCAACCGAATTAAACCTTCTCAATTACATGTGAGCGTAAGAAAAGATGCTGGTCAATATCAAATTGGTTATAGTTTAAAAATTAAAGAAACTGCAAACACCATCCAGAACCAGTATTTTGATCAAGCTATAGAACAAGCAGAAAAAAGTCGTGAAGAAACGCGAATACTATACGTAGCAATGACAAGAGCAATTCGTTCCTTTTCCTGGATAGATCTGGAAGGTAAGAATTCTCTCTCTTGGCAGAACCTGATTAGTAAGGAGGTCTAAGAATGCCTTTTAAGATCTATACCTACGAGGATCCATATAAAATTGATCAGGCTGATTTTTGGGAAGAGATTTCTTCTTTACCTCACTTTTGCTCTGCTCGTACTCTTGTAAACGGATTAAAAGATGTTTATGGCGACAAGATAAAAGGATTGATTTGTGCTTTTGACGATTTCGTAAAGCATGAAGATATTTATCAATCGTGGACGGGTAATATAAGCCTTCGAGTTCAGCAGTATAGCAGACTTACTTCTATCTTTCAAAAGTTGCTCGGTAAAACGGTTGATGATGCAACTATCGACGATAAATTCTTAGCAGCTTTAATGCATAATCAGACTCATTTTCTTGAAGCACTGAGATTATTCATTGAATTAAACATCCCTGCTCTGTCGATAGATAGAACAAAAGGAAATACAGAACAAGCTTTATTTGTCCAGATTCTTCAGAAGATTCAGAATGATGATGCTTTTAGATTTCCGGACACCCCTAATCTTTCTAAGATTCATGAGGTGCTTGTTGATCTCGCTCAAAAGGAAATAGATGAGTGCCGCGGTCCAGCGCGCGAAGTAAAAAGGTGTGAACGTGCCCGCAATTTGACAGAAAGCCAAACACTCTCGAGCATTGTTGTCCATGGCATCCATCAATTTACGCCAACTCAGTTACGGTTACTATTAGATTTGGATAGACAAGGGCTCACTATTATTTTTATTTACAACTATCAAAAGAATTTTTCAAAAATATATTCATCTTGGAATGATATTTACAGTTGCTTTGGGGTCCCGATTCATCATGATTCTGCCGTACAAGAATACCAAATGCCAACAATGCAGAATCCAAGCAATGCTCTTGCTTGTGCTCTTGGAACAATATGTGAAACCAGCAGTAATATAAACAGGGATCTTTTATATCAATGGTATCAATTATATAAGAATATCGAACTAAGGGAGTTTGCAAATATAACTGAATATGCCCATTTTGTATCCACTCATGTGGAAGAAGCAAAGCACAGATGTTATGAAAAAGAGCCTGTCCAAATAAGAGGTAGTTTAGTTCTAAATAATGCAAAAGTCCTGAAGGAAATGACAGAACAAGTATATACAGCCAACCGGGATGTACATACGCTTTTAAGGATCTATCATCCCGAGTTCTCTCAAGATCGTCATTTTTTGGCATATCCTATTGGACAATTTTTTTCCGCAATTTATCGTTTGTGGGATTATGAAAAAAAGGCTATCAAGATAGATATTCCTGCTATTAAAGAATGCCTTTCTTCAAAAATACTAAACGCAGCCCCTGGAGAAGTTTTACTAAGAGCTTTCTCCACCATGGAAATACTTTTTGAAAATATATCTACTTATGATGAATTTCACTCAGAAATATCAGATAAGTATTTGAAACACTATAAAGAACTAAATTCGCCTGTCCCTTCTGGTGGAAGTACTGCCCTACGCAGTCTCTCCATATATAACAAATATAAAGTTCCAGAGAAGGATATTGTTTCTTTGATTAACGCCATCGAAGAGATTAATGAAATAGCAAAATATTTATTCGACCAGAATAATGACAGACGTGATTATATAGATTTTGGAAGCCACTTCAAAAACCTTGAAGACTTCCTTAAGCAACGTGAGCTTTCTTTGGCCACGTCAAAAGAGAGAGAATTGATAAATGCTTTACAGTTACGATTAAGCCAAATTCGTCCGGAGAAATCAACGTTTTCCGGAACATTCCGCGATCTCCAAGAAGGCTTATATTACTATCTTAAGCAAAAAGAATCTGAAGAGCCTTCTGTTGACTGGATTGTAAAGAATTTTGAACAGATAGATGGTGATATCCTTCAGAGCAAACATCAATTCGAGCATGAACAAGTAAAAACCTATCACTTCGGATGTGTCTCTGATAGAGACATGAATATGACAGTGAATGATCAATTGCCGTGGCCTTTGACAAACGAGTTCATTCGGGCGGCATACGCGCCTGTAGATTTACAATTTCAGGTGTATTACACTGCTTTGGGAGAACGCAGCAGTTTTTTAAGATATGCACTTTTTTATGGGTTGTGCTTTAATCGGTGCGATGTTCGGCTCAGCTATGTAAAACAATATGGCGACGAAGAGACGGAGCCATATGCCCTCTTATCGATTCTTGGGTTTAAAGAGCCCATTGTAAAACCGATTGAGTCCTTATCTGCTTCGATTCCTATGTCAATAAATATCGGGCAAGAGCAAACAAAGGGCATTAAGTATAATGCTTTGCAGATGATGGATATGTATTTGTGTCCATATAAATTCTTTTTAGACTATGTCACAGAAAATTCACCTGTGGTAAATGGTAATTTTTTATACCAAAAACTATTTGAGAATTTGCTCATAGAAGCCGTATGGAAGAGAATCGAAAAACAGCCTTGTAAAGATGCAAGTGAGCATCTGTCTTCACTTGTAAATACAGAGGGTGATAAATTGAAAGATTATTTCCGTTTTTGGAAACCAACGGAAATATACGATTTAAAAAATAGGGCTTTCAATTATCTGAAGTATGAAGTGATTAATAAAAGTCGCGGTTCTTTCGTTTCTGTCTTTGACAAGAATCATATGCTAATAAGGAAACAGTTTGGACTGGCTAAATATGTAGTTGATATATCTGAAATAGAAATTAAAAATCCGTATAAAAGCTTTGAAGCTCTAACCTCTACTGAATGGCCTCAAAAAGAATATTCCCTACACAAGCTGCCGCCCCAAAACTACCGTCCGGAGCAGCAAGTTTTAGCTGATACTTTAAGAAACGAAGCTCGAGACTACGTTAATCAGACACACGGTTCTGATAAAACAGCCATTCCTTCCGAATGGTGTACCTATTGTGTTCACCGAGGCATGTGCATGGAACCATTCCTTGCAGGCGACTAAACATATTGTTGATTTAATACCTCTCGCAAGCTTGTTTGAAGGAGCGATAATTCATGTTAAAAGGATGCTACTATCGATGCCCAGTTATTATTGAAGATGGCGACGAAGAGTTTCCTCGCTTTTTCGTTCTCGCCCAGGTTATTGAATACAATGAACTGGCAGATGCTATCAAAGTAAAGATGCATGATCTTTTGGGGAGCGAGCAATACTATAGTAATATTTTTAAACATAATGTATTTCGGGCTAATGCTGTAACACGCTGTGAAGCTATCTCCGGGGGCACTGTAGAATGCTCCCTTGGACGAGGCACCATTGTAGCACGTACCGAAAAACCATGTAATGATTCTGAACCGTATTGGTATTGGATCAAGCTCTCCAACGGCAAAGTTATCAAAGAATGCGAAACCAACCTAAAAATCGAGTATTCCCAAATGAATTTCTCCCCTGTTAAACAGTTTCGCAATTACGAGTTTCAAAACCCCACATGGTTTTTGAATCATCTAAAAGTAAGTCGTAATGTACATTTAGTCAATAATGCAACATATGGCTTTAATGTTTTGGCCGGTTGTCGTGCCTTCCTGCTTCCTCACCAGATTAGTACGGTTGCTAGATGCTTTGAAACCATGCCAGTGCGCTACATGCTTGCTGATGAGGTCGGCCTCGGAAAAACAGTAGAAGCATGTTCCATACTTAGTATTTTATCCAGCGAAAACAAAAAGCTTCGTTCATTGCTTATTGTTCCTGGTGCTTTGGCGACCCAATGGAAGAATGAATTGCACTACAAGTTTAACCTTGAGGCCGATATTAATGAACCACTGTCTCCAATATGCATTATTCCATTGGAGGATCTCCCCTCTTCCACTGCAGCTTTATTGACTCCTTGGAATTTAGTAATAGTTGATGAAACGCATCGGCTTCTTACTAACGATGACTGTTATCATAGTATTCAATCTTTAAGTCGTCGTGTTAAACATATACTGCTCTTATCTGCGACTCCTATTCAAGACAGGAATGAAGAGTATCGTCGTTTGTTAGCTTTATTGAGTCCAGAACAGTATGCTGAGATGACACCAGAACGTTTTTCGTGGATGGTCAAAAAGCAACAGCGTGTACAAAGAACCGTAAATCAGCAATTAGGACGATTAGATCGATACGATGAATATAAAGAGATCATTGTTGATAAGTTAAATGAAATATCCGAAACTTTAGAAGACAAACCACTTCAAAGACTTATTGATTCTATAGATATCCATTCTGAGGATGATGGAATGGATGCTGTTAAGCAGGCGCTTGCATACATCTGTGAGAACTATAGAGTTGAACGTCGAGTCATTAGAAATCGCAGACAATTGATCTCTGAAAAAATGGCAAAACGTTCTTTATGGGAAGTTCCTTATAGACCATTATCGGCAAACGAAAACTATAATGAATCTGCTGCCATTCAGAATACTTTGTCATATTTATCGGAGAATGGTGAGGATAGCGAAGAATATGTCTTAACAACAGCCATACCTCTTCTATCCGCATTATTCAGTAGCCCCTGGGCTTTTGAGGAAATGCTCAAATCTCTAAAAATCCATGACAGCATCTTAACCGACAGTGCTGTCACATGGAAGCAGCAAGCAGAAAATGAACATGCTTTAGTTATTGAAGCATTAACCGAGGATCCTGATCTTATAAAGGGAAGATTGCTAAATGCCCTCAATTATATTGATCAGGAAACTCCTATTGTTGATGATAATTCTTTTAAAATGGTGGTTTTCACCGGTTTTACTGCAACCCTATCAGTGTTTCTTGACCTATTCAATAAATACTATAAAAGCACAGGTATTTATGCCGTTCCCTTTGGACGGAATATGTCTCGAGATTCACTGGAAGATAGTGTGTATTCATTTCAGAACGATCCACAATGCAAGGTGATTGTTTGCGATGAAACCGGAGGCGAAGGCCGTAATTTCCAGAATGCATCTGAGATCATGCATTTAGATATTCCCTGGAATGCAAACGCTTTGGAACAACGTATAGGTAGACTCGACCGTTTAGGTCGTGACTCAGATAAAGATGTAAAATCAGTTGTTTTATACACAATTGAAACTGTAGAGGAACAGCTCTTTAACATCTGGAAAAATGGCATGCGCTTATTTGAGCAATCATTAAGCGGTTTGGAAATTATTACAGGCGAACTTAACGAGCTTATTATTGATGCTCTTTTAGATGACTATTATACAGGACTGGTTAATGCTTTTGATGACATTGTAGAACAAGCAGAAGAAATGCGTGAAAGTGTCGAAGATGAGCAAGACTTCGACCTTGGTGCAACATTGTATAGACCAATGACGCAAGGAATTGAAAACGTTCTTTCCCTCTATGCATCTGAAGATGGTAACATTTTTGCAACCGCAATGATGGGATGGGGCCAGCAAGCAGGACTTACAGCGCAGCCACCGACAAAATCCGGATTAATAGAATTTAGAAGTGGTTCATTTAGTGTAAATGCAGCAAAGCAGTCATTATTTATTCCGCCGGATTGGAGCATCTATAACAATTCTGCTGTAATGCGTCGAGAAGGAAAACTATTAGGCTCGTTTAATAGAAAAACTGCTGCTCTACGTGAAGACATTCTTTTTTTTGCTCCCGGAGATCCTGTTTATGACGCCATAATATCGAATGCATTGGGATGCAGCAGAGGACGTTGCACTGCAATAGAAACTCGTGGTTCGTTTAATTATGATGGGGCAATCTATATTTATAACGTTGTTCCGCCCCTAGACGAGCTGTTAGAAAACAATATTGAATTACAAACTTTATCTCAGTATCGTATGTATCTACCCCTCGAGCAGATAATGGTATGCATCCCTCTTACCGCCAAAAGCCGAGAGATACCAGAGGAGATTGTTATTCACAAACTATTGAATATAAGGTTAAGTGAGGCTGGACATATCGGGCGTAGAAGTGCACGCAGGGGGATGATGTCTTCGTTAGAAACTTTTATTTCACGTACACCTCCAAGTGCTTGGGAACCCTTGGTTGATAAGATTTCTGCCAGTGCATATAAAAAGGCCTCTCTCATTATCGCCAACGAATCTAACATATCTGAAGCGCAAAAGGAGATGCAGCGTGTACTGAACGGTTATCAAGCTGAGTGTCTCTATTTCGAAAGAGATACGGCAATTGTAGAACAAAAGAAAGAAATCTTTCAAGCAACGTTGCGAGCATTGAAAAATGCAAAACCTGAACTGGATGCAATATGCTTCTTAAGGGTGAGATCGAATGGATAGCAAAGAAATATTACAACAGTATTTGACAGGCTCGATTCAGCCTTCAAGTGCTATCGCCGAATTAAATAAACTTATTGTTAATACATCAGACTCATCAAAATCACAGGAATCTGCTAAAGCCAGATATGTCTTGGGGTTTATTCATCGGCTCCGGCAGTACAAAGCTGGCGAAGCCTCCGCTATGGATATGCGTCTTAATATTCGAGACTTGGCTTTGATTCTTGGTCGATTGAAGCTGAATAATAATTTATATACATTAATAAAAGAGAGCACAGGGGAACTGGGCTTTCGTTGTGAAGAAAATAATCAGATTTCATGCGATCTAAAGATACCTCTGTGGTTAGAGCCATCGTCCTATGTCCGTGACGTGTACTCACTTCGACAAGATGGAACCATTGATTCAGAACGTCCTTCTGTTGGTGATAATACATTACGCGAGAGGACTGTTTTTCAAAACTACAAAAGCTTCGAACAAAAAATCGCTATACACACCGCTTTGAGACTTCCCGATGGTTTTACTCTCCTTATTTCACAGCCGACAGGCGGAGGAAAGAGCCTTGTAACCCAAATGCTAGCCTGTTCTACAGATGGGTTAACGCTGGTTATTGTTCCAACAGTTGCATTGGCCTTAGATCAGTATTATGCGGCAAAAAATAATCTTAAACAGTCTACTGGAATTTACTGTTACAGAGGAGAACAGTCTACTAATGAGCGAATAGCTATTATAAACGCAATCAAGACACAAAGCGCATGTATTTTGTTTACATCTCCTGAAGCAATTTTTAAAAACACGGAGCTCTACAATCTTCTTGGAAATGCTGCGCAAGATAATTATCTTAAAAATATTGTAATCGATGAGGCTCACGTTGTCCCTGATTGGGGGGTGTTTTTCCGTCCCGATTTCCAAATATTCTCTATTGCATTGCGAAAATGGAGAAATGCTTCCCATGAAGTAATACGAACATATCTTCTCTCTGCAACATTGTCTGACGATGTTGTTGAAACATTATTTAAGCTTTTTGGAACCGATGGAAAAAACAAGCAGGTTCGTTGTGATGCATTGCGTCAAGAGCCTCGCTTTTATTTCAATTCTACAAAATCAAGAACAGAACAAGTACAAAAAACAATAGAGGCAGTAAAATACTTGCCAAAACCAATGGTTGTTTACGTGCTTGAGCCTCGAGAAGCAAAAGAACTACAAGAAATCTTAAAATCGGAAGGATTTCGTAATATTCCTGTTTTTACAGGAGAAACAAAAGAAAAAGAGAGGGATACTATCCTCTCGGGATGGAAAAAACAGGAATATGACATCGTAGTGGCAACATCAGCCTTTGGAATAGGGGTAGACAAGCCAGATGTAAGAACTATCATACATGCATGCTGTCCTGAGAATTTAAGCCGATTTTATCAGGAAGTAGGTAGAGGTGGTCGTGATAGACTGCCCTCTATCAGTTTATTTATTCCGTATCAAAACAGATATGATGGAGAAGGTGATGTAAAAAGAGCTTTAGGACTCGTAAACAAACGAGTTCTTACAGTCAAAAGAGCTGTTATCCGCTGGAATAGCATGTTACACAGCCCATCTGCCATGATCAATGCAGATGAATGTATTTTGGATACGTCAACGCCTGCCTCTTCTATGACAGAGGAAGAAGCTGAGTATGCTGGAAATAGAAATGTTGCATGGAATATAAACTTACTACTATTCCTCTATCGGACAGGCTTCCTTGATCTTATAGATGCAACATATAACCATGATAAGAAAGCCTATTCTGTCAAAGTTAAATTGCTTCGTTTAAATGCTTTAGCAGATGAAGATGTTTTAACTAATGAGCTCACAGAACCACGAGAGATTGAATATCAGGCTCAAATGTCTGGTTATAGGATAATGAGTGAGTTGGTTGCCTCTCCCAAGCGAAAATGTTGGGGACGCATTTTTAAACATCTCTTTCCATTATGTAGAGAAGTTTGCAATGGTTGTCCCACTGATCCAAATGGAAGAATTACCACCGATGAAGTAATCAAAGTTCGCCTTAACCCGAATCTTGAGATAGCGCCTTCTGCCCCTAGCCGTAGATTATCACGCAGAATGGGCTCCTATTCTGAATTAATTGTGCGCCGAGATTCATCTGGGCCGATCAGTGATTCAGAAGTTGCTTCACTTGCTGAAAAAGCTTCATTGAATGGACTAGGTGCTTTTGTTGCTTCCAAAGAACTATTATCATCCCTGTCAACAGATTGTTTGGTATTTGATTATGATGAGTTCTTTTTTGCTGTGGCACACTGCCCATATTTATTTTCCGGCGGCCTGACTTGTGTTCTTGCAGGAGATATTTTTTTAAAGTCGACACTTTTAAAAAGCATTAAAAAACTTGAGGCTATGGGCTATCGATGCGTAGTGTACTGTAATGAAAACACTTTGTTTATGAGTAGCGGAAAAGCTATTAGAGAATGTGTCGATGGATACACTATTTCTTTAGACAAATTCTGATGGAGGTCCTATGTTTAAAACAAACCCAGACGGTATGAGAATGGAACCAACCCCAGAGCGGGTATATTCTGTTTGTCGGCTGGTTGCCCAGAAAAGCATAACCCATGAAGAACTTCGACAAGCTATGACTTTGGGGCAAAACGGTGACAAAGAAGTGGATCAAATCAACAAATCCCTAGCTGTTGCTTTAGAAGAGCTAAAAATACTGAAAACTAAGGATAATCTTCTGGAACTAGCAGTGGATCCTGCAGTTATTGATTCCCCGAAGAACTTCCGTCGTTATATCAACAACACTGCCCTGTTGAAGAAAGACACAACGTTTTTCCTTTTTACCAAATGGGTTATCTCTAAAAATGAAGAGCTTTTTCCTCTTAAAAGTTGGGAAACCATGGCAAAAGTATGTGGATCTGAAGTTCCTGAGCTATCTGGATTAAGTGAAAATGCAGCTCTTGGTTGGCGTTTCTGGGCTACATTTTTGGGTTTTGGATATCTAAGCGGTACGATGCTGATTCCCAATATGAAAATTCGTTTAGAAGACATTTTAGCAACATCATTTGCAGATAAATATGAGTACGATGTGGCAATAAGGGCTACTGATTTCATCAGCTGGCTATCTCCGAGAATGCCAGAGGTAGATATGACTGGAAAACTTCCTCTCGCTTTATCTGCTGGATTACGTACTTTACATGAATTAGGATTAATTAAGCTCGAAACCTGGAGAGACTCTAATCGAATCTTTCTATATCCAGTTGACGGTGATCCCATTAATGATTTCTCTCATATAACTGTCACAGAGGAGGTTAGATAATGAACTGGGAACAATACAAATCTGTGATGGAGCGGTATGCTATCAAAACCGATGATATGGCTACTGAGGATACATACTTCATGGCTACACATATGCCTTTTTCTCAATTGGCAGTATATGAAGGCGGACGCACTCAAAATCCCCCAAAATACTTTAGCGAAGACGAAATATTCTCACGTTTGATTTGTAATCCAGACAATGAACATCGGATGATAATAGTACGTGGAGATAATGGCACAGGTAAATCTCATCTTATTCGCTTTTTAAAGGCTAAATTCGAATCAAGTCCAGCAACGATTTATAATCCAGCTACTGAGCAGTTGATTTTCTTACGCCGTTTAAACAACTCAGTTCGGGGAGTGTTTTCTCAGCTTATCGAGCAAGATGTCATAAAGGACCCTTCAGTTGCCCAAAAGATCAAAAAATTTATTGATTCCTCAGACTCCAAGGACGAGGCAGCTTTCCTGACTGATATCCTATACTCATACATTGCTGCAGTTAGTAACGATCAATCCGGAGATACTTATAAACCTGTTATTTGTAGGGATATTGCCAGTTACCTTTCAGATAGCCGTGTAAAGGAACATCTACTTAGAGAGGGCGGCGCAATCTCCCGCTGCTATACCGTTATCACAGCTCCTAGCAATCAGGTGTTGAAAAACACAGAAGTGTTTACAGATGAGGATTTTGATGTTCGAAAAATAATTACTGCCGTCATCAAGCAAGGAGATCCTCAGGCCTCAGATTTTGCATCGACTATTAAGGGTGAAAAAGACGAAATACATCGCTTGGTTACTTATTTGAACCATTTTACAAGTGAAGTCGTAAAACGCTGTGCAGACATTTCCAGTGAGAGTACAAAAGCAGTTTTTGAACAGCTTCGAAAGGATCTAAAAAAACAAGGGAAAAATCTAACATTATTCATTGAAGATTTTACCGGATTTACAGGTATAGATTCCGAATTAATTACTGTCCTATCAACGGAACATGGGGGAGACTATGCCGATTTATGCCGTGTAACGTCTATCATTGGTATTACTAATGACTATTATGATCAGTTCAGAGATAATTTTACCGATCGTGTAACACACCAAATTAGCGTTACGGATGACTCTTTCAGCTCAAAAGATTTTTTGACTCAAATGGCTGCTCGTTATATCAATTCTATTTATTGTGATCCGAAAGAATTGCATGCCTGGAATGAGCAAGGCGCTTCTTTTGAATCTTTACCAATCAATAGATTTAAACCGCCATGTGCTTGGGAAACAGTAAAGATAGGTGATCATGAAACCACTATATATCCTTTTAACCAGAAAGCCCTGATTACACTATATGAAAACTTACCTGTCAAAAGCCCTCGCATGTTCCTCAAAGAGGTTATAAAAGCTCAGTTAAAAGAATTCTTTGATGGAAAAATATATGGTGATGGCTGGCTATTTCCGTTAAATCCGGCTAACGTTCAAATGAGCAAGGATCCACACAGCTCTGCTATCGACCGTATAGAATCATTCTCTATTGATGACCGAAACAGGTTAAAGGCTATTTTTGCCATTTGGGGCGACGGATCTGCTTCTGGCGTAAAGGAGCCAGATGGCACCATATTCTTCGGTGGCATTAATAAGAAGTTTTTTGAAGATATTGGATTATCAGCATTTAACGGAATTGGAGATATAAAGGTCTCTGGTGCCTCTTCTAAAGATAATACAGGGGAACAAGGAGGCTCGAAGCCGTCTGTCACTCCTGCTACCCCTCCCAAGATTGATGAAGCAACAAAAAGCTATCTCAAGTACAAAGATGATATCAATGGATGGTTTATTAAAAACGATGTCTTAAAATTCGATCCAGATTATAGAATGTGGCTTCGAGACTTTGTTAAAGGTAATGCTACACAAGGAGGTGCGATTAATTGGCAGGACATAGGAATTCCTGCTTATATTGCTGAGCAACGCCTTGCAGATTTAGGAGTATTCTATATTACTGATCAAAGCACTCCTTTAAATACCGATAAAGCCATTGTTATTGTCGAGAGAACTACTTTGGGACGTGATACTCTCTTGGCGTTAAATGAAATGAAGTATGCCAAGGGGTGGGATTTTGAAGGAGCCGCATACTATCAGCAACGTCTTATAACATGGCTTGAACAAAACCGATCAACAATTATTGCCAATGTTACTGCGTCTGAATCTGAAGGCCAGAATCTGCCAGTTATAGAATGGTGTCTTGTGATTCAGTACTTTAAAGCGCTAATATACGGATGTAAATTAGACCGGAGTAATGATTATACGTTGTTGAACTCATTATTGTCCGATTTCACCCGTAACGAAAATGAAAACAACAAGCGTGAAACTCGTGAATGGGAAGATCTAATTCAATTTGTTAAAAACCGAAAATCCGAATTTGACAGTGCACAAACCCTACTCTGTAGATCTGTTTCTACTACGCAGGGTGCTGTTCATTATGCTGTTGATACTAGCAGAGCTTCTTGCTATAGAACAGATGAGTTGCTTTCTATATTAAACAAACTCAAAACAAATAACTGGGATATTGAATCGGAACTTCCTGATAATATTCCAGACAAACACCTTCTTTATAATCAAGCTGCTCTCTTGAAAAGGCTATATCCTAGTATTACAAAAGTGGTAAAGGCTGAAACTGATACAGCAGCACGAGTTATATATAAGCTTGAAGAATATTTGGGAACATTAAATGAAGAAAACTTGTTACAGGCTTTAAATGCAATTCAAAATCTGTTTTCTGTATTTTCAGCAAACGGCATTATTGGAAGTAATGACATTCGTAACAGATATGAAGCCTCTCCAATTGATACAACTAAGACAATACTTCGGCTTCTTAGTATATTTGAAAAAGCAAAAGGACTACCTGCTGCGAATCAGTTATCTACCTATTCAGGCAATGCTCTACATAAGCTTTCAAATTTTTTACGCGACTTACAAACCATCGCTCAATTGGCAGAAAAAGAAGAAGCAACTGCCAATAAGGACCTAAGCAAGATAGGCGGTATCGATGGAATAAATGATCTGTCTGCTGCTGCTCTTGATTCAATGAAGAAGCTCTATGATTATGTTGAAGCAATGGAGGTGTGTGATGTTACTGACTGAAACAATTCGAAAAAGTACAACAGCCATTTTGCTTCGTCGAACCGCCAACGATAATAAGGTAAAAGCCGAATCATATTTTAATGCCTTGACGAAACTAGATCAAACAGCTAAATCCATCGGAGAAACCCTTTCATGCGCTGTAGAAATGAAGACAAAAGGAATAATTAATGCTCCGATTGTTAGTGAAGCAGTTAAAAGTGATTTGCTCTCTTGTATAGACTCATGCGGTAACGGAGTTTCACCTGAATCAGAAGATCAGCTTACTATAGAAACCGTTAAGCTTCTCCAATCTAAAGGAGATGCAATAGCTGCAACAATGAAAGTCACTTGGAAAAGCGCTGCAACTGAGTATGCTAAAGGTCCCACCGGATATCTCTCTATGATCGCTAATCTAACTGATAATCCGAAGCAGGCAAAAGACCTAGTTGAGCGTATTAATAAAACAACTGCAGGTGATCCATCTATTAAAGCAATCTCTAAATTAGTTGAAGATGTTGCTACTGCAGAAAAGATTACCGAAGACTTCTCTATCAGCCCCAAAATCGAAAGTTTTCTTAAAAAGGTCTCTACTCAGCATGCAACAGTTGCAGATTTAACTCCTGATGTTACAGCCTGGCTTAAAGAGAAACGACTCATGGGCAAATTAAAAGTTCGGTTCTAAGAGGTTATTATGCGATCATTTATATCTAAAATTGAAAACTTTTATAAGCTAAACGCCCATGATAGATCGGGGGATAATCTTTTCTCCCCTGTTATTAAAGAGCTACGCATTCCTCTTTATCAAAGAGAATACAAATGGACGAACGAAAAAATAGCTGAACTAATTCGAGATGTAAATTCTCGTGACAAATTTCTAGGTATTTTAATTCTTGATGAACGAGACTCTTACTACGAGATTGTTGATGGGCAGCAAAGAATCACAACATGCTATCTTGCTTTAATGTGCTTATACAATCTCTACGAAGGCCATCTAAGAGAGCAGGCAAGCATTGATAGCCTAATTAGACCATTTAATAATGAATTTGTTTTAAAAAACGAATCTGTTGGGGATTTCATCTCCATCACGGATTCGCATAATATGAGGCTCTCAATTTTGCCAGAAGCTGATGTATATTATCAGGCAGACGATTTTTTCCGTGCTTACCAACAGGTATATGATATTCTTTCAAGTTTTTCTGACCTTAATTCGTTACGTTCATTTAAGCAGAAATTACTTGATAGCCAATTTTTAATCCTTATCAATGACACTCAGAATAATACAAGACCAGTAGAGCAGATTTTCTTAGACATCAACGAAAAATCACAATTGCTGGAACAAGCGGATATTTTTAAAGGGCATTGTTTTAAGAACTACGGTAATGAGTATGCAGATGTACTAAAAGCCTTATGGGTCGCATTAAAAAAGTGTGCAGTTGAATTTACAAAATGGGGATTTAAAGACTTTGATGAATATCTATATACATACCTGCTTTTGGCGGTCGATCCCCAAATGCCATCAAATCTTTCTCCAAACGGAAAACACTATCTCGATGGTAAAAGTATTGATGAAACAGAAGCTATTTTAACTGAAATGATACAATATGGACAACATGCTGTAATGTATCACAATCAAGTAGCAGATATTCATTATAATTTTAATGACCTGTGTTCTGATGCAAACAACTATGCACATTCAGGGCGTATTCCCATTCTCAAACAGCTATCCTTACATATGTTGGAAAGCAAAGGGGCGCAGTACCAGAAATTACCGTTATTGTTTTTGATACATAAGAGCTATCAATATGCTGAAATCAATCACAAATGGCTTTTGGGAGATTTCCAAAAAATAATAACAAACCTTTTTATATATTCTTCATTGTTTATATTATCCGGTACACGGAAATCAAAGAGTTCCTTGGATCATACCGTATATGATTGTCTTATTGAACAAGCATTTAAGGCGAGCAATGTGGTAGAAGCATCTCAATCTCTTCGGAAAGAAAAAGTATATGAATTTGAGATGCCAAATAATCTGAACAAGTATTTATCTTTAGCAGAACTCTATACTGTCATGGATTGTTATCATCCTTCTGAAAACCGCATTGGCAAAACATATTTGAACAATGATGATTATACTATTGAACACTTCATTGTTCCTGATAATAAGAATCGTCGTATTCACTGGAAACAACATGCCAAAGATATGGTTATTGAACTTCCACCTACGGCTCGTAATTATAAGAAAAAAACAATCAACTATCTAATTCTTCCGAAAGGATTAAACGAAGATCTACAAGATTATGATATTATCACTAAAGTTTCCATGATAAAAGAATACTATCATCAGGATAGCCTTCCGAAACATATTCAGGTATTTTTGACCCAGATAGAATCACTTGCTGAGTATAAAAGACTTGTTGATTTACATAATACAACGGACAGCATTACATTGACAAATGCGTATAATGCCTTTGTTAATGCCTATTTTAGTGATACTAATGATGTTTCGTTAAGGGGAAATCTAACTGCCACTTACAAATCAGTATTTAGAAATGAGGTATAAACCCAATGACTGTACTGGATGCCATCAAACAAGTACTCCTTGAGTACTCTTCCGGATTGACATGCCGAGAGTTAACTGATCTTATCTTGGACCGAGGGTTGTATTCATTTAACACCGCCAATCCAAACAATATTGTAAATCATGAACTCCGTAAACATTGTGAAGGGTTAAGTTTTCCATCAGCGCATCCTGTAAAATACTTTACTATTTCTCAAGCGTCCGGAAAAGGCAATAAAGCTGTTTATCAACTCATTGACAATACGGCCATATCTTCAGAAGAAGGTACTGTTCACTCGACCAATCATGAAGAGATGTATATTGACTCGGCTTCTTCGGATCTTCTTCCCGTGGAGAAAATGGCAAAGATGTATAAACAGCATTTAAAGGAAACTCAAAAGCAGTTGATTGGTGCGATTTTAGATAACCCGCCTGCATTCTTTGAAGAGCTTGTCGTAAAACTACTCTTAAAGCTAGGTTATGGATACAATCAAGATGCTGGTATGGTTGTTGGCAAATCACATGATGGTGGAATTGATGGTATTATAAATGAAGATGCGTTAGGACTTGATAAAATATACATACAAGCAAAAAGGTACGTTACATCTCAAAGCATTGGCCGGCCTGAACTGCAAGCATTTGCCGGCGCAATGATGTCTGGTGGCGTTAATAAGGGGGTCTTTATCACAACTTCATCGTTTACTAAGGCAGCCCGTGATTTTACCATTCAACAGAGCGAAAAGAATATATCATTAATTGACGGTGATATGCTGACTCGCTTAATGATTCAGAATGAAGTCGGGGTACGCTCTATCCAATCCTATGACGTATATGAAATAGATTCAAATTTCTTTAGTCTGGAATAAAAATGCAACATAGGCTGAGGTTTCCCCCATTCCTCAGCCTATTGCGTTTTGCGCCGCCTAGTGGCCACCAGTGCGTTTGCCAGTGGCCACTCGGCGTTGCCAGTGGCCGGGGTTAATCAGCCACTTTTCGTTCAATCATAACGATGTAGTGTTTCGTCACCCGCTTGAGCAACGAGTTGGATGATA
>ODAI014729481.1_pt1 | contig 20229 bp, 15 predicted proteins | sample 1539321 | NCBI WGS metagenome assembly ODAI01 (sample SAMN02144231, study PRJEB22623) | gut metagenome | biome: sheep rumen | host: Ovis aries | place: New Zealand
GCAAAAATCTGACAATTTACGAAAACACTTTTGCAATGCCGGAAGAGGCTGTTACGGTAGGCGCGACTTTTAAGGCGAGCGCGTCATCATACACTGTCAAATCTTCAGAAACACAAAACGGAAATGTTTTGTTTTCCGTGGGCAGCAGATCCCCTGAGACTTCACTGGCAGTCGCAAAAGGAACAACGGTTGCTATTAAAGCGACGCCAGACAGCGGCTACGCGTTTTATTCTCTTACGGTAAAGGACGCCTCCGGAAAGGAAATTCAGGTAATGCAAAACACTTTTGCAATGCCTGAAAGCGATGTTACTGTTACTGCCGTTTTCAAAAAAATCTACACGATAACAATAAACAAACCGACAAACGGAAATATCGGCGTTGAAACTCCAAGGGGCAGATGGACAACAAATGACGGCGCTAAAACCGTAACCGCCCTTGCCGGAGAAACAATTGTATACGACGCGATTCTGGAAAGCGGCAGCATCTACAAGCTTGACACTTTTACTATTACTGCTGGCGTTGACGGAATTGACGCGAGCAAGCAAAAAAAGAATTCGTTTGTCATGCCGCAAAGCGATGTGACGATAAACGCGACATTCAAACAAAAATCTAATTATCATATTGGCACGAAATGCAATACAGGTGAAAAAGATGAATATGGATATGATAAATACGAAACGACCTCTCCTTACGGAACGCTTACTTGTGACAAAGAATCTGCTTTAGAAGGAGACGAAGTAACGGTTACGGTAACGCCAACAACAGGCGGAGCAGGCGAAAAAGACTATGCTGTTGAAAAACTTTGCTTAGAGTACAATTGGTCTACAATCCTCATTCCTATTGACAAGGCGGGAGGACAAGTTACGTTTACAGTGCCTGCTGCCGACACCGCTATTGAAGTAAGAGCGAAATTTGCGGAAAAAACATATTCGATTAAGCTGGCCGATAACATTACAGGCGGCTCGATAACGGGATTTAACTCAAGCGGAAATCATCTGGGCCAAAAAATTCGTCTTTTTGTAACGCCTGACGATGGATATAAGCTTTCAAATAAAAGCAATATTTCCATAACAGGCGCGAGTGTGACGCTCGACGACTTTTACTGCTTTGAGATGCCTAAAGCGGACATTACGATTAAACCGACATTTGCTTCCAACGCGACAGGGCGCAACATTACAATTAACCCAAGCGCAAACGGTTCCGTTTCTTGCGCCAAAACGACAGGAGTTATGCCCGGTTCCACGGTTGTACTTATGGCAAATCCTGTCAGCGGCTATAAACTTAATAGTTTTACCGTAACAAAAAACGGTTCGGAGACAGTTGCTGTTTCCGACAATACCTTTATAATGCCGGACAGCAACGTTTCTGTAAGCGCGGAATTTCTCAATGGAGAAGAACGCGACGTATATGTTTGGATTAAGTTGGATGGCACGTCTACAACTATTGCAGAACGCTGGCGCAAGAACATTGCGCCTGGAACAGTCGTTACGTCTGATGGCCTTCCTGCCGGATACGTGATTAATTCAGTTTACGTGACAGAATATGTTACGGAGCATCCTGAACTATGGAATCAGGGTAAGGATATTCAGCTTACTTCCCGTACGGATACAGACTATAGCTTTGTCATGCCTGACTGTAATGCGCATGTAGGAATAAATGTAAAAGCGCCCGTTAAGCCAAAGCCCGATACAATTGGCGATATTGTGCTTGAAGACGGAACGGCTGTTGCCTATGAGAATAGGAGCAAGCTTTCAGAAACACAAAGGTGGCACTCTATTGCGGTCATTTTTTACGACGGCAAGGCGTCCACTGATTTAGGCAACTGTGTGCTTGGCGTAGGACTGGCCGAGGGCATTGGCAATTGGTGTTACGATACAGAAGTAGCGTCTTATGTAAAAATCCCTGAAATTACCGCCAACCCGATAAGATGGGGCGAGCCTGTAACGCGCGCTGAGTTCGGTAAAGAAGTGCCTGTGTTTGGTTATCCTAAACATGAAAGAGAGGTAACATTCACTGGAGAGACGGACGGACAAATCCGAGGAACCAACAACCTTTCTAAAGTAAGAAACTACCTGGGAAATGATTTTCATCTAGAAAAAATGGAAGCGTTCAAATATTGCGAGGAATACAAAGACCAGGATGGAAGCCGCCTCAAATGGATTGAGGATAAACAATATCAAACCGGCTGGTATTTGCCGACGATCGCGGAGCTGACGTATCTTTTGGAGAAGGTCGGATTGGTAAACAGATGCATTAGCGATGTTTACGGAAAGACAATAAGAAGCGAGTATAACATAGATGACTATTATTGGTCTTCAAGCCAGGTTTCAGGAAATAAACTCGAAGCCTGGCTCGCAATAAGCGAAAGCGACGATCCCTATGTCTGTCTGCTTTCTTACTACAAAGACAACTTTAACTATATCCGGGCAATCCGCGAGTTTTAGGAGAAGGAACAACGGTTAAATGCGTCATACGCAAAAACAAGCCGGCCCGCAAGGGCCGGCTTGTTTTTGCCACAACTGAATTGCGGCGCGATGACGCGCGCCTTGATTTGTTTTTAGCGTTCGTTTAATATCGCGCTGTCTTCGCCTTGCGGGGCTGGCGAGCGGTCATGATGGCGCTCTATGCGCGGGCCGCAGTCGGGCTTGCCGTCGTGGTGATGGCGCTTGTGGAACTTGTGGTCAAAGTGGGGGCGGCCAATTTGGTCGGCCATGTAAATGTGGCTTCCTTTGAAGAAAAAGCAAAAGCCCTTGCAGTCGGCTTGCATGGCCTTTAGCGCGGCCAAGCGGGCGTCAGCCCATTCCTGCGTGACCATTTTTGCCTTGACTTGCGCGTCCAGCAAAATCTTGTAGCTTTGAAGCTCTGCGTCGTGATAGGCCTTAAGGTCGGCGTCGGAGGGCTTTTCAAATTTTGGCGGCTCTCTAAAGTTGGGCGCGTTTTTGTCGTCCGCCTTTTTTGCCTTGGCGCTGGGTTGGGCAAAAGTTCCCGCCGCGGCGACTAGGGCGATGGCGGCGATGATGATTCCTGTCTTTTTCATATTAAACTCCTTGGAACAATTGTTCCGCAATAAAGATTTCCTGCTCCTTACACTTTTATTATCGAATTTACTTGTGTCAAAGGTGTGACATTTTGAAAGTTCCGCAAAAAAAGGTATGGCGGAATTTTTTCTTTATGTTATAATGATGACATGAAAATTTTAATCGCCGACGACACTGAACAAATCGTTAAGGTGCTTTGCGCCTATGCCCAAAAGGAAGGCTATGAGCCGACCGCCGCGCATGACGGGCAAGAGGCCTTGGATTATTTTGAAAAAATAAAATTTGACATGGTCTTGCTTGACGTGATGATGCCAAAGGTTGACGGCTTTGAGGTTTGCAAGCAAATCAGAAAGTCTTCCAACGTTCCGATAATAATGGTCACCGCGCGCGGCGAAGACTTTGACAAAATTATGGGCTTGGACATCGGCGCCGACGACTACATTGTAAAGCCTTTTTCGCCGCAGGAAGTGATGGCGCGCATTCGCTGCATTTTGCGCAGGGCCAATCCTGCGGGCGTTGTCGAAAAAAAATTGCGCGCCAAAAATCTTTCGCTTGACTTGGAGAGCGGCGCCGTCTTTGTCGGCGAGCGGAATGTTCCAGTGACAAAAAAAGAATTTGAAACGCTCGCGTTTTTTTTGCAAAACCAAAACCGCGTTTTTTCGCGGGAACAATTGCTCAACAACATTTGGGGAATGGATTACGACGGCGACGCGCGCGCGGTTGACCAACACATCAAGCGCCTGCGCGCCAAGTTGGACGCTGCGGAGCATGACGGCTGGAAAATCACTACGGTCTTTGGAACGGGGTATAAATTTGAAAGCTAAGATTTCCGCGAAACTTTTTTTGTTTTTCTTGACGGCGCTTTTGTTGGCCACGGCGGTGACAGGCGGCTTGTTTTGTTTTTTAATCGCGCGCCATACGACGGTCATCTTTAAAAACGATTTGACGCGGCGGGCGCAAGTGATGTCGCGAACCCTTTCGCGCATTTACGAAATGTCTTCGGGAAACCACAGGCGAAATCCGGTTTTCGCAATCCGCAACTTGCATGAAATTTCTTTGGCCGACGTGTGGCTTATCGACCAAAAGATGAATGTTGTCACAATGGCGGGACACGGAATACCGCCGAGGCCGGCTCGCGACAAAAATTCTTTGCAAGGTCAAAACGCGCCGCGGAATGAAAATCCTTTGCAAGGCCAAAAAACGCCGCGGCCGATGGAAGAAACAAAATTGCCGCCGGGCGCGGACGAGGTTCTCAAAAAAGCCTTTGCGGGCGAAGCGTCCGTGACCGAAGTTTTTAATCCTGTTTTGGAAATAAAATCCCTTACCGCGGCCACGCCGGTTTACGAGCGCGGCGGCGACAATATTGTTTGGGTTTTGCTTTTGCATTCGCCGATTGTGGGCTTGCGCGGGGCGATTTTGCAAAGCGTCCGCATTTTAGCCGCCAGCGCTGCCAGCGCTTTTTTGCTTGCCCTTTTGGCCGCGGCGCTTTTGAGCCGTTCCTTTACAAGGCCGATAGAAAAAATGAACGGCGCGGCGAAAGAATTGGCCAAGGGAAACTATTCAATAAAAACAGGCGTCGCCGACAAAAACGAGTTGGGCGAGCTTGCCGCCACGCTTGACGCGCTCGCCGCTCAGCTTAAGGACGCCAGCGAAGAAAGCGCTCGCTTGGAAAAGATGCGCCGCGACTTTATCGCGAACGTTTCGCACGAATTGCGGACGCCGGTGACAGTCATTCGCGGCTCGCTTGAGGCTCTTGTTGACGGCGTGGTTTCTTCTGCAAATGACGTTGCCGAATATCAAGGTCAAATGCTAAAGGAAACGATTCACTTGCAGCGCTTGGTAAACGACTTGTTGGAGCTTAGCCGCTTGCAAACAGTTGGCTTTAAAATCGAAAGCGAGCCTTTTGACATAAAGGAAGCCGCCGCCGAGGCCGCCCGGGCGATTCAAAAAGCGGCCGCCGCCAAAAACGTTTCGATAAAAATTGAACGGACTGAAGGCCAAAAAATAATCCAAGGAGACTCAGGCCGCGTCCGACAAATGTTCATGACGATTTTGGACAACGCCGTAAAGTTTTCGCCGGAGGGCGGCGAGGTTGTGATGAAAATCGGCGACGACGAGATTGCGGTAATCGACGGCGGATGCGGAATCAGCGCGGAGGACTTGCCGCATGTTTTTGAGCGCTTTAAAAAAGAGTCTTCGGCTAGGAACAAGGAGGGAAGCGGTTTGGGCCTTGCGATTGCCCGTGAAATCGCCGCCCGACACAATATGGAATTGAGAGCGCAAAGTCCTGTTACCGAAAATCTAGAGTGGCCTGGCTCAATGTTCACTTGTAAATTGCAGTGAAAAAATGTAAACTATTTAATTGATGAAAATAAGAAGCGCGATTTTGTTTTTAATCCTTTCTCTTTTTGTGTCGGCAAATCTTTTTTGCCAGGAAGACGGCGCGCTTCAAAGCCCAAAAAGCGCGGCGCAAGATTTTTCGACGCTTTCAATCGTTCAGTTTGAAATAGACGGATTAAAGCGAACAAAGAGATCCTACATGGACGGCATCCTAAACGACTTTTTGAAAAAGCCCGCGTCCGAGCAAAATTTAAAGGCGATAGAAACGGTTTTGCAGGCGCAAAATTTGTTTGACCAAATAAAGGTAAGCGCTCGGCCGCTGAACGACACAAGCGCCGCGGTTGACATTTCGTTCAAGGAAAAGTGGACGATTTTGCCGATGCCGATTGGCTACTACACCGGCGACAGTTACGGCTTTGGCCTTTTTGTAATGGACATGAACGCGCTTGGCATGCATTGCATGGCGGCCATTGGAGGCATGTATTCTTCAAACGGCGGAATGGCTGTAGGAATTTTCCAAAGGCCTCCTGTAAAAAAAGGAGAGCTTGGCTTTTCTGTTTCTGGAAATTTTTCAAAAGGCAAGCATGATTTTGCCAATTCAAAAAACTACAAGGTCTTTGGCTACGAAAGCGTTTTTGTTGGAACGCGGGCGCGCCTTTTGCTAAAGCCAACGAGCTTTATGAGCGCGAGTTTTGGCGCGGGCTATTCGTTCCTTAATCCTATGGATTCGCCGCAAGTCCAAAGGCGAAATCAGTGGAGCGTTGACGCTTCCTGCGGAATTTCGTCGTCGTCATGGAACGGATATTTTTTGAGCGTGAATTCTCTTAGCGTTGGCGGAGAGTTTTTGTTTTCCGACGTAGCCGAGCAAACCTTTGCGCAAACGCTTTCCTTTGCCGGCGAGGTCCAAAAGCCGATTTGCGGCCGCGTCCGCCTTGTAGGCGGCGCTCGCGGATTTGTTTCAAACAATCTTTTAAAGACAAACTATGTGGGCCGCGGAAAGTCCGGCGTGACGCTGCTTCCTAGCGCCTTTATGACCGACCAAATTTTTGGCGCTTTGGCGGGCTTCGAGGCTGCGGTGATAAAAGCAAAATTTGGAATTCTTTCCGTCTACGGTCTTTACGAGTTGGCCGTGGCCCGCGAGCTGAACAATTCGGTTTATGTCTGCTCAGGCCCAGAGGCGGGCGTCAGGCTTTATTTGGCTAAGCTTGCCTTTCCAGCATTTGCGATGGGCGCGTCCTACAACGTAAACGAAAAGCGATTCCAGTACAGCTTTTCGGGCGGAGCGAGCTTTTAGTTTTTGCTGGAAAAAACGCGGCAACCGCGCTATAATATTTACAATGGACAAAACGCTGGGGAGGTCTTATGGCGGAACGCTCTTGGTTTGAAAACGAGTCTTTTTGGAAAAATTACGGGCCGATTATGTTTGACGCGCCAAAGTGGGCGGAGGCTCCGGGCGTGGCGGAAGCGGTTTGCAAAATCGCGGGCCTTTCAAAAGGGGCGAGCGTTTTGGACGCGGGCTGCGGTCCGGGAAGAATCAGCATCGAGCTTGCCTTGCGCGGCCTAAAGGTCACCGGCGTTGACTTGATTCAGTCGGAACTTGACGCGGCAAAGGAAAGCGCCGCCGACGAGGGCGTCAAAATCGAATGGATAAAAGACGACCTTAGGACATTCACCAGCAAAAAGAAATTTGACGCGGCGATAAACCTTTACACTTCGTTTGGCTACTGCGACACGATAGAAGAGGACATTCAAATCTTGCGCCATATCGCCGACTGCGTTAAGGACGGCGGCTTTTTTATCTTGGAATGCGTCAGCCGCGAAACTGCGATTAAGTTCTGGACTGAAGGCGAATGGTTTGAGCGCGCCGGCATGACGGTGCTGACCCAGTTTAGCGTTGAAGGCGCGTGGGAAGGCCTCCGCTCCAAGTGGATTTTGCTGGGAAAGGACGGCGGCCGCATCGAGCACGAATTTGTCCAGCGCCTTTACAGCGCGGTGGAACTCAAGCGCCTGATTTTGGCAAGCGGCTTTAAGAGCGCGGAGATATACGGCGGCTACAATTTTGAACCTTACAATCAGAATATGTCAACGATGGTTATTGTGGCTAGGAAGTAGTTTGGCTGGCTGATAGCGCCGCCGTTTTGCTAGTGGTAATATTTACGTGTCCGCTCGCGCGGACAACTGGCAATACGGCGGCTATAACTTCGAGCCATACAATCAGAATATGAGTACGATACGTCGCTGCGCTCCGTTTTGCTATAGGAAATTTATTCAACTGCGCTCTTGCGAGCGCTGGCAATGGTCATAGTCGCTAGGAAGTAGTTTGGCTGGCCGATAGCGCCGCCGTTTTGCTGGCGGAAGTATTTACGTGTCCGCTCGCACGGCTAGACTTTTTTTTGCGCCGACGTTTGATTTTTTTACTAACGCGCGCTATAATTCGTTTTGAATAATGCGAGGAGGCGGTCAATGTTTTATCAGTATGTTGAATTGTCGGACAAAACAATAATAGCGCACTCGGAACTCAAGAATAGCGGGGAATTAAAATCCATAGAGGTTCAGTTTGAGCGTCCTCGAGAAGCTGGCGGATTTTGTTCCGCTCGATGCGAACTGCCTTCTTACAAATGGATTTTTAATGAATATTTTAGCGCCGACGATTTGAAGTTTTTTGAGGAATTTTTATCGCATAACGCGCAGACATTGTTTAAATACGCTGCATGCGGGGGAATAAAAATTGCCTAATATTCTTCGCATCGGAAGTTACTATGTTTATTTTTGGATGAACGAGAATTCAGAGCCGATTCACGTGCATGTCAACAAAGGCAGTCCTGACATTAATTCTACAAAACTATGGCTCACTAAAGCAGGCGGTTGCATTGAGGCCAACAACAATAGCCGAATCCCGCAAACAAAACTGAACAAAATAAAAGAAATTGTTTCTGACAACCATTTTTACATTTGCAAAAAATGGATTGAAATATTCGGCAAAGAGTCATTGAAGTTTTATTGCTAGCCTTACTCTTCCGTCAAATCTTGCAGCAGGGCCAGAATGTATTCGGACTGGCGGCTGGAAAGCTTGTGGAAAAAATCCAAAAATAAAGTTGGGCGACAGGGCCTACAAGCGCTTTTTTATTTCCAAGAATTGCGCTAAACTTTTTGACGAAAGGCAAAAGGCGTTCTTGCGCATGGTCACCGAGAACAAGGCCTCGGACAAGTTCACCGGCAGGGTGCTGGAGCTCTTGCGCGACGCCAAGCGCAACATGCTGAATTTAAAAATTGGAACCATCGAGCAAGTCGCGCAAATTACAGGCCTTTCCGTGGAGCAAGTCCTTCAACTCCAACAAAAGCGCTAGAATTCTTTCCTCAAATTCATTAAAATATACTTCACTTTTTTAATAAAAGTAAGGAATATTATATGAAAAAAATCATCGTTTTTGCGGCCGCGGTTGCCGCGTTGGCTTTGTTCTCTTCTTGCCAAAAGAAAGACAAAAAAATTAAAATCGGCGTAATCCAATTGGTTGAGCACCCCGCCTTGGACAAAAACTATCAGGGCTTTGTTGACGGGCTTAAGGCCGCAGGTTACGTTGACGGACAGAACATTGAGATTGACTACGAAAACGCCCAGGGCGAGCAGGCCAACTGCGTGACCATCGCGCAAAAATTGGTCAACGACCAGAGCGACTTGATTTTCGCCATCGCCACTCCTGCCGCTCAGGCTGTGGCCAACATGACAAGCGACATTCCGATTTTGGTTTCTTCGGTGACGGATCCCAAAACGGCCCAGCTTGTTGAGTCAAACGAAAAGCCCGGCACCAATGTTTCCGGCACTTCCGACTTGACTCCTTGCGCCGCGCAAATCGCCTTGCTCAAGCGCTTGGTTCCTTCCGCAAAAAAAGTCGCCGTTCTCTTTTGCTCAAGCGAAGAGAACTCCCGCTTCCAGGCCAACCTTGCCGAGGCCGCTTGCCAAAAAGAGGGCCTTGACTTTGTTGAAGCCACGGTTTCAAACACAAACGAAGTTCAGCAAGTTGTCCAGAGCTTGGTCGGAAAGGTTGACGCGATTTACGCTCCCACGGACAACATGATCGCCTCGTCGTTCGCGACTGTCGCGCTTGTGACCACTCCCAACAAGATTCCGGTTATTTGCGGCGAGGAAGGAATGGTTCAGGGCGGCGGCTTGGCCACTTACGGAATCAACTACTACGAGCTTGGCTTGCAGACTGCCAAGATGGCCGTTGAGGTTTTGAAGGACAAAAAAAATCCCGCCGACATGCCGATCCAGTATTTGGAAAAGTGCGACTTTAGCTACAACAAGGAAGTCGCCGACGAATTGGGAATCGAGATTCCCGCAGATTTGATTAAGTAGGAAGGGGCAAGGCCCGATTACGAAAGTCAAACTGTCGGTCCTGCCAAAAGCAAAGGCAACTTCCCTTGCGTGAAGTTGCCCTGCCAAACCGTCGCTACTTTAGATCTTCGACTTGAATATACCAATATCCTTTATATGTTTTATTGCTAAATACGTCGATTGCTTGACCTGTGCCAAAATGATAAATTTTCAAAGAGAGGCCGCCAGTGGATTCTTGCAAGTCTCTCGACCAATGGTAGTAATTATCAATAACACGGGCCCCATTTATTTTACCAAGGCTATTGTTAATCGCAACCCGATTCTCATAAATCTTGCCAAACTGCTCGATTGTGGGAAGTTGGTAGTTGTTGATTCCCTCCTGCTGCTTCAATACTGTGTCAACCGCTTTATCATGATCTACCATCTCCGTACCCGTACTGGTCGGAGCTTTAACCATGAAGCTGCTGTCCACGCACACTCCCTTAGCCCCGTGGCCGTTAGGTGAGTAAAGATACTCTTCCCATTCTTCGGCAGGAACATACTTTCCGCCGTTCACCGCTATGTCTCCTGCGACCACGTCATTTTTGCTGGCCCTAAATGTCAGCTGCTTTACCACAAGCGTGTAGCTGGCCGTCTTTACGGCGTAGGCGTAAGTCTGGCTGTCTGTCACCGTGGCGGTTATGGTCGCCGTTCCTTCGCTCACAATGGTAACTTGTCCTGTCGCGTCCACCTTGGCCACGCCTGTGTCGGACGAGGAATACGTCACAGCTCCGTCGCCGTTGTTGCTAAGCGCGTTGACGAAGGCTCCGGCGCCGGGCGTCTTTCCCACTTTTGTGGTGGAGTAGCTTATGATGCCTGCATATTTTTCTACCTTAAGCGTGTAGCTGGCAGTCTTTGCAGCGTAGGCGTAAGTCTGGCTGTCTGTCACCGTGGCGGTGATGGTCGCCGTTCCTTCGCTCACAATGGTAACTTGACCTGTCGCCGCGTCCACCGTGGCCACGCCTGTGTCGGACGAGGAATACGTCACAGCTCCGTCGCCGTTGTTGCTGAGCGGGTGTATGAAAGAGTCTGCGTGGGGCAGTTTGCTGACTGTTTTTTCGGCATAGCTTATGGTGCCCGCGTATTTTTCCACCTTCAGCGTGTAGCTTGCCTTCTTTGTGGCGTAGGCCCAGGCGTCGCTTTCAGCCACACTGGCGGTGATGGTCGCCGTTCCCACTCCTGTGATGGTTATCTTTCCTGTCGCGTCCACTGTGGCCACGCCTGTATTGGACGAGGAATAAGTGATCCTTCCCTCCGCATTGTTAGAGAGGGGGTTTGTGAATGGCTCGTCTATGGGCAGTTTGTTTACCGTGGATTTGGCATAGCTTATTATGCAAACCTCTCCCACATGCAACAGGCAGCTTGCCTCCTTTGCGGCGTAGCTCCATGCCGCCGAGTCCTCCACCTTGGCGATTATTGTCGTCTCTCCGGGGCCTACGATGGTGACTTCGCCTGTAGCGGCGTCCACCGTGGCCACGCTTGGGTTAGACGAGGAATAAGTCACAATTCCGTCGCCGTTGTTGCTAAGCGCGATGGTGAAGGGGTCGTTGTTGGACGCTACTCTCACATCGCTCTTTTCGAAGGCGATCTTTCCGATTTTTTTTAGGGGCATATAAGCTCTAACAAGGGCAGCGCCATTACATGGCTCAGTCACGATAGTTGCATTAAAGCGGCATGCTGTTGTTTCATTCACCCAATAGAGTTCATCAGTCAGCTGTGTCGCGCCAATTTTTGCAAGGCTATTGTTGACCGCTTCCTTGCCATTGTGAATGTCTTGCGCTTGGAGTTCTGTGATGACTCTCCAGCCGTCCGCGGGATACTTGCTGGCAGCGTCCTCCCAAGTCAAATTTTCTTGAGTCAAGTTTATCATGAAAGGCTCGCCAGAGGCGGCATTTTTCACGCACACGCCCAATGACTCGTAGCCTGAATAGCCCGGGTATTCCGCATCCGGCCACGCGCCGGCAGGCGCGTATCGGATAGTTCCGTCCGCGCGTCTGACCGCGATGTCTCCAGTGTCTACGCTATTTTTGCTTTCCCTGAATTTCAACTCCCAAACAGCGTACAAGTTTAAAGGATCTTCGCCGGCTTCTATCGTCACCTCGCTCTTGTCGTCATAGATTTTTTCGCCATCCGCGCTGTCCGCCCAGCCCACAAACTTATGTTCCGCCAATGTAAAGGCGTTCGCGTTGAGGGGCGTTCTTACGCACGGAGAAATCGTTTGGTCGGCCATGATTCCTTCGCCGCCGTTATTGTTAAAGACAATCTTGCGCGGACCGCTCCACTTGGCCCTTATCCTTGTGTTAGAGCTTATGGGCGTTGTAAAGTCGAACTCTTCTGACAGGTCGCTTTTGTACCAACCGCAAAAGGAATAGCCGCTTCTTGTCGGGTCGACAGTTGGCCTGCCTATAGTTTTCCCGTATTGAATGTACAAAGGCTGCACGGCAGTTCCGCCGTCGGTGTCGAAGATTACTAAATGCCAGCCGGAGGGAGGCGTATACATCCAGATGGCCTTTACTGTTTCGCTAGAGTTTATGGGCGCCTCAAAGTCGAACTCTTCTGACAGGTTGCTTTTGTACCAACCGCAAAAGAGATAGGGGGCTTTTGTTGGATCTTCTTCCGGACGGACGGCTGTTTCCCCTCTTTTAACGGTCTGAGACTGCACGAAAGTTCCGCCGTCGGTGTCGAATCTTACCAAATATTTACCCGTCACCACGTCAGTGGAAGCCACGTAAGTGGAAGGGCTTGAGCTTACGTTTCCGCACGAACAGAGCGCGAGCGGCAGCGCCAAGGAAAAAAGCGCGAAAAATTTAAAAGGTCCTTTCATAGCGGCCTCCTTGCTAGAGAAAAAATACAATACATTTTTTTTGGGAAAACTTTTTTCTTAAAATGAAGAGTTTCGTCGCGAAAAACCCTGCGACCTAAAACCAATGCATATTATAACAAGAAAAAGCCATTTTTTGAAATTTTTTGCATTATTTTTTCTGTTGAAAAATCGTAATGAATTCAGTAAAATAAAAACAGAAAAGTTTTTAGGAGAAATTATGCCGCCGATTGTAGCATCGATGATTGGAGCCGCCAGCCAGGGAATCCTTTGGGGAATCATGGCGCTTGGCGTTTACATCACATTTAAAATTTTGGACTTTGCCGACATGACCGTTGACGGCTCCTTTGCTTTGGGCGGCTGTTCCTGCGCCATCTTAATCGCCGGCGGAATGAATCCCTTGCTCTCGCTTGTGTTCGCGATTCTTGCGGGAATGGTTGCGGGAGCGATTACGGGGCTTTTGCACACAAAGCTGAACATTCCGGGAATCCTTGCCGGAATCTTGATGCAGCTTGCCTTGTATTCTATCAACTTGCGCGTTTTGGGCGGCCCGAACAAGCCGCTCGCGCGCGCCGACAAAACGATAATGAATTACATCAGCGACGCGCTTGGCCTTTCGCAAAAGTTCAAGGGCATGGCTCCCACTTGGTCAAGCCTTGCCGCCGGCCTTGTATTCGCCGTCGCGCTTATCGCCGCGCTTTACTGGTTCTTTGGAACCGAAATCGGAAGCTCGATCCGCGCCACAGGCAACAACGCCCGCATGAGCCGCGCGCAGGGAATCAACACCGACAACATGAAGCTCTTGGCGCTTATGATAAGCAACGGCCTTGTGGCTTTGAGCGGAGGCTTGGTCATGCAGCAGCAGCGCTTTGGCGACGTAAGCATGGGAATCGGAACGATTGTAATAGGACTAGCCTCGATTATCATCGGCGAAGTTTTCTTTGGCCAAAAGTTTTCGTTTTGGATTCAGCTTTTGGGCGTCGTGATTGGTTCCGTCATATACCGCTTGATCATCGCCATTGTTTTGCAAATGGGAATGAAGACTCAGGACATGAAATTGTTCAGCGCGATTATCGTAGCCTTCGCGCTTTCGCTTCCTGTATTGAAAAAGAAATTTAGCAAGCGAAAAATTGTTGTCGCCAATCCGCCCAACGACTCTTTTGTCGCGGAGAACGTTTCTAAAACCGACGACGCGCTCATGGGAGGAAATCAGAATGCTTGAAGTTCGCCACGTTTCAAAAACTTTCAATCCCGGACAAATCACCGAGCGAAAGGCGCTTAAGGACGTAAGCCTTACGCTAAACGACGGCGACTTTGTCACCGTAATCGGCGGAAACGGCGCCGGAAAGTCCACCCTCCTAAACCTTATCGCCGGAGTCCACTCTTGCGACTCTGGCTCCATTTTGCTTGACGGAAACGACCTTACCCACATAAAGGAACACAAGCGCGCCAAATACTTGGGCCGCGTTTTCCAAGACCCGATGCTTGGAACTTGCTCCAACATGCAGATAGAAGAAAACTTGGCCTTAGCCTACAGGCGCGGCCGCCAGCGCACGCTCGCTTGGGGAATCACCCAAAAGGAGCGCGGCTTGTTCAAGGAGGCGCTGGCAAAATTGGAGTTGGGCTTGGAAGACCGCATGACCGCAAAGGTTGGCCTTTTGAGCGGCGGCCAGCGCCAGGCTTTGACGCTTTTGATGGCCGTTTTGCAAAAACCCCAGCTTCTTTTGCTTGACGAGCACACCGCCGCGCTTGACCCCAAGACCGCCAAAAAGGTTTTGGAGCTTACGGAATTTTTTGTCCAGCGCGACAAGCTTACGACCTTTATGGTAACGCACAACATGCGCGACGCCATTCGCTACGGAAACCGTTTGATAATGATGTTGGACGGCCATATCGTTTACGAAGTTGGCGGCGAGGAAAAGAAAAAGCTTGAGGTAAAGGACTTGCTTGAGCGCTTTAGCATCCATCAGGGCGAAGACACTTTAAGCGACAAAATGCTTTTGTCCTAAGCCTTTTATGCCGAAAATAAAATTATGAGAAAATCGATTTTATTTTTGGCATTAATCCTCAGTCTGTTGGCGGCCGACGTTTTTGCAAGCGCCGCGCTTTCTGTCTACAAAAGCAGCGCGGTGGCGTCCTATTACGCCGACAAGTACCACGGCCGCAAAACCTCAAACGGCGAAGTCTTTAACATGTACGACTTGACCGCCGCGCACAAAACCCTTCCGTTCAACACAAAAGTAAAAGTCACAAACCTTTCAAACGGAAAGTCCGTAATCGTGCGCATCAACGACCGCGGCCCCTTTGTAAAAGGCCGAGAAATCGATTTGTCAAAAGCCGCCGCCGTAAAAATCGGAATGATTAAAAGCGGAACGGCAAAAGTCAGTCTTGAAATTATTGGCGACTCCGGCTCTTCTAGCCAAAATGCCGGCGCCTCTGACGTTCCCAGCGCGTCTGACTTTGCGAAAAGCGCCGACGTCGCAAATTACGACCGCTGGAACATCCAGCTTGGCGCCTTTTCTTCCAGAAGAAACGCGGCCCTCTTTGCAGCCGACGCGCAGGCCGCCGGCATCAAGCGTTTGGCTTACCAAACAACCAAGAGCGGAATCGTTCGCGTAATCGTAAAAGACTTGCCGACTGAGAAAGTCCAGTCCGTCCTTGACGCTTTGGAACGAAAAGGCTTTAAAGACTACCTTGTCCGCGCCCGCAAAGAATAGGCGACTCCTTGCCTCGATTGGCTTGGTTTTGACCGCGGCCATTTGGGGCTTTGCCTTTGTAATCGTAAAAGACTCTCTTGACTACATTGGTCCGATTTGGATGATGGCCGCGCGCTTTTCGATCGCGGCGGCCGCGCTTGCGCTTGTCTTTTGCAAAAAATTAAAAAGTCTCGGCCGGCGCCTTGTGGGCCGCGGGGCGTTTACGGGCTTTTTTTTATTCGCCGCATACGCCGTTCAAACGATCGGCTGCAAATACACCACCGCAGGCAAGAACGCCTTTTTGACAACCCTCTATGTGATTTTGATTCCGTTTTTCGCGTGGCCAGTCTTCCGCAAAAAGCCAAGGCTTGTTTCTGTGGCGTCGGCTGTCATCGCTTTGTGCGGAATCGGAATGCTCGCGCTAAAAAAGTCTGACGGCATTTTTACGATGAACATTGGCGACGCGCTAACTTTGGCTTGCGGAGTTTTTTACGCGCTGCATATTGTCTTTACAAGTTATTACAACCGAGACGAAGATCCAATTTTGCTGACAGTCTTGCAGTTTTTTTTCGCGGCGCTTTTCTCTTGGATTTTCGCTCCTTTTTACGACGGAGCGTTTCCGCTGGAGCAAATGCAAACGGTGCGGGTTTTTCTTGGCGTTTTGTATTTGGGAATATTCAGCACGCTTGTGGCCTTTGTCTTGCAAAACGTTTGCCTTAAGTATATGGAGTCGTCGCTTGCGTCTTTGTTCTTGTCGCTGGAATCAGTTTTTGGCGTTGTCTTTGGAGCGATATTCTTGCGCGAGCGCCTTACGCCGATAATGATTTTGGGCTGCGTCTTGATTTTTGGCGCGATAACCCTTGCCAACATGAGCGACCGGAACTAGCTCAGGCGCTTTTTGGGCTTGCGTTATTACTCGACATTGCGCTTTTTTTTTGCTAGCATTGTGGCATGAAGCGAATCCCACTTTTGCAATTCAAGTCTTTGGCCGAGGCCTTGGTCTCTCTTTTTGGAACGTCCGTCGCGATACAGCGAACCGATAGAATTGCCGGCGGCGACATCAACAAGGCTTACGCCGTCACGTTGAACACAGGCGACAGAATTTTCATGAAGGCTAACGCCAAAGAAAACTTCGGTTTTTTTAAGGCCGAGGCCGCGGGGCTTTTCGCGCTCGCTCAGACAGGAACGCTTGCCACGCCAAGAATTCTTTGCGCTGGAACGGACGACGGCCAAGAGGTGGGCTACAGCTTTTTGCTGATGGAATTGATTCAAAGCAAAAAGCCCGTTCAAGATTATTGGAAAATATTTGGCCGCGAGCTGGCGGCGCTTCACCAAGCGGACGCAAGCGCTTTTGCCGCTGATGCCGGACCCTTTGGCTTTTTTGAGGACAACTTTATCGGAGCGCGTCCGCAAGACAATTCTTCCGCGGCGGCATGGGTGGAATTTTTCCGCGACAAAAGGCTCGCGCCCCAGTTCAAGGCGGCGGACGCAAACTTTTCTTCTGCCGAACGTTCCCGCGTGACAAAACTCTTGGACCATTTGGACGAGTTTTTAATCGAGCCCAAAAGGCCAAGCCTTTTGCACGGCGACCTTTGGAGCGGAAACGTCATGGCCGGCCCCGACGGAAAGGCGATGTTGATCGACCCGGCCGTCTATGTCGGCCACGCCGAAGCGGACCTTGCGATGACGGAATTGTTCGGAGGCTTTCCGCCGGACTTTTACCAAGCCTACCGCGAGGCCAATCCGCTAGAGCCCGGCTACGAAAATCGCCGCGACCTTTACAACCTTTACCAGCTCTTAAATCACCTTAACCTTTTTGGAAAAAGCTATCTTGGCCCCGTCTTGAGCGTTGTGGACGAGTATGTGGCTTGAGGAAATGCAAGTATGAAAATTATATTTATTCGACATGGCGATCCTGACTACGAAAAAGACTGCCTTACCGCGCTTGGAAAAAAAGAGGCTCTTGTTGTTGCCAAGCGTTTGAAAAAAATTGGAACGGAAGAGCCCGCCGCTAAAATCAAAAAAATATACTCTTCGCCCTTAGGACGCGCCCGCCAAACCGCCGAGGCCGCCTCAAAAATTCTACGCCTAGAAATAGAAACTTTGGACTATATGAAAGAAATTTCTTGGAGCGGCGACGGCCTTCCATGCGGCGGCCATCCTTGGACATTGTCAGGCTGGCTTGTCGATAAAGAAGGCTTTGATTTTACAAAAAATGATTGGCGGACGCATCCGTATTTTAAGGACAACCAGGCGCGCGTTGACTGCCAAAACATCGCGGCGGGCATCGACCGATTACTGTCGCGATACGGTTACCGCCATGACGGAATCAGATTTTTTTGCTCGGGCGAAGCAGGGGCGAACCAGTTTGAGGACGCGGCAATCGCGGTTTTCGCTCACGGCGGATCAATCGCCTGCGTGTTTTCGCATTTGATGGACATTCCGCTTCCTTACGCGCTATGTTCGATGTTCCTCGCGCACACCTCAATAAGCGTTTTGAATTTTCCCTTTAAGCCTGGTGAATGGATTCACCCGATTCTGGAATTGTTCAACGACGCGGCTCACATTGTTCCGTTGACAAAAAGCAAACGGGGCATTCAAATTCAGCAAAAGAATGGATGACATTCAATCCGCGGCTTGCGCCTTGCATGTCAAAATCGACATATAAGGCGCAAAAAACGGCGCAAACAATTTCTTGCGTTCCCGCAAATTCCATGTTAAAATTGTAATTTATGAAAACCAACATAAAGCAATTGATTTCCCAAATGACTTTGGAAGAAAAGGCCGGGCTTTGCTCTGGCTTGGATTTTTGGCGCACAAAAGCGGTAGAGCGCTTGGGCGTTCCAAATATAATGGTAAGCGACGGCCCCACGGGACTTAGAAAGCAAGACCAAAACGGCGACCACCTTGGAGTCAACGACAGCATCAAGGCGGTAAGCTTTCCAAGCGGCTGCTTGACGGCCTGCTCCTTTGACCGCGACCTTTTGCGCATGGAAGGAGAAGTTTTGGGCGACGAATGTCAGGCCGAGGACATCGCCGTCTTGCTTGGCCCCGCGCTCAACATAAAGAGGTCGCCCCTTTGCGGCCGAAACTTTGAGTACCTTTCCGAAGACCCCTACTTGGCCGGCGAGCTTGGCGCGGCTTACACGCAGGGCGTTCAGTCAAAGAACATCGGAACCAGCGTAAAGCACTTTGCCGCAAATTCTATGGAATACCGCAGAATGTCTTCCACCTCCAACATGGACGAGAGGACTTTGCGCGAGATTTACCTTCCGGCCTTTGAGACGACCGTAAAAAAAGCCAAGCCCGACACAATCATGTGCTCTTACAACAGGGTCAACGGAACTTTTGCCAGCGAAAATAAATTTTTGCTCACCGACGTTTTAAGAAAAGAGTGGGGCTTTGACGGCTTTGTCGTAAGCGACTGGGGAGCGGTCAACGACCGCGTCGCGGGAATCAAGGCCGGCTTGGATTTGGAAATGCCAGCGTCGGGCGGAGACACCGACAAGCAAATCGCGCAAGCCGTTCGCGACGGAAAATTGGACGAAAAAGTTTTGGACACCGCGGTGGAACGAATCCTTCGCATCGTCTACAAATTTATGGAAGGCCGCCAAAAAGGAAACTTTGACAAAAACGCGCACCACTTGGTCACGGCCCAAATCGCGGCGGAGTCGATGGTTCTGCTAAAAAACGAAAAGAAGATTCTTCCGCTTAAGGAAAAAGACGCAAGCCAAATATTGTTCGTCGGCGCCTTTGCCCAAAAGCCGCGCTACGAAGGCGGAGGCTCCAGCCACATCAACGCCTTTAAAGTGACGGGCGCCCTTCAAGCCGCAAAAGACGCGGGCCTTAACATTAAGTGGGAGCAAGGCTTTGACATTAAGGAAAGCAAGGCAAAGGACGCAAAGCTTTTAAAGGCCGCGGTCGCCGCCGCAAAAAAGGCCAAGACCGTAGTTATATTCGCCGGCCTTCCCGACAGCTACGAGTCGGAGGGCTACGACCGAAGCCACATGAAGCTTCCGGCCAACCAAAACATTTTGATTGAAGAAATCGCCAAGGTCAACAAAAACGTCGTCGTCGTTTTGCATAACGGCTCGCCGGTTGAGATGCCTTGGGTAAACAGCGCCAAGGCGATTTTGGAAAGCTATCTTGGCGGACAAGCGGTGGGCATCGCGCAAATCGAATTGCTCTTTGGCCGCGTAAATCCCAGCGGAAAATTGGCCGAATCGTTCCCGATAAAATTGCAGGACAATCCTTCCTACCTTAATTATCCCGGAAACGGAACTGTGGCCAACTACGCCGAAGGAATTTTTGTAGGCTACCGCTACTACGACAAAAAAGAGATGGACGTTTTGTTCCCCTTTGGACACGGATTAAGCTACACGAGCTTTGAATATTCGGCGCTGAAAGTTGACGCCAAAAAAATCAAGGCGGGCCAGAGCGTCGTTGCCAGCGTAAAGGTAAAGAACACAGGCAAGAGAGCCGGAAAGGAAATCGTTCAGTTTTACATCGCCGCTCCGCAGGGAACGGAATGCAAGCCGCCCTACCGAGAGCCGCGCCCCAAGATGGAATTGAAGGGCTTTGAAAAAGTGGAGCTAAAGCCCGGCGAGACAAAGACCGTCGCTGTCACTCTAGACGCGCGGGCCTTTAGCGTTTGGGACGAGTCTTTGCATGACTGGTACATTCCCGGCGGAACGTATCAAATCCTTGCGGCGGCTTCTTCGCGCGACGTTCGCCTTTGCGCCAAGGTCGAGGTTGAGGCCACGCAGGAGCTTCCCTTCCACGCCACGCCCAACACGGTCTTTGAAGAGATTATGGAAAATCCCAAAGCCTTCGCCGCCGCAAAAGCCTTTAAGGGAAGCCCCTTTTCCGGCTCGGAACAGCCGCAGGAAAAGCGCGGAAAGAGCGCCCGCGAAAGCATCAGCGACGAAATGCAGCTGGGCATGCTAAGGAGCCTCCCCA
>ODAI013884069.1_pt1 | contig 20227 bp, 15 predicted proteins | sample 1539321 | NCBI WGS metagenome assembly ODAI01 (sample SAMN02144231, study PRJEB22623) | gut metagenome | biome: sheep rumen | host: Ovis aries | place: New Zealand
CATATATTCCGGCAGTATATTAAGCAGTCTTTCTCTCATAATTGCCGCATTAATATTGATATTATCGGTATAAAATACAATGATTGAAGAAATATCTTTATAAACAACCCCCTTTACTACAATATTTTTCAAATTACTTACTTTTTTAACGGCATCAGCAATATCGTTTGTATCAATTCTATATCCTCTGACTTTAAACATTTGATCTAAGCGTCCATGAACGATAAGATTTCCTTCATCATTTATTTTCCCTGCATCACTTGTATGAAAAATATTATCTTGTATTAATTTATTTGTCAGCTCAGGGTGATTAATGTAGCCTCTTACATAAGGGTTTTTATAGCATATTTCACCAATATTACCTTGCGGAACTTCTTTTCCTTCTTCATTCAGTATAAAAAGTTTAATGTCAGATTGTGATTTGCCGACAGGAAGTGGAGTTAGGGGATTAGTATATTCATACATTGCTAATAAACATCCTGATTCTGTTGAAGCATAGGCATTATAGCACTTAACATTCGGAAGATATAATCCGTCAGCAGGTTCGCTTGAGATTATACATTTTTTCCAAGGAATTTCCCATTCACTGTGTTTATATATAAAAGAAGGTGTTAAATAACCGCAATTTATATTGTTTTCTTTAATATATTTATTAAATTCTTCTTCATTTTCTGCGTATAAATAAGGCATTATAGCAATAGTATTGCCAAACGCACAAGAGAAAGCCATAATTATCGGAAGTGAGACAAAATTCATCGGGCTCATAACTAGAAATGTATCATCATTAGAAAATAAAGGTTTGCCGTTATATCGTGCTGATTTCCAAGCATTTTCCAATGAACCGTACTCATGCATAACCCCTTTTGGACTTCCTGTTGTACCGGATGTGTAAGCTATATAGCATAAATTATGTAAATTTATGGGTTCATACCCATCTAATGAATCGGTATTTACAATTTCTTTCCAACAATCTTCATTAAAATATAGTTTGCAATTACAGTCGTGTTTTATAAATTCCGTACGCTTTGAATTATTATTTGTTTCAGTTAATACAAAAGCAGCTCCGGCACGAAGTGTACCAAGAATACAGGCATATAATTCTATTCCTCTTGGCAAATTATACATTACTACATCTTCTGCATCTATACCTTTTGATTTTAGCCATGCGTAGATTCTGCCTGACAACTCCCATAATTCTTTATTTGTAATTTTTATTTCAGATTTATGTATAACTGCCAACTGTTCAGGCTTTTTTTTGACGTGCTCTGCAAAAAGTTCTAAAATGGTCTTATTAATACTTATTCTACACCTTTCCTTTTGTATGTGTCTAAATGATACAAAATGTATCAGTCCGACTTGAAACAATTATAACACAGAGTTAAGATGTGTATGACAATTAAATATCAGGTCAGGAGTTCGAGTCTTCTAACTAAGGGCACGAGTCCGAATCTTGCACTTGAGGCCGCAAGTGTTTTGTTGTTCTGTATCAGGGTCTTCTGTACCAGGGATTTTGAGATAAAGTATCGCGAGTTTGACATTTTAGTCGGAAGTTAGGTCAAAATTTAATTATATTTGCCCCTCGGAAGTTTGTTGTAAAATTTGAATATGGAAAAATCATATTATAAATCACCTATCGGTATTTTAGAAATAATCTGTAATAACAATATACTTGTTTCACTAAAGTTAGTTGATTGTTGTGAGAAAACAACCGTTGAAACGGATTTTATAAAAGATATGAAAAACCAATTAGATGAATACTTTTCCGGAAAAAGAAAGGTTTTTGATATAAAAATTAATCCTACCGGAACTGATTTTCAAAAATCAGTATGGAAAGAACTTCAAAAAATTCCTTATGGTAATACAAAAAGTTATTCTGAAATTGCTGCGGCAGCAGGCAATAAAAATGCACAAAGAGCAGTCGGCTATGCATGTAATAAAAATCCCATTATGATAATTATACCTTGTCATAGAGTTGTTTCAAAAAATAATAATATAGGCGGATATGCTTATGGCAAAAACATAAAACAAAAATTGCTTAATATAGAAAACTGTATTAAATAGCGCTTAAATATCCAGTCACTTCATCTACATGACCTTTAACTTTTACTTTTCGCCATTCTTTTTCGATTTTGCCGTTTTTATCAATTATAAATGTTGAGCGTTCGATACCCATATATTTTCTGCCATACATTGATTTTTCTTTCCAAACTTCAAATTTTTCCGCAAGTTTATGCTCAGGGTCAGATAGCAGAATAAAATTCAAATTTTGTTTTTCTTTAAAAGATTGATGGCTTTTTATACTGTCAGGACTTACGCCGATTACTGTTGCATAATTTGTTAAACGATTAATATTATCCCTAAAATCACAAGCTTCTTGAGTACAGCCGGACGTATTATCTTTTGGGTAAAAATATAAAATTACTCTTTGTGCTTTAAAATCATTTAAAGAAAATTCTTTTTCGTTACCCTCAATATCAAGTCCCTGTAATTTAATATCGTCCATAAAAATATCCTCCGTTCATAAGATAACATAAATATTTCAAAAATGTCAGTTAGCGAATGTATTTTTTTATCCGGTATTTTAAAATCTTTAAATGCCAAAAATTATCATAGGAATATCTCTTTCAAGAGCATATTACGAATATCAAATCATAATTATTTCATAATTATAATCAAAGTGTTTATTTCTTGGATGGTCGGACTGCAAACAAATCTACTTTATCAATTGGCTTTTCTCCGTCAATAATTCTGTCGTGTGCATAATCAATATAAACTCTGTCACTTCCTGTTGAGCCAATTATTGTAACATCATGTTTTTCAATCGGGAACACGTCCATAGTAAACTTGTGCCTATTTGGACCTGCATAAATAGGGATGTCAGAAAGCCCCTTCTCTTTACACCACTCACTGACATATTCCATAAACGCGTCACGAACAACATCATCTTTGAATCCAGACTTAACTTCGATATTATCTAAAACAAGAGATAATTGTCCTTCAATTTCTGCAAAATACATCATTGTATTACCAACTGGGTTTTTCCCTTCTTTTATATCAAAAGCACCTATGCATTTGTTCATAACATAAGTAGGTGCAGAAAATGCATTACATCCAGTAGGACTTGTACAGCAAAGTTTTGCACCAAGCATCAGACCATAAGGCATTTCATTCATATCAACTTGTTGAATGCTAACCTCTGTTACTTTATCTGATTTAATATTCTCAGCAGTGGAGATTTCTTCATCGCGACTTTTCATAATATGATCGTAGAATGTACTTTTATTCCGTTCAATCTCAGGATTAGGATTTGTTTCTGACCAAAAGTCGTTAGTATTCATTGCTTTTTTAATAACCGACATCATTTTGGAAAGATTATTAAAAACGATTGAACTTCCATCTTTATTAAAGAATTGCAGAACTTCTTTCTGACCGACTAAGAAACCATCACCATCACAATCTGGAGTTAATATGATTTTTGCTTCTATTCCAAGCTCTTCTTTTAGAGCATTGAGAATTTTTTGCGTCTCTTCTTTTGGTAAATTTTTAAATGCTACATCGTTAAATTCGTTAACTAAATTTGTTATACAATCTTGTCTTGTTTTTTCAGCATTAACTTCTATTTTTACTGCTTTATAAGAATTTTTATCTGGTGTAGTTATTTTTTCGTAGTCAATTCCGCGTTCTGCATATTGACGTTTTGTTTCTATGTTCTGAGGCAAATTATCAAATACTTCTTTAACACTCATTTCCGGATATTTTGAAAGTCTTTCTATCATCATTTTAAATGTATAATAGAACTCTGACGTACCTGCTAAAATTAAATCTAAATCTGGACTTGATGTTAAATCAAGTTTTTCGGATACTTTTTCACTATACTCAGTACCTGCTAAAGCAAAAACTTTTTTATTTATTGCCTCATTCCAAATTTTTTGATTATTATTACGAACTATTGAAGACAAAAATTGCTGCATATCAGCTACTTTAACACCGTTAAGAATCTTGAAACCTTTTGCATTTATTGTTGCCCGTTTCTCAAAGAATTCTTTTACTTTTGTATTATCTTTTTCTATTCCAAACTCTTCGCAAAAAGCGTTCCATTTATCTTCATAGAACATTTTATTGTTAGACCAAATATCGACAGCTTTTTTAACCTGTTCTTGAGTCGGTTTGTTTGGTTTTATTAGGTCAATAAAGCCTTCAAATTCTTCAATAGTGCAGTGTGTTTTCAAGGCTGCCAGAGTTTTAAGCTTTTTAATTTTTTCTTGAGGTTCTATTGATTTGTCCTGTAGTGCTTGTTTAATTTTAGTGATAATTTTAGTATCCGTTAATGTGTAATCATCATCGCTTATTCGCACTATTCGTGAGTGTATTCTATATATGTTTTTATCATTATTTTGTTTATATGTTATTTCTTCTGCAGCTTTACATAATCTTTCCATACCTTCTATTTTGGATGTAAACGCATATTCAAAAGCAGAAATACCTATCAGTTTTATAACTTCATCTATTTTCCGCGTATTTTGGGCAAAGAACTTTTCGATATCTGCATTAGTAATATCTTCACGTCCTGATTTTATCTGATTCTTTTTTTCTTTAGCGTCATTTAACGCTTTTTCAATGCTTTCTTTATCAAGTCCCTCTGCTACAATATTCATATACATCCATAATGTATTTTCACTTTTTGAGTCGGAGGCTGCGTAATATTCTTTTGCTTTTTGATAAGATGCCTCATCAAAGTTGATACACCGTTCATTACAAAAGTTTGTAAAATGCCAAATTATATCATCTGATAAAATTCTATCTTCTAACATAATTTTAAAAATAGGACTGAATTGTTCTTTTTTGATACAAGAGAAATCTTTATGATAAAGTTTTTGAATTCCAATGCAAGTTTGAAGTTTTTCTCTATTTAACAGTTGAGTGCCACCTTCCGTACAATAGTCTCTCATATTTTGATAATGTAATTTAATATGATCGTATTTATCAAATTTATCAAACCATTTACTGTCAAACATGTGTGAATATAGTTCATAAGCATCTTTTGAGTTAAGAATATCTGCTGTAAAATTAGGATCATTAATATCTCCGATATATCTTTCTGCCCAATATGCACTTTCAAAATCAATTTTTTTATCTAAAAGAGATTTTATATGAATAACATAATACTTTCGTGTAAAATCACCCAAATTCACAGCCAAATCACTTAAAACTCTTGTATCACCACTACTCAAATTATATTTTTTGGATGTTACAATATCCCAATAAGCTTGCAGTTCTTCAGGTCTTTCTATTAAAAATTTTAAAGAGAAATCACTTTCTTTTTTAAGGCTCATATAAAATTTTACATAATCATCGACTTTTTCAGGAGAATCAAGGAATTTTTCTATTGTTTCGTTAATTATGTAATCTCTTACTATGTCAGAATACTCTTTTGCGGAGTAGTTTAAGAAACTTGTTTTGCTTGCTTCTTTTTGCTTTTGTATAATCTTAAGTATAGCGTCATATTGCTCAGGAGTTTTTATATGTTCAGCAATCTTCAGTACAGTATGAGTTTGATCTGTATCGTAGTATTCTTCTGTAGGAAGATTTGTAACCATTGGAAGTAATTCGAAAATATTCGAATATGGAATTTCAAATATGTTTATTTTATTATCTTTTAGTTTTTTTATAGTTTCAGGATCCCGAATTATACAATCTATTGCCTTTGCACTGGATTTTAAAACCTCTAAATTACCCTCTTTTAGCATTTCTACCAATCTCTTATTGTGAAAGTCCCATAAATTATCAGATTCTAAAAGATTTGGATATTTTTTTGTAATATAGTCAAGATACTGCAAAGCATTGCCGTTTATTTCGCTTAATACAGTACTAAAAGGCATTCTTTTAGAGATTTCTTTTCTTAGTACATCGCTTTCTTTTTTATTTAATTTTTTTGGTTCAAAGAACTTTTCTATATCGGTATTTCTGATATCAATCTTATCACTGCTTAACGTTTCTATATTTTTATTCTTGATATCAAACTTATTACTAAAAGCGGTTTCACCTCTTACCATCAGATGTAATGCTGAAATGTATTCGGTAGTATTTTTACATTCTATTTTTCTACCGTCGGGTAGATTGATCTTGTAGCCGTCTTTACCGCCATTCACACCTTCAACGGTTGCACCCCTTAATTGAGGCATAGCATCTTTCATATATCGTGTTGCCTGCATTCTTGCACTTCTACTACTCATTAACCAAGCAACAATCTTTATTTGACATAAATTGTAGCCCTGACTTTTTAATTCTTCCCATATAATATTCGTCAAATCTTCTACCGAATAACCGTCTGGATAATTATCAAGATTTTTTACTATTGCAAGTACAGATTCAAAAGCAGTAAATCCGAGAACATCAGTAGCAAAAGCAGCCGCCTCTGCAATTTTTGTAGGTGCTGATTTTTCAAGTATTGTTGTAAATACTTCATTCGCATCAACCGCACCTGCAGCAAATTTATCACTCAATGCAGTTCCGACTTTTTGAGAAACTCTTGAGGCTCTCTGCATAACTTTTTGCGTAACTGTTGAGCCAAAGACACCCGCAAATGCACCAAAACCAAACGAGCCTGTTGCACTATCCAATACCATAGCCTCTGTATCTAAGAACTTATCTAAAGTATTTTCTTCACTATCAAATTTAATTGCTCTATTCGCTACGTTTGTTGCCGTACCTACCGCAGCTGTATAAGCATACATTTTTGTACCTTCGTTCAATGCAGGACCTATTAGTTTAATGCCTTGTCCGCTTAATCTTAATGCACCCTGCAAAAGTTTATTATTAACCTGTTTTGATGCAGCAGCTACTCCTAATCTTGAGAAAGTTGCCATAGTGCTTGTTGCAAGCATTTGTCCGGCTTTTGTTTCAGCACCCCAACCAAGTGTTCCAATCATTATAAGTGCCTCACCAAGACCACTTATTAAATTGTCTGGGTGATACCAAGCCTTTGCGTTAGGATTGCTTACATCAAAATTAGAAAAATCTTTTACTGCTTGTTTAAACTCTTCGGTATAATTACCTTCTTCGTCTAGTGCTTTGTTATTCTTTGATAACTCTACCATTTTTTGCAGGGCATCAACATTAAAATTTTCTTTTCCGGTTGATTCTTTAAATTCTTGTTCAAATTTTGCAGGATTTAGAACTTTAAATTCGTTTATTTTTTCTATAAACTCTCTGCATGAATCAGCCCATTGATAGTGATTTTCACCTTGAATACCGATTTTGTTTAGGATATAGCCTATACCTTCACTACCCATACCAAACAAGCCTTGACTGTCTGTATAATTATCATTAAATTCTGCAACTCTAGCATATAGTTCTGACATTATACCAACTGTTTGAATTTGTTGTACGATTTTTTCTCTTTGCGGTTTTGATGCCTCATATTCTTCTTCATTACGCAAAGTAACACCATACATCAATTCTAAAACATTAGAAATATTATCAAAATTAGGGGGTAAATCATTAGAAGATAGAACATCTTTCAATTCAGCACCGTCTTTTATTTGGTCTAACCCCTCTTTAGGTAAATATGACATTCTTTCTAAAATCTTCTTACCCTCATCAGTATTAATATCTACACCCAATTTTTCTGCAACAAATCTTGGCGAATACTCTTGTGTATGTTCTTTCCATTGTTTTGTGCTTTTTTTCACTTCTGCATTTTGTGTTTGTAATGGGAAAATAATTTTTTGTCCCTCTATACCGATTTTGGTTTGAGCTTGTGTTTTTGATTTTTCGTCAAGTTTATTTAATGCTTTTTGAAATTCTTCTTCCTTTAATTCTTTTATTTTACCGTCTATAATCAATTCATAACTGGTTTTCTCATATTTTTTTTCAACCTTCTTCCACTTAAAATCACCATTAGAATAGTATGCAATAGTTTCAGTCGTACCGTCTTGGTATTCCGTTTTAATTTCTTTGCCACCGTCAGAAGTTTTAGTTTCTTCTGAAGATATAATATTGGAAGTTGCATCTGAAACGGATTTAACAAACCCTTGGAAATCAACATCTTGCATATTTACTTGGTCTGCAAATACACTTTTTGCTTTTAAATTTTCGGCAGAATCTAAAACATTATCCCCTGCAAAATTCTTAAGATGACCGAATATTGTTTGTACTTCGTTTTCTTCTAATGTACCATCATTATTTGCATCATAGGCATCAAACAAATTATGGAACTTTTTATCAACTTGCTCTTTACGAACACCATGTTTAGTGTCGTTTAACTGTTCTTTCTTTCCGTTATTAAATTGTAACCAAAATTCGCCTAGTCCCATAGACTTATTTCCATTCCTATGATCTTACTAATCGTGCTTAAGTTGAGACGTCAAAATATAAAACTTTTGCACACCATGTATATCGGCACTTTTAGGCAAAATCTTTAATGATTTTATAAAAATTGTTACAAAACAAGAAAAATTGTTACATTGCATATATTGTGATATATCAGATATGATTAAAACTTTTCAATATACCAGTTTGAATTTCCAAAATGATTAAAATTCCATTGTAATTCAAAATAAAAGTTGAACTCCAGAGAATTGTCATCTTTGAAGTTCCAAGAATATTTATTCAATTGTGTTTTGCGATAACTTTCAAACGCGTCCTGAATTTCTTTTGCAAATTTTATTCTGAATTCAGAATACGGAATATCTAATGTTTCTTTCGTTAATTTTATTTTTCAAAATCATCTTCAAACCCTCTAATATTATCAAGTTCAATATTGTATCGCTTGCCGGTTTTATTAACGCAGATTGCAAACCATATTGTTTTGTCTGCGTATTTGTTTTCCCAAGTCCTGATAAGCAAGCCTATCTCTTTTGTTTTGTGATTGAGAATCTTTGAACCGTATGCTAAATCTAAATTTGATGTCATATAAATTTCCTTTCTACTGTATTTATCACTCTTTCAAGCCAAAAAGTCCACTGTATTTCAGCAAAATTGAAACATTTAGACACAAATTTTATCAAAAATTAGCGCAAATAATTTTTACAGCAATTTATTATTTCGCCTACACGATCTATAAAAAACGCATTTAGTAAATCGGATTCTCTGCGTAATGATTTTACCACCGGAGCAAGATTGTAACATTCTTCTTTATCTGGCTGGGTTTCGCAGTTTATAGGTCGGGTTTTAACCCGACAAAAAGTGTTTTATGATAAACGCTGGCTTTGGCATTGTTTTTTTTTACAAGAGTTTGTTATATTATAGATTTGAGGTTTTTATTAAGAGAAGAGGAACGGTATGAATAAAATAATAAAATTAACAGTCATGCTTTTTATAATGTTGTGTACTACAATTTCATCTTATTCAGCTGAAAAAGATGTATTATTAAAAACAACTTCAACATGGGATAAAATAGAATATAAAAAATTAAAAATAAAAAAACCTGAAGTCACAGTATTAAAAATTATAATAAATGTTGATGAAGCATTACCTATGCATAAACACGATTTAGTTAATATAGCTTATGTAAAAAAGGGAACTTTGACTGTTATAACAGAGGATAATAAAGAAATAACACTTCACGAAGGAGAAGTTTTACCTGAATTAGTAGGGAAGTACCATTATGGAAAAAATACCGGAAAAGAACCGGTTGAACTCATTGTATTTTATATCGGAGAAAAAGGAACTCCGCTCTCTGTAAATAAGTAATAGAATAACTCCTTCTATCTCTTAAAATTCGTAAATTTTATACAATTCCTTATTGAAACAATACGGGGAGTTCTGAACTAACAATAATATAAACAGGAGACATTTATGAAAGCTATTATTATAAACGGAAGTCCCAGAAAAAATTTTAATACTGCAAAACTATTGAAAGAAGCACAAAAAGGAGCTGAGTCATTAGGAGCGGAAACAGAATATTTTAATTTATACGATATAAACTTTAAAGGCTGCATAAGCTGTTTTGCTTGTAAAAGAAAAGGTGCGACTACAAATTGTGTTTGTGCAATAAAGGATGATTTGAGACCTGTTTTAGAAAAATGTATTCAAGCAGATGCAATAATAATAGGTTCTCCAGTATACTTTTCATACCCGACCGGCGAATTCAGAAGTTTTCTTGAGAGGCTTTTATTTCCGGTTCATACATATCTTGTAGATAAAGAAACCGGCGGGCTAAAAAGTCTAAGACCAAAAACAATTCCTGTAGGAGTAATTTTCACAATGAATTGCCCGAAAGATATGATGGAAAGATATAATTACCCTGTAATTTTAGAAGATAATGTTAAGAGCTTAAATCATGTATTTGGATATTCTGAAGTTCTTTATTCTTGTGATACATATCAATTTATTGATTATTCAAAATACGATATAGATTTATTTGATGAAAAAGAAAAAGCTCAAGTACGTGACAAACAATTCCCTATAGATATGCAAAATGCTTATGACTTAGGTAAAAGGTTAATTAATATATCCAAGTAAAGGTTTTTAATATTTGAATTAAGCAAAAATAAAAACGCCAAATAACAATTCCATAAACCATAAGAGGATTTCTAACAATTTTTGTAACAAAATCTTAACACTATAAGCAATTTTCTCTCGTAAATAAACTTTATATATATGAGGAAAATTATAGGGATAACATGACAAGAATTGACAATATAGATTATTCGGCATGGACTAACCAAAAAGCCGTTAAAATTGCGCAAAAAGTTGACAAAGACGGTGTTGCAGGATTAAGTTTGCAAGAAGCATTTAATTTTGTGCAAAAAGCATATGCCCAAAACATAGATAAATCAGAAATTTATGAACTTATAGGTTTAACAGTAAGTAATAATGCAAAAACAAGAAGAGCAGAAAATCCGGCACCTTCAAGAGAGCGTAATACTGATTTTGATAAAGCTGTAAATTATTACAATCAAAATATGGACTGGACACAAAGAAGCAGTGTGACGAACCAAACTTTTACTAATTTGGAAACTCGTTTATACAACATGGAAAAATCAATGGATCAGGCATTTATAGATTGTGATGCATATAAAGACATCGTTATAGTTCCGAGATGGCACTACAGGTTTTATCCGTATTTAGACACAAGACTTATTAATTTTGATATTGAAGAGCTGCGTAACACTACCGCTAAAGATATGAACGCCCTTCATCAATTGAAAGACAAAGTAGAATCTATTATTGAAGAAGCTAATGGAATTAACGAACATACAGAACCGCAAAAGACTGAATATGATATTGACGCTCTTGCGCAAAAGCATTTAGGAATGAGTTATGAAGAATTTGAAGAAAAGTATCATGATGAACTTGAATTCTGCAAAACTGCTACGATGGCTGATTTAGGTCAGATGACACCAACTCAAGCTATGGTATATTCAAAAGCAAAAGCTTATGCAAAAGAAATGTTAAATATAACGATAAATGAAGCTCATAATGTAAACTGGGACGCCGGCGAAAGAAAGACTGAAGAAACGTTGAAAGCAACAGGCGATATGTATACAGTTATGGAATTTGAAGATGATAATATTACTGAAGAAGGACTTAATAAAATTCAAAGCGGAATTATGTATAAAGCATTCGAAGAGGCGCTGATAAGTAAGCACCGGGAATTCGACCCGACAGGAGTGGAGGGCGTGAAGGTTAATAATTTACCCCAAAAACCTCGCAAGGTTATCGTAAACGGTACATTATTAATCTTCCACCCGAACGGGTCGGTATATAACGGACTAGGGGAAAGAGTTAAGTAAGATTACTCGGATGGCAGGTAAGCAGGTAAATCTCAAATAAAGATTTATCTGCCTGTCAGCTGAATTATGTTTATACTCCTTATATTTAGTTGTGCTAACAGCATTACTATGGCAATTTGTTATTATCTTATGGTTTACACTGATAATAGTTTTATTGTATAATTCTTTGAGGAGCTAATTTTGAAAAAGAATATTCAAAGGATTATCTATAAAATTAAAAATATGAAACTGCTGGATAAATACATTCTTAAGCAGGTTATTGAGATGTTTATTATGGGTGTATTGGTCTTTACTTCCATAATATTTGCTTCTGATACTTTTATTACACTTATTAAACAAATATCAATGTACGGAATCCCGTTTAAAATTGCATTTTTAATTATTATTTTACATCTGCCGTCGGTTTTTGTGATGACAATCCCGATGGGGGTACTGCTTGCTACCGTAATGACATTAAACGGACTCAGTCTGAGCTCTGAAATCACAGTAATGCGAGCTTGCGGAATCGGTATTAACCGAATAGCAAAACCTATATTTATATTTTCTATTGTAATGGCATGTATAAGCTTTGTTGTTAATGAAACAGTTGTGCCTGTCATGACTAAACAGTCAACAGACTTAGCATTATACGCATTCAGTAAAAAGAATATTCCGGAAGGTAAAGAAAATTTTACTTTTAAAGAAGTTAAAGACAGCGGAACACTAAAACGCCTGTTTTATGTCGGGGATTGTACGGATAATACGCTGCATAATATAACGGTATTAGACGCCTCAAAAGACGGAACTATACAAATTCTTCAAGCTAAAGAAGGTGAAACTGCAGAAGAGGGATGGAGATTTAAGAAAGGCGCTATATATACTGTAACAGAACGAGGGAAGGCTTTAGATACAACCCTTTTTGATGATACTACGATAAAATTCGGAATGGATTTATCACAGGAGATGAATCGTAACCTTGCAAATGAACATAACTTTGTTCAATTATGCAAACTTCTGAGATTACCTGATACTCCCGATAAAAGGTGGCTATCTATAAGTTTATTTGATAAAATTGCGCTTCCGCTTACAACGATTGTTCTTGTCCTTATCGGAGTTCCGCTTGCAATTACTCCTCCGAGAGTAAGATATAACAGAGGATTTTTGTTTAGTATCTTAATTATTTTTGCATATTATCTGATAAGAGCACTTTCTATATCGTTTGGCGAAGCAGGTTCATTAGTACCTGCACTTGCTGCATTTATGCCTGATATTGTTTTATCTGTAGTCGGAGTAGGATTATATTATAGAAAAGTTTATACTATCTGTTGAGGAACATTATAAATGGACAGATACAGATTGATATCTTCAATAGTTGTTTTATTTGTGTATTTACTTGCGATGTATCCTTGGCAAACTATAATCGGCTCAATAATATTAATTATTGCTTATGTAATTATTTCAAATATAGGAAATAATTCAAGAAGTTCGTTTGAACCAATTCAAAGCAGTCAGGAAATCAGAAGAAAAAATGCCTTAAGCGAAGCCAGAATATATCTTGCTCCGTATAAAGATATTTGGAGGAACTTAAAATTATCCAATAAATATTGTGTTCTGCGTTTAGGTTCAGACGGAAAAACAATCACCGCAAGAGAATCTGTTTCCCCCAAAAGAGTATTAAGGATTTTACGTTCACATGTATATACTTATGCGGATCTATGGGATATGTTTTGTCATGTATTTGAGCATAATACAACTTTTGACAGAATAATAGAATTATGTAACCTTTACGATCTGACAATCGATATACAAGGTTCTGTTCCTGCCAAACTATCATCAGATAATGTAGTAATGCCTAAAAATGGTACTATTCCTGCGCAAGTAGAAGAACAAAAAGAAAAAATTGATATAAACAATGCTTCCGAAATTGAAATAACAGCTCTTCCCGGAATAAGCATAGTTATGGCAAAAAAACTTATAAAAAAACGTGATGAAATTAACGGTTTTAAATCGATTGATGATGTTTGTTTATTTTTAAAATTAAAACCTCACATAGAAACTCAGGTAAAACAATTGATATGTGTTAATAAAAAGAAGGGCTCAAATAATATAAAACTATATAACGAACGGAGTGTCGATTTATAATGGATTGGTTTGAAATAATATTTTTAGTTATAGCCATCATTTTTGGGATTCTTAGAATGTTTTTTGGAAACAACTCTGTTGGTAACATTGGATTTGCGTTTGATGAAGTTGATTTAGGCAATGAGCAAATGGGTGAAATCAGAGCTTTGTATGAAGACCGGCTAAAAGCATATTATAAGCATCATAAGCCAAGAACATATTTAAGAAGTAACAGCTGCGAAGCAAGAATTGTTATTGATAAAAATAACAAAACATATTTTTATTGCAAAGAGCGAACTGACGGGAAACATAGAGGACAATATTTTGAAGTAAAAGGAAATATCGCACATGTTAATACGATGTGGGCAATCTTTGATATGGAGTTTAATGACTTATCCACATATTCTGATATGCTCGCGTTATACTATGAATTGAATAGCGGAATTGAAACTGTAGGCGGGTTAAGATATTTTACACAAAATAAAGGTAACAGGCTACCCAAACCGCAGACAAATAAATCAGCTCAAAATGAATATTGCAGAATGGAAATAAATGAACTGCATGACGGAACGAAAATTCTTTTGTGCTCTGAGATTTGGGGTCATAAAGATATTATACAGGGCATTTCTCATTCAGCTGAACCCAGAAAATTTATTATAAAAGCTGAGAAATTGACTTTATACAGCATACTTTCAGAATTTGCAAAAGAAAAAGACAAAATGGTTGATTACTTAAAGCTGTTTTATCGTTATTCTTCTCTGCCAAATTGTTTGGTTCAAGAAATTAATACACAAAAAGAAGAGGAAAAGACAGAAATCTATAAGATTACAGAACCGATAAAATATATTCACGTTGAAGCAGATAATAAAAATGAAGTACAGGAAATTAATAAAGAAAAACCGGATAGCGAACAAACAGTCAAAATAAAAAAATATAATGAAAGAAATCTTGATATATAATACAAAAAGTGTGATAAAATTTCATATAAAAGTTTGAGGTAAAAATGACAAAATCTAAAAAGACAATTATAAATATTTTAACGGAGTCTGTAGGTTTATATTTTTCAAATTTCGATAAATTTATAAAATATATGTCTTTCCCTATTTTGGGACAGATAGCAGGTTTGGCTCTGGTATTTTTAACTGCCTACTTTTATACATTAAATTTGCCCAAGCTGCTTGAAAAATATCCGAATTTAAACAGTGTAAGTTCGCTTATTATTCTGTCAATAGTAATTGTACTTCCCGGTATGGCTATATTTTGTAAAGCATTTTGGGAGTACCTTGTTGCTTATGGTGCAGTTAATTCAATGTTCCAAAATATGCAAAAATCCGGAAAAGTATATGATTTTGAAGCCCATACAGAACTGATAAAACGAAGAACTGCTCCGTTTATCGGATTATGGTTTTTGCTCGGGATTTTTACTATATTTGCGATTTGTCCATTGTTTTGGGTTATCTGTGCAATATTTGCAGTTTATTTTATCTTAGTTTTTCAAGTATTTACGTTTGAACCTGATTTATCGCCGTTAGGTTGTTTTAAAAGAAGCTTAACTCTTGTAAAAGGTCATTTTTGTTCGACTTTTGTTCTTGCTTTGTTAATCGGTTTTTTAACTTATACGGTAATACCTCAGATAATTATAAAGGGATTTGATGCAATCGGCTTAAACATAGCTTTTTCAAAGTTTATTGTACCTTTTATTCCGCAGATTTCGGATTTTAATTTAGCTCAATACGGTATAACTATGCCGGCGATAACTCCTGAATTAATTGCACTTCTCACAATTCAAACAATTCTGGCTCAAATCATTATTCAGTATACACTTCCGCTGCGTTCAATTTTGTGGTCTATGTGGTATAAAGAACTCAATAACGGATTAACAGAGTTAAATATTACAAGTACGAAGAAAAAATCTAAAAAACGTCCGAGTGAAAAATTAATGGAAGAATCCGCAAAAAAATATTCACAAAAGAATAATACGCGTAAAACAAAATTAGATAATAATATAATAAGACGTGCTATGGAAAAAGATGACGAAGATGAATAAATACTTTAAAATAACAAATTCCATTTCTCTATAAGGCTATTTAAACTGTATCTTGCATTAGCAGGACTGGTTGATGGCATTTTGTGACAAGTATATTTTTCCAACAAATCCGGAAAATATTTTTTAAAAGCAGAACATGATTTATTCCCGTTAAAACAAATTGTCTTTATATTTGGATATTTTTTCAATAGTTCTTTAATATCATTCGGAATTTCATTTTGGATATCGGAATCTAAACTACCATCACGCCTGCAAGATTTTATTGTATCCCAAAGTGCAATATTATTTTTTAATAGTGTTTTTAATTTTAAGTCATAATCTAATTCATGAAGTTTTGACTCATTACAAACAACACCCATAACTTTCCAAAACCTGTTTTGCGGGTGAGCATAATATTGTTGTTCCTCTAATGATTTTACCCCAGGCATTGAACCTAATATAAGAATTTTAGAATTATTATCTATTGAAGGTTTAAAGCTTTTGCAGTTATTCATATATATACTCTTTTATCCTTGAAAGATTATTATTGCAATCTTTAACTCCTACATCATAAATTGCTTGTAATTTATTCAGATTTTTTTCAACTCTGCGCATTTTAATTTTTTCACTCGGTCTTAAAACGATTATTTTACCATCACTTTCATATTTTCTTATTAAATCCAAGGTTTCATTATAATTTATATAAGCGCTTTTAGCGGTTTTTACAAATTCAGGATATTTTTTATACACTAAACCATAAGGCAGCCTGGATTTTGATTTTACATAATCAACAGGTCTTGTCTGTATAACAATAATCTTTTCATAACCCATATCAAGAGCTTTTTTAAAAGGAATCGGATCGGCAACGGCGCCATCCAGATATTTATTCCCGTTAATTTCTACTAAATTTGATACAAACGGCATTGAGCCTGAAGCTCTTAAATATTCCATATCTCTTTTAGCATCACTAATTTCTATGTATTCGGCATTCCCTGTTGCAACATTGGTAACAACCGCGTAAAATTTTACATCTGAACTATCGTAAGTTTCAAAATCCAACGGATCTAATTCATAAACAAGTTTGTTAAAACAAAATTCCCTATTCATAACGTCCCCTGTTGTAACAAGAGAATACATACCCATATATCTTTTATCGTGTGCATATTTTAGGTTATATCTTAAAGCTCTTCCAATTTGACCAGATTTGTAATTTATTCCAAACAAGGCACCCGCTGAAACACCAAAGATAGTATTTACCTTGATATCATTTTCTATAAATACATCAAGTACACCTGCGGTGTATAAGCCTCTCATAGCTCCGCCTTCAAGAACTAATGCTACTTCGTTATTATTATTTTTGTATTCGTTTTCACTATTCATTTTTTAATTTAGAATATTTGATTTTACATCTTGATAAAGGTTGTTATTGAATATTTCTGCGTTTTGGCCTTTGAATGCAGAACCTGCGTAAGAATCATTTTTTAATCGCCACATAAACCACGCCGTTACATAACCATCAGCCTCGTATAGCATTTGTCCGTGTTCAATATCAACTTTTCTCATCATAACTTTTTGAACATTTAATTTATTATACATTTTAATCATAGCTTCTAACGGTATGACTGTTTGTGTTTCAAAATCACCTTTAGTACCTGCTATCATTAATATCGGAATTTTTACTTTTGTTAAATCATAATTCCATTTTAGTCCGTTTGCAAGTTCTTCATGTGTAGGCGACAAAGCTACGGCCGTTTTATACATTGAACTGTGTTCATTTGTTGTAATCGCGTTAAATATACCGGCTCCGCCCTGCGAATGTCCGGAAGCACCAATATTATTTGTATCAATTTTATTATAAAAAATACTGTTTTTATCTTTGTTCTTGTTAATTATATATGTCAAGGTTTTATCAGCAGAAGCTCCTGCCCAAGAACTTTCCTCCTCGTTTCCAAGTACAATAAATCCCCAAGATGCTAAATGCCTAAATAATGCTTTATATCTTGAACCTTTTACCCCAGAACCGTTTACAAAAACAACAACAGGATATTTTGTGTTTGTGGTTTCTAAATCTTTTGGATAATACACTTCGTATTTCTTGAAATTTTCGGTTGTTTTTTCTTCAAAATATTTTACTTCATAACTACCTGTTTTAATATATTTCGCTTCAACTTCTCCGCCTGTCTTTACAGATGTTGTGTAGTTATTCGGTACGGCAGGGTTCGCAAATGCTAAAATCCCGACCAATAATATTGCCAATAATCCTTTCATAAATCCCCTATTTCTTTTTTATTCGATTACCATATCTATCGATTCTGTCAGTTTATTTTTCATTCTTAACAAAAATTCTTTGAATGTTTTTAATTCCTCTTTTGTATAAATATTTTCTAAATCTGTTACAAATTTTTCCCAATCACCTACAATAGTATGATATATTTCCTCACCTTTTTTAGTTAGTTGAACAGTTTTAGCCATTTTCTTATTTATTTCCGTCAAGGTGCGTTTGATTAAACCTTTACTTTCCATTTTTTCAAGTTCTTTGCTTAAATTAGCCGTACCCATAAGCAGTGCTCTTGCAATGTTTCTTTGGTGAATATCAGGGTTAGTAAACAAAAGTTCAATAATTAAGAAGTTATTATATGTAATATCAAACTCATTGTGTTTATCAAAATATCTTGCACCAAGAACTCTTGAAATCTTTGCAGTGTTATCAAGATGGTGCATTAAAGTTTCTGAGAATTTAAAGTTTTTTTTCATATTCGTCCACATATTTGCTTTTATTGTATTTATTATATGTTGTAAATACAACATGTCAATCAAACATTTTTTCTTTTTTATGCACTACAAACAAATAATATTTATTATATAATGAAGTATATTATAAATATTGAGGATGTTTTGCAAAACAATATATTAATGCCCGGTGATTTGGCAGGAAATTATGATGAAAAATGGACAAAGACTTTTGACTTAAAATTTTTAAGGCAATTATATACCAGTTACCACAAACTCCTCCCCCGCTCGAAAAATTAACGTATTTTTAAACGAGAGAATCGGGGTTCTCTTAAATTATTAAATTTGCTTTATACTTTAATATAAAAATTTAGAAAATTTTTATAAAAAAGCGGGTAGGTTGGGTGAAACCCAACAATAACTTTGTATTATGGTTTTATTATGAATTATAGACAATTGAATTAAATTATAAATTGGGATAGAATTAGAACAATAATGTGATTTTAGCAATTGTCTTAAAATGATACATAGATTTATATACAAGCACTTTTAAATGAAACTGGAGAAAGAAAGAGAGATAAATGAATAAAAAAATTATAGTAGGACTAATATTTCTCATGAATTTAATAATTTACCCCTGTTTTGCAGTTGATAGAAATGATTTGAATGTAGAGTTTTTCAATCGTTTCAATGATGATTACTTAATCCGATATGCTAACGAGGCGATAGATAATAACCACAACACAAAGCAGGCAACAATAAGGGTAGAAGAATACAGGCAGAGTGTAAAATCTCAATTTGCTAACGAATTACCGAGTTTTAGTGTATCCGCTAATTATTTAGGAATTCATTCACCAAAATTTAATCCTAATTTGAGTGTTAGCAAAAACGCTTTTGTTCTGCCTTTTATAGCAAACTACGAGGCGGATTTTCTACTAAAAAACAGAGATAAAACAAAGAGCGTTAAAAAGCTTTATGAAATGAGTAAATTCGAAGAACAGTCAGCATATTTAGCACTATTAACGGATGTAGCAACGGTTTATACAAATATTTTAGAGTACGATAAACTCATAGAAGAGCAAGAAAAAATCGTTGATAATTATAATCAAATTTTAAATGATGATAACAAAAAACTTGCTCGCGGTATTATAAACACAACAGAATTAAACAACTCTAAAGCTAATATTGAACAGGCAAATATAACACTTGAGAATCTTATTAAACAGCGAGAAGTTCTCTTAATGCAATTTGCGGTTTTGTTAGGTCGCAGGGTAAATGCAGAAACGGTTAATTCTGACATTCCACGCGGGAACATAGATAGTTTTGAATATAATGCGGTTATTCCAAGTGAAATAGAGTCAGATGTTATATTCTCAAGACCTGATGTTAAAAGAGCTGAATTGGCACTAAAAAAAGCAAAAATAGATATTCGTGTTGCAAGAAAAGAATTCTTACCGACATTTAATATTACCGGTATTTGGGCATTTAATAATATTGCGCCCGGAACATTTTTCTCCTGGGAATCTTCACTTGCTGCTTTGCTTGCAGGTGCAACGCAGGACATATTCGCAGGCGGAAGAAACATTGCTTATTTACAATTCAAAAAAGCACAGTATGAACAATTTTCTGAAGA
>ODAI011716821.1_pt1 | contig 20225 bp, 19 predicted proteins | sample 1539321 | NCBI WGS metagenome assembly ODAI01 (sample SAMN02144231, study PRJEB22623) | gut metagenome | biome: sheep rumen | host: Ovis aries | place: New Zealand
CACAACATCTACTACAACATCAAGCACAACATCTACAACATCCAGCACAACATCTACTACAACATCAAGCACAACATCTACAACATCCAGCACAACATCTACTACAACATCCAGCACAACATCTACAACAACATCCACAACATCCAGCACAACATCTACTACAACATCCACAACATCAAGCACAACATCAACATCTACTTCAACAACAACATCCACAACAACTTCAACAAGCTCAACTACATCAACTACACTGATTCCTGGTGCAATTGTATGGAAGGTTGACTCTGTTGAGGCTAAGCCCGGCCAGACTGTAACAGTTAAGATCGTAGTTGAAGATCCTAACAACAGCCAGCTTCCTATCGGCGGCGTTGACTTCACAGTAGTTCCTAAGACTCCTATCGAAGCAACTGGCTATTCATCCACATCTGATGCTTACTCAGCTCCTATCACAGGAAACACAGCTTCCGGTGAGTATCAGTTCAGCAATCCTATAGGATCTTCTGTAGCATCTGAGGACGGAAAGACTGTAATCGAGCTTACATTTGCAATTCCTGAGGATTGTCCTGCTGACACATATCCTATCGACCTTACAATCGTTACAGTAAGCGATGAGGACGGCAACACTGATGTACTTGCTGGACGCATCGTTCCTATCGACGGTGAGATCAAGGTCGTTGACAACGAGAAGGTTCTTGATCACTCTTATGCAGAGATCACAACAGATATCGGATTCTACTTCAGCCACGATGATGGCAGACGTGAGCCCGGTGTTGTAGGCGGTTTCGCTAAGGAGCAGGTAAAGACACTTGCAATCTACGACGTTTACACAATAAACGGCGTTGAGCAGGAGCCTGTATTAAGAACTGACATCGACATGAGCAAGATCAACTACAATGGTCTTACACCTGCATCAGTTTATACTAAGGATAGAACAAACTTCACTTACGACCACGACGTACAGGTTTACTACGATGACCTCGCACTCGTTGACAAGGACGGCAATCCGCTCTACATCACTGCATACATCGGTGTTAAGGGCGACGCTAACCTGAACAACGTAGCAGATGGTAGTGACGCAACTGACGTTCTCTCTTACTACGCAAGACGTGGTGCCGGCGCAGGCGGAGTTTCAGTAGATCCTCTTACAATCAGACTTAGCCAGAGTCCTCTGGTAACAAGTGCTGATGATCCGCTTGAGCACCTGGCTGCATTCCTCTGTGATGTAGATCAGAACGAGTGGAGCGCTGATAACTGGAGCGTACGTAAGGAAAACAGAAACCTTGATGGTACAGATGCAACACTTATTCTTAAGTACTTTGCTCTCGTCGGCAGCTCAACTGCTGGTACACCTGAGTGGTACTATGAGTGCTGGAACAACGCTGTTCCTTACAGATTCGGTTAATAAGCCGTAAAACAAAAAAGAAAGCAGACCTTCGGGTCTGCTTTTTTTCATCCAACAGAATAAAAGGATTTTTTAGGGCCAAATAATGACAAAAAATACAACTTGACAAAAGTACATATAACTGATATAATGGGGTGGAATCAGGAGAAGACCTGAGTTATTTAAAGAAGAATAGTGAATATATACTCTTAGTTCTATTAAATGGAAATTATATGACAAGTATAACATAACCTTGTGAAATAAGCACAAAAAACAGAAAGATTAATCGTCATAAATTTTTGAAAAAAATACACTCTTCTGCTTGACTTATTGCGGCTAATGTGCTAAAATGTAGTTATGAATTTCTGGGCAAGCTATAGGTATATCCCTGTGACAAGCTCAGAATCAGGCTTTGAACTATCGGTCTCCGAACAAGCAGACCGCAGGTCATAGCAAAAAAAATATGTTAGAGAGGTATAGAACAATGAAGAATTCATTATTCAAGAGAGCTGTAGCCGCAGCTGCTGCTGTCCCGCTGGCTCTCACACAGTGTCTGACTTATTCGTTCGCTGTTGATACAGACAACGCTGCTGTAACATCCGGCGCTGTAAAGGCAACAAGCGATAAACAGACCTACACACTCGACGATATGCTCTATATTGCTCCTTCTGAGACCGAGTCTTCATGGAATGTAACTTTAGCTACATTCATCGATAAGATCCAGAACGAGGGCAAGACTTCCGGCACTATCGATCTCCAGCCTCTTGCAGATGCTATCATTGCTAAGTCAGGCAGCTTCAGCGAAATAGTTAGCCAGGTAAGCAAGAGAATCCTTGAGAATGGAATCACTTACGAGATCGTTGACAAGGACATCATCATCAAGGGCAAGGTTTCTGACGTTGATTTCAACGGCAACTGGAACAAGACCGCAGGACAGGCACTTAGCCAGATAGCTGATTCCTACAATGCTCCTGCACTCAACAATGTTGATTTCTCCGACGTTAAGGTAGCTGGTGACTTCACTATCACATTAAAGACTTCTATGCTCGATGCTGGTACTGATGTTCCTGTAACATTTGAGTACAAGAACGAGAAGGGCACATACGGCCCTGGCGAGACTCTCGATTACATTATCGAGTGCACTGAGCAGATCAAGAAGATCGGTGAAGACGCTATCGACGCTAACGTTTCAAGCGACAAGGCTGCTGAGGCTAAGGCTAAGTACGATGAAAAGGTCGACCAGATCCTCAAGAAGTTCAACGACGCTAAGAATGCTCTTGCTAATTCCAAGACAAAGAGTGCAACATACACAAGCGTAAGCGAAGCTGCTGATGCTGTTAACAAGTTCCTTGCAAACCACAACATCAACAAGACTGTTCCTTCTACAGCTACAGAGATCGCTGCTAACGCTCTCGTAAGCGACGCTTATTCAACAGCTCTTGATACTATCAATGAGGCTGCTGCTCCTTATGCTATCAACATCACAGCTAATGAGCTTGGTGCATTTATCGACAGCCTTGACAATCTCAGCATTGATCTCGCAAACGCCAAGGTAACAGTTACCGGTGAGTTCGAGGACGCTGAGGCTGCTGATGTAAAGGCTTACTACGACAGCAACGAAGATCTCGGTGCTTATGTAAGCTCTTACAAGATTTTCACAGGTGCTGCTGACTTCGGTGCATATCAGACTGAGGGCGGCGATGTAGACATCCAGATCAAGAGAGTTGTTGTTACAACAGATAAGACTACAACTTCAACAACATCCTCAACTACAACAACAACATCATCCACAACAAGCTCCACTACATCATCTACAACATCATCTACAACAAGCTCCACCACATCCTCTACAACATCTTCTACAACAAGCTCCACTACATCATCTACAACATCATCCACAACAAGCTCTACAACATCTACAACAAGCTCTACAACAACTTCTACAACTACAACAGTTACAAACGTTAAGTCTATAGTTGGTTCACAGTACGTTGAGCTCGTTTCCGATTACGGATTCTATCTCGACACAGATGCTGAGTTCAACCAGAGCCAGATCAAGTCAGCTATCATGCACTATCACTACCTTGATGTTGCAACTGACGAAAATGGCGTAGAGCTCTATGATGAAAGCGGCAAGAATATCGTAATTGCTGAGAGAGACGATACTTCCGATATTACCGACCGTGTAACATTCGGTGATGCTACACCTTCCAACACATATGTAAAGGTTGTTGCTGACGATGCAGAGTTCAGATATGATGTTCCTGTATACTACAGAGGCGAAGAGCTTACAGATGCTTTCGGCGAGAAGGCTACAGTTGAGGTTTACATTGGCGTTAAGGGCGACGCTGACCTGAACAATGTTGTTAACGGTTCCGACTCTACACTTATCCTGAAGTACTACGCTGCAGTAGGTTCAAGCTCTAGCGATGCTGACAAAGACAATATCCAGCTCTCAACAATAAACCCCAAGGTTACAGGTCCTGCATCTGTATACGACCAGTTTGCTGCATTCCTTTCTGACGTTGACTCCAGGATCACTGACAACTGGGCAGCTAAGAAGAATGACAGAAACATCGACGGTTCTGATGCTACACTCGTTCTGAGATACTATGCTCTCGCTGGCGGCGGCCATGAGACAGGCAAGGCTCTCTGGGATGAGATCCTCGGAACTGTTGGCCAGTAAATAACTGCTGAATACCTGCCGTCTAATACGGCGGCAGGATATTATAATTCAAATATCTGAAAGGAAATGAAAACAATGAAGAATACTCTTAAGAGAACTTTTGCTGCACTTGCTGCAACAGCACTTACAGCTTCTATGGCTTCAATGACAGCATACGCTGAGGCTATGTCTAACTACTGCGATAAGCAGGACAACCAGGAAGCTGCATACGACGGATCTTACTGGGTTCAGCCTGCTGCATGGGGCGAGACAAAGATCGATCCCAGCTCTTACACAGGTAACGCTAAGATCGCTATCGACAAGATCGAGCTCACAGTAGATGAGGCTAAGGCTAATCCTACACAGATCGTAGCTATCAAGGGTACTGGAATCCAGGACAAGATCTCCACAATTGGATTCCACGTTCTTTACGATACACGTCTTACAATCAATATGCAGGGCAGAAAGTACGCTAAGGTTGGCGACGCTCTCGAAGGCTTCTCACACGAGGAAGTTTACATTGAGCCCGGTCTCCTTAACGAAGTTGCTTCCGCTGGTGGTGACTACACATACGACGGAACAATCTTCTCCTTCTCATTCACAGTTCCTTCTGACGTTAAGGGCGGCGAGGTATTCCCTGTAGGTATCAGATATCAGTACGACGGTACAACAGGTGACCTTCTCTACAATGCAAACCAGAACGCAGAGGGTAAGCTCCAGATGGCATACCTCTTCACACAGGGCATTGAGAACGGTTATATCAAGATAACTGCTCCTGTTACAACTACATCTACTACAACTACAACAACTACAACAACTACTACAACAACAACTACAACAACTACTACAACAACTACAACTTCTACTACAACAACAACCACAACTACAACAACAGGCTCTGACACAACACCTACAACAACATCTACAAGAGTTTCCGGTTCTACAAAGGCTGGTTCTACAACCACCAAAAAGGCTGCTGGAAAGACAACAACTACAACTAAGGCATCTGACGCTCCTAAGACAGGTGTTGCTGGCGTAGGCGTTGCTGCTGCTGGTCTTGCAATTGCTGTTGGTACTGCATTTGCTCTCAGAAAGAAGAACGAGGACTAATTGATTAGTCAAAGTTCTTGACTGAATAAAAAAAGGCCTCTCCGAAAGGAGAGGCCTTTTTATTTTGTATATGTGAGTCCGCCCCAGCCGTCAATGTCCCCACGGCGTAGAGCTCCGAAGATTCGTTCCCGGAATCCATGGTCCTTGTGCTCCATTTCAGCGAGAAACTCCTTGGTTTTCTGGCGATTAGTGTGACCGTCCGCAGGACAGCGTGACTTTACGACTGGCAGCTCCCCTCGGCGTGCAGCTCTCCTGACCTCCTTCTCCGGGGCAAGTACAAGAGGACGTATCATGTAAATGTCCTTGGTCTCAAGATAGGTCACAGGGGAGAAACACCCGATGCGGCCTTCGTTGAAAAGGTTCATGAAGAATGTTTCGACCACGTCATCCATATTATGACCCAGAGCCAGCTTATTGCAGCCAAATTCCACAGCGGCATCCTGTAGAGCTCCACGGCGCATATGAGCACATAGGGCACAGGGGTTTGACTCCTTCCGGATATTGAAAACTATTTCGCCTATCTGAGTCTCCACAACGTGATACTCCGCTCCGAATTTACGTGCAAGCTCCTCAACAGCGGAGTAGTCGCCGCATTCACCGCCAAATCCAGGGTCAATGGTGACTCCCACAACTGAAAAATCTATACCGATAAATTCCTTCAGACGTGCAAGTCCAACAAGGAGAGCGAGACTGTCCTTTCCGCCGGATACTCCCACACAGACACGGTCGCTGTTCTGTATGAGGTCAAATTCTTTTATAGCCTTACGCATATAACCGAGAATACGCTGCATACTGGTCCTCCGTTCAAATTAATAGATACTTATAAGATTATAACATATTTGAAGGAAATTTTCAATTATATCTTGCAAAATGAGAAGAAATATATTATAATAAGAGTGTATAGTCTGGACAGGGTGTCTGGCTAAGGTTAGAGAAGGAAAGGATAGAAAAAATGACTCCTCAGCTTAAAAATCTGCTTATATTGCTGGCCGGCATAGTGGTCGTGCTAATAATCGTAATTCTGCTTTTCAGCGGAAAAAGTTCATTCAGACGTTTCCTGACCATTTTCCTCAACGAGGAAGGCGAGCTGGACATCAGTTCGAGCACTCCCAGCCGTTCCGGAGGTCAGAGAAATACACCGGCAAAGTCACAGAAAACACCATCAGGCCCTATCGTGGAAATGGCTACTCTCATTCGTAAGAGTGACGACAGAATGCGGGTTATCGAGAGTACAGGGCAAGTCAAGCTCATTGACGAGTACTATGAACTTGTTTTCGTGACAAGAAAGGGCCAGCAGCTCACTATCGAGTGTTCTGCGGAGGCCTATGACAAGGTGCCCTTCAATCAGCAGGGTTCACTTACATACAAGAAGAATACCCTTGTAAAGTTCAAATACTACGAGGACACGGTCTATAATTGATACCAGGGCGGCTGAGTCCGCCCTGTTTTTTTACCGAAAGGAGGCCAGTATGGTCAATTTCAATAACGACTGGGATGAGCTCCTAAAGGACGAGTTCACCAAGGACTATTACATTCAGCTCCGTAAAAAGCTCATCACAGAGTACCGCACACAGCGGATATATCCGGGGATGTACGACATCTTCAACGCAATGAAGTACACGTCCTACGACAGTGTTAAATGTGTAATAATCGGGCAGGACCCCTATCATGGCGAAGGTCAGGCACACGGCCTGAGCTTTTCCGTTCGTAAGGGAATAGCACCTCCGCCTTCACTGGTCAACATTTTCAAGGAGATTCGGGACGATGTTGGCATAGATAACCTCGGAAGGCACGGTGAACTGACTAAATGGGCGCAGGAGGGAGTCCTACTGCTGAATTCAGTGCTGACTGTCCGGGCAAATCAGGCGAGGAGTCACCACGGTCTTGGCTGGGAGCAGTTCACAACTGATGTGATAAGGCTCCTGAACCAGCGTCAGAAGCCAATGGTTTTCATGCTATGGGGCGGAGATGCAAAGGCCAAGCAGCAGTTCATAACAAATCCGGCACATCTTGTACTGAAAGCGGCGCATCCAAGTCCTTTATCTGCCTATAACGGCTTTTTCGGATGCAGACATTTTTCAAGAGCCAACGAATTCCTACGGGCCAACGGCATGACAGAAATAGACTGGTCCATAGACTGAAAGGGTGCATATTATGCGTATAAAAGAACTTTTTGGCGAAAAAACCGTCTTTTCATTTGAGGTTTTCCCACCTAAGAAAAACAGCTCCGTGGACGTTATCTACCAGACGCTTGACGAGCTCCGTGACCTTAAACCGGACTTTATAAGCGTAACATTCAGCGCAGGCGGCAGCGGAAACGGCCACTTTGCCTGCGATATAGCCTCCAGGATAAAAGAGAGCGGAGTTATACCAATGATACACCTTCCCTGTATCAACTACTCAAAGGCTGAGATAGAGGCTACTCTGGATGAGATACAGTCCAGAGGCATAGAGAATATACTGGCGCTCAGGGGAGACATAAACCCAGATATACCGCCAAAAACGGACTTTCTCCATGCCAGCGACCTCATTACATTCCTCCGCTCAAAGGGAGATTTTGACATTGCAGGAGCTTGTTACCCGGAGTGTCATCCGGACTCCGAGAACCTTGTGGATGACATAATGAACCTTCGCAAAAAGGTGGATGCAGGTGCGGACCACCTGATAACTCAGCTTTTCTTTGACAATGACTCCTTCTACGACTTCCGGGAGAAGGCTGCAATTGCAGGTATCAACGTACCGATAGAGGCTGGTATCATGCCTGTAGTCAACAAGAACCAGATAGAGCGCATGGTAACTACCTGCGGTGCAAGTCTGCCAAGAAAGTTCGTGAAGATAATGCAGAGGTACGAGCATAACCCCGAGGCACTCCGGGATGCTGGCATAGCCTATGCGGTGAACCAGATCGTTGACCTTGTAGCCAGCGGAGTTGACGGTATCCATCTTTACACAATGAACAATTCCTACGTGGCACGGCGCATAAGCGAGGCTGTGTCGGGTATCATAAGCTCATGCTGAGCCTTGGAGATGTCTCCCGGCAGGATGCCGCAAGGTTCATGGGTGTTTGTGGCGAGCCTGACTCACAGGTCTCTGCTCTGCTTGACCGTGCAATGGAAATGGTCATTGGAAATGTCCGCCCTCAGTTTGTGTGGAGAGAGTTCGGGACAGAGCTGCGTGATGAGGGTATCGCTCTCACAGGCAGCGAACTTATACTGACTGGAAAGGATATAGCGAGGCATCTACAGAGCTGTAAAAGGGCAGTACTTATGGCAGTGACTCTGTCATCGGAGGCAGATAAGCTCATCCGCAAGACTGCCGTTACCGATGTGGCTCTGTCACTGGCAGTGGACAGCGTTTGCAGTGCGGCGGTTGAAAGTGCCTGCGACATGGCGGAGACAGAGATATTTTCGGCTATAGATGCACCATACAGGACATGGCGGTTCAGCCCCGGCTACGGAGACCTGCCTCTTGACCTGCAAAGCAAGGTGCTTGCAGCTCTGAATGCGCAGCGAAGGATAGGACTTACCGCAACAGACAGCAGTCTGCTGATACCCTCAAAGTCGGTGACTGCGATAATAGGCATTTCTGACGTTCCTGTGGAGCAGAGAAAGTCCGGATGCGAGGTCTGCAACCTACGTGAGAGCTGTAATTACAGGCGGATAGGCGTAGTGTGCAGAAGCAAATGATGCATATAACGGGATATTTTCCAACTTTTAAAGACACAGCGAATGTGTGCAGATACTTTAAGTCAGATATATGAATAAGTTTTCAGCAATAAACATATTCATATCATACCCGAATATCCTCAACATCGGATATGTTAAAATCACCATTATCTGACCTTATTTCTATGAAAAATGAATATTGACATAGTGTGCACAAAAGTGATATAATATAATAAAGTATGTGAATTATACGCTGTCCAACTCTCAGGACAGTTCGATAAAAGGGAGTTTTGAAAATGAAAAAATTAAAAGCATTTCTGGGAGCTCTTCTGATAACTACTTCCGTCTTTGCAGTGACAGCCTGCGGCAGCTCAGATTCATCAAGCAGCCAGGAGGAGCACTACGAGGACCAGACAATGGCTCCGGAGAAAAAACAGTCTATAGTTGATATAGCAAAAGCTGACGAGGAATATAAGCTCGAAGGTGAGCTGGAAAATAAAAACATCAAGTGGCTGGCAAGCTGGGACATCAATCCCGACTCATCCGGTAAGAAAACTCCAGCGGACCTTGTTCTCTTCCAGGAGATATACGGCGGAAATGTGGAGTACTACAAGGTCTCCTTTGCTGAGCGTTATGACAAGCTCGCTGAGTACATCGCCAGTGACGAAGGCATCGACTTCTTCTACTCAGGCGACCTGGATGCTATCCCTAAGGGTGCCGTAAGAGGAATTTTTGCTCCTGCTGATGACTACATCGACTTTGATTCCCCCCTCTGGGAGGACGTTGCTGAAGCAAATGACAGCATTATGTGGGACGGCAAGCACTATGCCGCTATCGCTCAGACGACTGGTGACAATGTAGCTGTCCTCTACAATAAAAAGACTATTCAGGAGGCCGGTCTTGAGGACCCTGCTGACCTGTACTACAACGACGAGTGGGATTGGAATGCATTCCAGCGCCTGCTTGAGGAATACGTTGACACTGAGAACCAGAAGTACGGCATCGACGGCTGGTGGTTCGAGTTCGGACTGATAAATACTATCGGCAAGCCGCCTATCAGTATCGAGGACGGCAAGCTGGTAAGCAATCTGGGCGACCCGGCTATGGAGAGAGTCCAGAACTGGATGTATGAGCTCTACCAGAATGACCTCATCGCTATCGGCGTAGGCGACTACGGCTGGGAGGCAAAGCCTAACTACATAGGCGAGGGCAAGCTGCTGTTCTATCCTGTAGGACTCTATGAACTCTATGCTACACCTGACATCTGGCAGGCTAAGTACGGCGAGGACGTATTCTTCGTCCCCATGCCCAAGGACCCCAATGCAGATGAGTACTACATCCCCGTAGGAATGGAGGCTTATTCATTCGTATCCGGAGGCAAGAATCCTGAGGGAGTTGCAAAATACCTCGACTGCAAGCGTTTCTGCCTTGTAAATGAGGATGCAAGAGCTATTGCTGACTCTATCTTCATGGAGGACTACGGCTGGTCACAAGAAATGCTGGATATGAAACAGGAGATGCAGGCTCTGGCCGATGCAAATCCCCAGATAGATATATCCAAGGGAGTTTCTGCGGACTGTGGAAAGATAATCGACGAAAATCTCAGACTTACAGCAAGAGGAACACCGTGGAACGAGACATATGATTCTATCTACGCTACAGTTCAGACTTATCTTGACAAGGTGAACAGCGGCAAGGAGTAAGTCCATACAGTGTTTCTTTAGACTAACAAAATTAAAAAAATATTGCAAAAAAGTGGAATATGGGTTATAGTAAATATATAAGTATGGTTAGAAGATTTCATTGTTCGGAAAGGAGGCTATGATCTATGAATTTAGCTGTAGTAACTGGAGGCTGCGGTCTCATAGGACAGCATATCTGTTCCGGACTTCTTAAAAAAGGATTTGCCGTAATAGCTGTTGACAGAGAACCAGGCATCTATAACGAGGGCAAACTCAATTATTCATTCGTACAGGCAGACCCCACTGATAAGGATGCCTATGCGGAGATATTTGAAAACAACGAGGTAGCAGTGCTTATCCACGCTGCCTGCACAGTTGATAACGATATTGGCCCGATAGTGACAGAAAAGGAAGTAAACGAAGCTAAACAGTGCGACAAGTTTATGTACCGTTATGCAATGGGAGAGAATGTCAAGAAGATAGTTCTCCTGAGTACGGACCAGGTGTACGAGTTCCCAAAGACCCGTGAACCTATCCGTGAGGACCATGAACTCAAGCCTGTTACCAATTATGCGAACATGAAACTGGCCTCCGAGAAGGCTCTTGTGGCTGAGTACCAGCATCATAAAGAGGTAATGTGCTGTATAGTGCGGTATTCTCCGGTGTATACAAAAAACTACACCGAAAACCTCATGGCTAAGATAACTGACCCAAAGGACGGCTCGAATTTTGTTGCCGGCAAAGGGCAGTACGGTTTTCAGTTCTGCTGTGTTCATAATCTGGTCGACTTTATACTGTGCTTTGCAAAAAATGCAGACGATATGAGCTATGCAGGCGTTTACAATGTCAGCGACAAGCTGCTCACAACAGCGGCAGACATCATTGCGTTCATGCGTGAGAATCACAGACTTGGCGCAGTGCTCCAGAAGTCCAGCGGAGGCGCATTTTCAAAGCTGAAGGGCATTTTTGGAGGTTCAAAGGACGAAAAGACCAACTACCGCTATCTTGACCTTTCAAAGCTGGAGAACAACAATATGCTTGACGGAACCAAAGCTGCAAAGCTCTGTTCCCCCAGGTGGGACATACACAATACCAAATAAAAAGGACTCCTCCCGGTTTTCGGGAGGAGTTTTTGTGTTTATTCAACCACGACGTAGTTATCAGCGGCATTTTCTTTGGTAGCGTGTTCTGTAACGTTCAGGACCTTGACCTTCAGCGGACGGGTACCCATGTTTATTTCGATTATGTCCCCGACCTTAACGTCATAGGAGGCTCTTGCGACCTTACCGTTTACCACTATCTTTTCGGCATCACAGGCGTCGTTAGCCACAGTACGTCGCTTGATGAGTCTTGTTACCTTCAGATATTTGTCCAGTCTCATAATAGCTCCTTTCGTCAGAAAAGGGACAGGCCTGAAAAAGCCCGTCCCCTGAAATTACTTATTGATAGTCTCTTTGAGAGTTCTGCCAGCCTTGAAAGCGGGTGCCTTGCAGGGAGGACAGGTCATCTGCTCCTTAGTTCTGGGGTTGATGCAGACCTTCTCGCCTCTTTCACGAACTTCAAATGTACCGAATCCAGTGATAGAAACCTTTTCGCCCTTTTCAAGAGTTTCCTGGATAGCTGCCAGAGTAGCCTCAAGAACAGCGGATGCGTCTTTCTTGGTGCAGTTTGTCTTTTCTGCTATTGAATTGATGAGTTCTGTTTTAGTCATTTTTAGTTACCTCCGTATTGATAATATGTTTAGCCTTGTCCCAGTAAACGTCCAGTTCTTCTATGGGGAGTTCCTTCATATTGAGCTTGTCCGCAGAGACGAGTTCTTCCGTGACTGCAAAGCGCTTTATAAATTTCTCTGTAGCGGCTTTGAGGGCGAGTTCAGCGTCCACACCGAGATGACGAGCTGCATTCACGCAGGAGAAGAGCAGGTCACCGATTTCCTCTTCGATATTGGCCTTGTCGTTGTTGGCAACGGCCTTATCGAGTTCAGTTTTTTCGGCATTTATGCATGATATAGCGTCCTCAGCGCAGCGGAAGTCCATACCGGCACGCATAGCACGTTTGCCGACCTTCTGAGCTCTCATAAGAGCAGGGAGGGACTTTGCAACGCTGTTAAGAGTATCGGTATATGTCTCCTGGCCCTTAGTCTCCATTTTGATAGCGTCCCAGTTTTTGAGCACCTGGTCAGTGGTGTCAGCGAGGACGTCGCCAAAGACATGGGGGTGGCGGACAATGAGCTTTTTGCAGACTTCGTCGCATACATCGTCGAATCTGAAAGTGCCTGCCTCTTCCTCTATACGGCAGTGGAAAACCACCTGTAGGAGGACGTCACCAAGCTCTTCACGGAGCAGGTCAGAGTCTTTGAGGTCAATAGCCTCAATAGCCTCGCAGGTCTCTTCGATGAAGTCGCTGCGGATAGACTCGTGAGTCTGTTCTCTGTCCCAGGGGCAGCCGCCCTCTCCACGCAGGAGCTTTACGATCTCAATGAGGTCATCTATTGAATAATGCTTTTTCTGCTGATAATCGACCATAGGAAAAACCCTCCTTTAATAGACGGGCTAAGTAATATAATACCCTAAAATCCGGCAAATTGCAAGCTGTTTTGACAATTTTGTCGTAATAGTATAATAAGGCTTGGAAAAAATGTACAGTTTGTGTATTTTGCCGGAGATTTCATTACCTGTAATAATTTGGCGGAATAAAAACTCACAAGGCGGCATAGCCGCCCTGTATCTTTGTTACTTTATATCTACGAATCCGACCTTGTGGTACACCTTTGAAACTATTCTCTGGGAGTACCTGTAAGCCTTCTCAGCACCTTCTGTATAGCACTTTTTGAGGAAGGCCTTATCCTGTGAGAGCCGTGCAAATTCTGTGCGTACAGGCTCCAGGTGGTCAGCAACGGCCTCGCCTACAGCGAGCTTGAAGTCGCCGTAGCCCTTTCCGGCGAACTCTGACTCGATCGAAGCGTAGTCCTTGCCGGTAACGCAGGAGTAGATAGCCATAAGGTTATTGATACCGTCCTTGCCTTCACGGTAGCACACCTCAGCTTCACTGTCAGTGACAGCTCTCTTGAACTTGCGGATGATAGTATCCTTGTCGTCGAGGATGAGGATGCAGGCATTGGGATTCTCGTCGGACTTTGACATCTTCTTAGTGGGGTCCTGAAGTGACATTATCTTTGCGCCTACGTCGATGATGTAGGGCTCAGGCAGAGTAAAGAAGTCTCCGTAACGCTGGTTGAATCTCTGAGCTATATTTCTTGCGAGCTCCAGGTGCTGTTTCTGGTCAACACCCACAGGAACGAAGTCGGCGTTATAAGCGAGGATGTCAGCGGCCATAAGAGAAGGATATGTGAAGAGGCCAGCGTTAACGTCGTCGGGGGGTTTCTGGCTCTTGTCCTTGAACTGAGTCATACGTGTGAGCTCACCAAACTGAGTGTTGCAGCAGAGTACCCAGTTGAGCATTGCGTGGGTATTGACATGGCTCTGGATGAAGAGAATGGACTTCTCCGGGTCAAGACCGCAGGCCATAAGGAGAGCATAGGCTGCAAGTGTGTTCTGGCGGAGCTTTGCAGGCTCCTGTTTTACAGTTATAGCGTGCATATCAGCAACGCAGTAGATGCAGTTGTACTCATCCTGGAGTGGAGCCCAGTTGCGTACAGCGCCTATATAGTTGCCGAGGGTAAATGTGCCGGTAGGCTGGATAGCACTGAAAATCAGTTTTTTATCGTCCATGGAGCACCTCTTACTTAGCCTTGCGCTGAGCAGCGTCATCCTTGAGCTGGGCACTTCTGAGCTCGTTGAGTACTCTCTGGTAGAGGACATAGATATTGCGCTTCTCGACCTCATCCTCAGGGATGATTCCGGGCTTTATCTCGACCTTGTAGATACCGCCCTTAGTGAGCAGGAATATATTGCTTGCTCTGTTTACGGGCAGGTCGAACTTGGTTGTCTTTTCAGCCTTTGGGAGGAGCTGGCCGGCATTTGCAACGAGAGTGTGAGCAGCCTGTACGAGGCTTCTGTATCTCTGGGATGCACCGGTGTACTCGCCGCCGTTGTTGAAGTAGAGGTTAGCAGCTCCGTTGATAAAGCATACCATTGTAGTGAGGACGTCCTGGGACATAGGAATGTCCACAACAACGCCGAAAACGTCATTTTTCTTGAAGTTAGCGTTGAAGAACTTAGCGGGGAAGTTGATAGCCTGTCCTCTTGTCATAAGGTATTTCTGAGTTACATTGTAACGTCCTGTGTTTCTGTTTGGCATAATGATTTTCCTTTCGTAGTAAAAGTCATGTTTCTATCAGTCGAGCATCTCTCTTGTCATGCGGGCGAGGATTTCCATGCCCTTCTTTATCTGCTCGTTTGTAGGTGTTGAATAATTGAGTCTGAATGAGTGGCTTACATCGCTTTCCTTGATATTGAAGGAGTTTCCGGGAACTATAGCTATTTTGTAGTCCTGTACAGCCTTTGTGCAGAAAGCGTTCATATCGCAGTCGTCGGGGAGGGCACACCAGATGAAGAGGCCGCCCTGAGGTTTTACATAAGTTACCTTCTTTGAGAACTCATTGTCGATATATCCGCACATGAGCTCACACTTTTCACGGTAGATGCCTCTGAGCTTTTCAAGGTGAGCCTGACGGTCGATAGTGGTCATGAAACGGTGGCAGAGGACCTGTGCCCAGATATTGGAGTGAACATCTGATACCTGCTTGCAGACAACTATCTTCTGGATTATGGGGGCAGGAGCTGAAACGAAACCTGTTCTGAATCCTGGGGAGATGAGCTTGGAGAAGGTGCTGGAGTAGATGACTCTGCCCTCAGTGTCCATGCTCTTTATTGTCGGAACGTTCTCGCCGGCAAAGCGGAGCTCGCCGTAGGGGTCGTCCTCAAGGATTATGAAGTCATACTTGCAGGCAAGTTCGTATACAGCCTTTCTCTTAGCCAGAGACATAGTCCTGCCAGTGGGGTTCTGGAAATTGGGGATGAGATAGAGTATCTTCACATTCTTCTCAGTTTTCAGAGCATTTTCCAGCTTTTCGATGTTTATGCCGTCGTCCTCCATATCTACTCCTACGAGGTTGACATTGTAGGAGCGGAAGGCATTGAGTGAGCCTATAAAGCTGGGAGACTCACAGATAAGAGTATCACCTTCGTTGAGGAGCACCTTACATGAGAGCTCATTAGCCTGCTGTCCGCCGGAAGTGATGATGAGTTCATCGAATTCCTTGTGGAAACAGCCCTTTTCCGTCATCCAGACTTTGAGGAAGTCTCTGAGAGGGGTATATCCCTCAGTTACACTGTACTGGAGGGCGAGAATGGGGTCATTTTTGAGGAGGTCGGCAGAAATTTCAGCAAGCTCCTCCTTTGGAAAGGCCTCTGGAGCGGGGTTTCCGGCAGCGAAGGAGATGACCTCCGGGTCGGCTGTGAATTTGAGTATCTCACGTATAGCGGACGCCTGAAGTCCGCTTACCTTGTCGGAAAATTTATATTCCATGATGTTTTGACCATCCTTTCTGAATATGCAAAATGTCTATCTTATATTATAACACATAATGTCTGTTTCTGCAACATATATTTATGTGAAACAGGTAAATAATTGTTGAACACCACAAAGAGAGGTGTTTATAATTGTCTAATATCAACATCAGAAGGGGAGATGTGAGTGAAAAAGCAGACATTTCTCAAGGGCTCCATAATACTCATGGCTTCTGCGGCGGCAGCAAAGATACTTGGAGCACTTTTCCGGATACCGCTGACGAACATACTTGGCGGTGTGGGTATGAGTTATTTCAGTTGTGCGTACAGTCTTTTCATGCCGGTCTATGCGCTTACTGTTACGGGAGTGACCTCCGCGGTGGCGAGACTTACTGCCCGGAGCGCCGCTCTTGGAGCGTATGATAACGCTCAGAGGGTCCGCAGGACCGCACTGTTGATATTTTCAGCCGCAGGGCTTGCAGGGAGCCTGGCAGTATTTTTTCTCTCAGGTCCATTCAGCGTTTATTCTGCTGACAGTCCGCAGGCAGCGCCGGCAGTGGCAATGATAGCACCTGCGGTGCTTTTGGGCTGTATCACCTCGGTGGAGCGTGGGTACTACGAGGGACTTGGGAATATGTATCCGACGGCTTTTTCTCAGTTAGCGGAGGGAGCAGTGAAGGTCGGCGCAGGTCTGCTGCTCTGCAGCTGGACGGTCAGTCACAGTGCTGATATAGTGGGGAAGGTGCCGGGAGTCACAGATGTAAGAGGTGCGGCAGCGGCGGCAGGCATCCTTGGGGTGACCCTGTCGTCCCTGGGAGCTGTTGCGTTTTTTGCTGTGCTGAAACTTTTCAGCAGGAAGGAGACATCCTCTGAGAAGGCACTCATGAGCTGCCGTGACATTACCCGTGAGCTGGTTTCGGGGGCTCTGCCTATCGGGATAAGTGCAGTTGTGACGAACCTTGCCGCCCTTATTGATATGTGGACCCTGATAGGCTGCATAGATGGCAGCGCACCTGGAGGCGCGCTGCCTGCCGGGACGCTTCCGGAGGAGTACCCTAAATTTGTATACGGCTCATTTGCCGGTATCGCCCTGACAGTTTTCAACCTTGTGCCTTCGGTAACGAATATGCTGGGAAAAAGTGCCCTGACCATGATGACGTCCGACTGGGAGAGCGGCGATAAAAAGGCCTTGCAAAGGGACTCAATGAAGGCGCTGCTGACCTCCGCAGTCATAGCACTGCCGGCAGCAGTGGGACTTGGAGTACTGTCGCAGGAGGTCATATATATGCTCTTTCCACGTCAGCCTGAGGAGGCTGCCCTCTGCGTTGTACCATTGAAGCTCCTTATGCCCGGAATGATCTGCCTGTGTGTGTCCTATCCGCTTTTCAGTATGCTTCAGGCCATAGGCAGGCCGTCACTGCCCCTGAAGATAATGCTGGCTGGGACTGCCCTGAAGCTGGCAGGCAATCTCGTTCTCATACCCTCTATGGGAGCAGGTGGAGCGGCAGTATCCACAAGCCTTTGCTATATTGCCATACTTGCTCTTGCACTGACTGCCTATGTCAGACACTCCGGAGTAAGGCTCAGTGCAGGACCGTTCCTGGGAGTCCTTTACTGCGGAGCACTCTGCGGAGGCGCGGCATATCTTGCAGAGTCGGCAGGAAGGACAGCCGGACTTGGAGATGCAGGTACGATACTTCTTTCCGGAGCCGCCGGAGGGATAGTATATACAGCAGCACTGGCACTGGTACTGGGCAAAAAAATAAGAGCCTGCACAAAGGCAGGCTCCTGAGAAATTACTTGAGAATATCGGCAGGGTCAGCGATTATTTCGTCTGCTGAAACGTTTACCTTGATAACGTTCTCCTTGTTGTTGATGTCCTCCTGTGTGGGGAAGAATCCAACAGTAAATTCCTCGACCTGAGGACTTACAGCGAATCCTCCGACAATGCCGGAGAGCTCTCCGTTGGCAGGGATCTCAAAAGGAGAGGGGTTAAAGCTGTTGAAATGAGAGTTTGCATAGAGCTCTGTTTTGATGTCTCCGTACTTCTCGTTTCCGTCGGGATAGATGAGGTAGAAGTTGTTGAGGATGTTCAGAGTGTATGCCTTATCGGTGCTGTTCTTGATAGTAACATCGAAATAGATGTACTTTTCAGAGTCATTGCCTTCGGGAGTGATGCTGTATACCTTGTTGAGGGTGAACATTGTGTCGTTCTGATCAGCCTCCTGGTTCATGTCAACGACTTCCTCGTTTACACCGTAATGGTCGGAATCATTCTGATAAACGTTTGTGGGAGCCTCTCCGGGCTCATCGCCGCCGTTTGCTATCCTTTCAGCGACTGTTTCAGAAGAATCTGAACTTGATGATTTACTTCCGCATCCAGCAGCAGGAAGTGCCATTGCTGCACAGAGAAGAAGTGCTGTTAACTGTAATTTTCTCATGACTGAGACCTCCGGTTTATTATCTGTTTTTTTTGGATATAGCTTGGTCAAAGCGTTTTTTAAACACCTATAGTATAGCACATATAGACGGTCTGTGTCAAGTGTAAAAAATAATTGAGACCAAATTGAAATATATATGCAATAAAATGGAAAAAAACTTTTCTATTGTTGGGCCGGGAACCGGCGGAGGGACTGAAAGACCGGGCTCATGTGAGAGCGAAGCTCCGGGCAGGAAAAATGATACATATATGCTCATATGGACGCTTCGGCGCCCATTTATTTGTTTAAAAGCGTAAAAACTACCCGATTGTGTAGTTACATTTTTAGAAAAAGTGTGATATAATACAGGTATAATATAATGCACAAAAGTGCAGAAAGGGTGTTTATATGGATGATTCATTAAAAACGGTGTGGATCTTTGGCGGACTAATGTTTGCAGTCTGCGTTGCTCTCGGAGTATTTTTGAGAGTAACAAGGGTGAAAAAGCTCACAGCGGAGGGCAAGATAATCAAGAGAAAGTATAACTTCTACAAGAACAAGCAGATCTTCAAGTCCTTCATCAGCGATGAGCAGGGATTTTACCAGGCCCTCACTAATTCCGTGCAGAGGACAGGAGTTTGTTCCTTTTCCGGAAACTACGACAGCACTGTTACTTACAGGGGCAGGAGCTGGACAGCACGTCTGGACAGGCTCCAGTCTGACGACGGCTCATTGATGTTCGCATACGCACTTGTACAGTTTGATGAGTACAGGGGAACTCCAAAGAATGCAATGGATTTCAACATCATACTCACTGCTATTGAGAAGGTATTCCTGCAGTATGACCCAAACACGAAGATAACAGAACAGGCTATCAATTTCAAGACCAAGCACAGCCTGTTTTGAGGTAAGGAGGAGAATATATGTATATATTGATAATTGTTGCTTTTGTTGTTCTGCTATACGTCATCAGGAAGCTGATAAACGACGGAGTTGACAATCTTATCGAAGGTATTTCTTCGAAGGTGCGGAACAAGAAACTCCAGCAGCAGGGCTCACAGTCCCTTGCTGACAGATATGCTGGCATGAATAACTCCCAGGGTCAGCAGCCTCAGCAGCAGTCACAGCAGCCTAAAGACCCCCAGAACCCGTTCCAGGGCTGATAGACGATAAATGAGAGAACTCTTTATCAGATGAAAAACTCCCGACAGTTCATAAGACCTGCCGGGAGTTCATTTTTTGTGGTTTATAGCCGAAAAGCTATTACTTCATAGCCTCTTCAACAGCAACTGCGCAAGCAACAGTAGCACCGACCATGGGGTTGTTGCCCATTCATGTATACCCGATTTGCGGATTCCACAGCGTTGCGCTATGCTGCGTATAATTGCCGAAAAATAGCCGTATTTTCGCAAATTCAAATTCTTATTGACCTTTTGAAATATGTGTCAGAACTTAGCATTTTTCAATTTAGGGTGACAAACGGGTGACAAAATCGCTCCGGTTTCAGGTTATGTTTTCCCTGATAATATCGGCAACTGTGAGGACTGCTTCTTTTTCATTAGGGTTCAGATAGACATCATTCAGCTTATGTTTGGAATACTGCAAATATGTTCCTTCCGTCTCGGATATGAGCAGCTTTGTATAAAAGCGCTCCCAGCTGAAATGCTCTGAACTTTCGAGAAAATTCTCGGTATGCTGCAAGATATCAGCTATCCTGTTGCCGTCTATGAGACCAGACTTCAAGATCAGCCATTCAAAGGATTCCGGTAAATACAGGCTGACTTCCGGATGTTTCTGCATATAAAGAAACAGTTCTCCCATTTCAGAACCG
>ODAI013774601.1_pt1 | contig 20225 bp, 24 predicted proteins | sample 1539321 | NCBI WGS metagenome assembly ODAI01 (sample SAMN02144231, study PRJEB22623) | gut metagenome | biome: sheep rumen | host: Ovis aries | place: New Zealand
ACATCCAATGCTGCTGATAGCGCCTTATACTGGTTGCTATTAAGCTTTCCTACATCAACTCTGTTTACATGTGCAAGATCTCCATCTTTATTGATTTCAAAAATCTTACTTTCAATACCTAAATCTTCGAGCTTTTTATTTAACTCTCCTTGCTTAGCATCAATTTCTTCTTGGAAATACTTATCTTCAAGTTTAGCCTGCTTATCATCTACAGTTAACCCATATTTTGCGAGGACAGTATTTTGCGCTAGGGTGACATCTAATATTGTTTTATTATTTTCGTTAATTTTTTGCTGGCGCTTTAAAATACGGTCTTGTAAAGTGGCCATTTTTTCGTCTCTCTTGCTTGATAATCTACTTAAATCAGTTGTACCCAATGTCTTATCTTGCAAAGCTAAATGGAAGCCTCTTTGAGCATAATGGAATTGTAACATTGCATTATCTTTTGCTAACTGTACTTTTTCCAAAGTATTACTAAGTGTTGGCCCTAGTTTTCTAAGATTCTGCATGGATACCTGTGCTTTTTCTATACCCTCATTTACTTTATTAAGAGACTTAGAAATTATAGGATCACTCAGCTTGTGTACGCTTTCTGTAACCTTGGCTCCGGCCTTGTCTAACTGGTCTTTAAAGTTCTTTGCTAAATCTGGACTAGCATCGGCAAACAGATTTTTGTTTTCCTTCTTAATCTGGTCAATCAAATCAGCTGTTTCTTTTTCCAGATTATCAATGTTATTAAATGCTACATTGAGCTGCTTTTCACTGGTTATATCTTCATAACCATTGATCTCTAAGAAATGTTTTGTTTCCTCGTAACTTGCGTCTTGGTTATAATACATATCTCTTGCCATACGCAAAGCTGCGATTTGTGAATACATTCCTGATGCTTGCTTAGCAAGCTGCTCTATTATCAAAGCCTGCTCCCGAAACTGTTTTAGTGTGTCTAATATATCGTTTTCTATTTCGCTTCCCATAATATATCCTCCTATAAGAATTATTATTAGTATATTTATAAAGTTACATTACTAATATGATAAAAAATAAGAAAAATGACTGCACAAAATGCACAGTCATTTAAATTTGCTATTAATTGATTCTAATTTGATTCATTCGATAGCATCTTGGGCAGTGGCAAATCTCTTCATCGCTATCCAATTCTTCACCGCAATTCCAACAAGTGACTTCAAATTCGTCAGCGCATCCTGGTTCATCATGAGTAGCTTCATATCCTTCTGCGACACAATAAACATTTGCGTCATCCACATAAGGATCCGAATAAAGCTCGTCAATCACATTTCCGATTGATACTGCAATTCTATCCATTTCTTCCTCAGAAAAGTTCGGATTACAATTAAGCACTCTCATATTATCATCAAGTTTTTTAAATGATGATAAAAGCGCTAAATTAGTATCTTCGTCACAAGAGATGTCGACTTCCACGACGCCAGTAGCCTGAGAATAGTACCAAGCACGGTCGATACAATCATAAAATGTATCAACTACAACATAGGTTCCATCAGGGTTCTCCCACTTTCTGTATTTAAGCCCTTCCTGGAAAGTCTTTAAGGACTTAACAATACTATGCCAATCAGTATTTAACGGAACAAAAGAGTTAATACTGTCTGGAGCGTCACTGATAACACCAGCCTTTATGCTTAAGCTCTTAAGATTGCTTAAGCTGATTGACTTTGAAGTTGAGCCACTATAAACGACTGGATAAGTATAATTTCTAAGTTTTCTTATAAACTCACCAGCATCGTTTACTTCCCAAGAAGCTAAACGATATTCACCGTCTTTAAGGTAAATACCTAATCTCTTATTATCCTGCTTTGCGATTGTTTGAATCTTGTTCATTTGTTTTCCTCCTCTATTTATAAATAAAAAAAGAGAAGAACTATGTTCTCCTCTTCAACAAATATTTCAAATATAATATGATAAAGACACCTGAAAAATTTTATGCGAAAAATTTTTTTGTCATTTCACTTAAAAGTTCTAACCTTTCGTCTTCGCTCATTGCAGTTAAGGCAATATCTGATCTTTTACTTGTGCTAAGTGTAGCTAAATAATTGTTAATATCATTAAGCGAAGCGGTCATTTTTAATTTTCCGTCTTCATATTTATAACAACCAAAGTCAAAATTACCGCGAGTAAACATAATGCCAACAGAATATGACTTGGATGTATCTACAATACCTATGTAGTTTACGAAAGAATGCTCTGCAGCAGATACCATCCCTACTATATTTGAAATATCTTCAATTGAGCAATCTATTTCCATAGTATGGTCAGTAATAATATCGTAAATTGATAATGTGCAATCTGGATAGTGAAACTCTTTAATGAATTGACTTATATCATCAAGAGATAATCCATTTTCTTTGTCTCTCCATAGTGGAGTATGCGTTACTGGATGCAATATTTTTTCCATTATAAAACCTCCTATTATTTCATATAAGTTGAATACCACCAACAGAAGTATGCTTCATATATTTTATTAGCTATTATTGTTTGTCCACTTACATTTGGATGGAAATATCCATGACTTCCCTCATATCTATTTACCATATGGGTGTCATAAGAAGCATTAAAAACTCCATTTAAGGAATTTCTTAAATCAACAAAAACAGCTTTACTATCTGTGTCACAATAATTTTTCATACACATTGCAATAAAGTCTATCTCATTAGAATAAGGTCTACTAGCAATATTCCCATCATTAGTATAATGATAAGGTGATACACATATAAGAACTGCATTTGGATAATATTGTCTAACTTTATTCATAGTTGAATAATATCCAGACATGACTTCTTGATCAGAATTACAATGGTCGTTAGTTCCGCCATAAATGACAATAATATCCGGAGTTCCCTTACTAGCCAATTGCTTTATCCTTTGAGTGTCGTTAAATTTAGCAGTTCCATTATTGATTGCAAAACCAGATCCACCTATTGCAGATACTCCGCCTAAATTAGCTCCTATTTTGTTACAGAACTGATAATAATACATTTTATCTTTTGAAAAATCCCTATTACTTCCTGCTTTTGGCCCATAATAAGGATAAGCTCCCACGGATACACCTTCGTATGAAGATATACTATCTCCAAGCACTGCAACAATCGGTTTATTATTTGCAGCTTCGCATTTTGTGGTTGGCACAACTGTCAAAATCATCAAAAACAATGCTAATAAAAAACTAATAATCTTTTTATTTTTCATAACACTACCTCTCGAACGAAATAATAATATATCCAGGTTTTAATCCAGGGTTATCAATACTAGTCTCAATTCCTAGAATAGTTTTATACATAAACCTATTCTTCGTTGAGTTTTCATATATTTTGATTTCATCACCTATCATAAAATCTTGGCGATTAACAGTTGCATAAAGACGAGCGCCTGATAGCATCTGCTGGTATGCTTCCGAAGAAACAAATATTTCTTTTTCTCCAGGAGCGTTTTTAGATCCGAGAGCTGTATTTTTATTTTTATATAAAGTTTGTGTCGTTTCTGCGTATTTCTTTACACTTGGTGTCGAAACCGGTCCATTAACCGCTTCATATAGTTTTAATATTGTAGATCTATTTCCTTGTATATTTGTCATTTTTCTTTCCTTTTCTAAATAATGTTGAATAGTTTTAATACATAGTGTCCAATACAGATAGCATCAGCTTCATCATCTGTTACATCAAATCCATAGTGTTCCTTTATAAAAGCAATGGCTTGCTTCTTTAAGTCATCTCGGTTATGTCCTTTTCCTTGTTTAAATCCACAAGCAGCTCTCCAGGAGGTTGGCCTTACAGTATTAAACTCACAATTGTGTGATAAAGCCCACCCTTCTACAACGCCCTGCAATCTGAAAAGAAATCGGCAGGTGTCCATATTTCGAGTGACAACTTCATCTTCTATGTAAATTATTTGAGGATTGTATCTATTTAGAATGTCCCAAATATCATGAACCATTAGAGGATACCTGGTATCCATCGTTTTACAATCTTTTTGCCAGGGCTTTCCTTTGTTATCTTTTTCATCATAATTAACTAACAAATGTTTTTTATATTTTCCATTGATCCAAATACAAATACCTGTCTTTTTAGTAGATGAATCAATTGTTAACATTGTAATTTGCTTGTTGTTTTTAGCTTTAGACATAATTTTCTCCTAAAAAATCGTTCTATTTAAATATGAGAAAAAAATAAACAGGTAAAACAAAATAAAAAACGCAGCTTTATGAGCTGCGCTTTTCAGGTTTTGTTGTTTTCTTTCGCCTACAAAGCTTTTTGTCCGAACACTCTAGGCATTCGAGATAAACAACTTTTCTTTTTAGTACGGGACAATACTTTGCCATACTATACCTCTCTTTCCTCTATAACCTCATAATGTCTTTCCTGGATAACAGGACCAACATCTTCTTTGTTATAGAAGATTCCAAGGCAGAACCCTCTAGTATCGTAAAATTCGACACATCCATTGTTCTTTCTTGTTAATTTAACCACCTTTGTTGGATAAACTCTCATATCTGCGCCTCCTATTCATAAAATACTATTTGTTACCTATAATATGAGTGCAAAGGCATATAAAAATACCTGCTACATTTAGTAACAGGTATTTTGGTATTTACTTTTTTCCCATTATGATAAAACTATTAATTACTCATCTAAATAATTTATGATTTCATCATACTCTTTTTCTGTCATTCCAAGTTCTACAAGAATCTCTTCTCGCTCATAGTTTTCTTCTTCTAAAAGAACTATGGCGTTATAAAGGATAACTTTTAATCTTTCACTGTCCATGATTTTCTCCTCAAGAAAAATAATAATAAATGCCATCAATTTTTACGCGTCTACATAGCGAATCTGGCCAGCAACTAGAAATAGTAAGCTCTGAAGGATGCATCTCCCCGTTAATAATGACAAAATCGTCCATATGATCAGGATTAGAGGGATATTGCCAATTTGGATCTATCTCCTCAAGCCTTTTTGCATTATCTTCAAAAAACTGTGAAGGGGTGGCAAAGAATTTATCATCATTTTCAGAGCAAGACTGCTTAACCTTATCTAGCCATGAAGACCAATAAATAAATTCTGGTCTATTAATAGATTTTAATCTAACTAGTTTTTTACCATTGTTTTGCCATAACATAAATATGCAGCCGTTAGATGCTCCTTCAGTTAAATCTCCTATACAGAATTGCTCTGGTATTGGATATGTTTTAAAGAACGATCCTCTGGTGTAAAATTGATAGCCCTCATCTCGCAAATAAGATAATAAAGCTATTATTTCAACATCATTATTCGTTACTATGTTAATATCATTCATTTGTGTTCTCCTTATTTAATTTTACATCAATATCGATGTTACAATTGTCGCACCAAAATGATACTGAATTATGCTTAGCTGGTTCTAAAGCGATAAGCTCCTTATTACAGCATGGGCAAAAGATTTTATTAATTTTCATTTTTTCTCCTTAAATTTCTTCGTAATCGACATCATTTTCATCCATGGCTTGAATTGCTTCGTCAACATAATTATCATCAACCATAATTCTATCTCCGCCATCTAAATCAAACGGAATATCGTTATCGTCTAAAACTTGTGTTGCATAGTCTAAGTCGTCGCATATAAATCTTATCATTTTACTTTTCCTTTCTCATTGCTAACAATTCTTCTTCCGTGATGATTGGAATCCCGAGCTCTCGTGCCTTCTTATTCTTAGATGATGCCAAATTTGCGTCATTGTTAATCAAATATGATGTCTTCTTCGATACAGAACTAGTTGTCTTACCACCTAAGTTTTCGATCCAAGCATAAAGCTCGTCACGATTCTTAAACTTAGTAACAGAACCAGTACAGCAAAATGTGAGTCCATCTAGGCTCATTGTGTCTGCACCCTTGATTGTAATCTCTACAGGAGCGATATTAAGCTCTCGCATAAGATTTTTGAATTTAGGATTATTATATCCATCATCAATATTATATGCAGCTGTCAAATACTCCCTAATCCAATTCTTAAGGTTAGCTATGATAACTGAACCAAAGCCTTCAATATTCGAGAAATCATAGTCACAATCATACATATTCATTAAAACCTGGAAATAGTCAAAATTATTGGCTCCATCATATCCAGTCTTTTCAACAGCATGTCTTGTTACTGACTCAATTTCTTTCTTCAAAAGCTTTACCTGTCCATGGCCAATGTTTGGAATGCCAAGAGATACCATCACACGATCAAAAGTAGTATTTCTGCTTCTATTGATAGCGTCAACCATGTTCTTTATGGAAACTTCACTCCAACCATCATAGGTATCAAGTGGTGTTCCGTAACGATCTGTAATTCGTCCCGTAGAATTAAATTCATTTGCGAGATAATATAGCTGTGCTGGATTATTACCGTCAATAAACTCATATTCTATCAAGAATCGGATTGTTTCTGCAGATATTCCATCGATATTCATCTGATTTCGACCGCAGAAATATTCGAGCTGTCTAAGGTTCTTCTCAGTACACTCTTCATTGTCGCAAAAATAATCTACTGCTCCGTGATTTACAATTGGTTCTCCACAAAATGGACAAACATCTGGGACCTCATAAAGCTTTCCTGGCTCCTTATATACGGTACCTGTAAGCTTAGGTATAATCTCTCCAGACTTAATAATACCGTACACTCCTCCGATACCAATATGGTTATCACGAATATAATCCATATTGTTAAGAGTCACACGAGATACTTCTGTACCACAGAGCTGCAAAGGCTTACCCGTCTGATCATCACATACAACTCCTGTGAATGAAAGCTTTCCTGTTCTTCCGACACCTACTTCGACATCTAACAAACGGGCTCTCTTTTCACTCTGAGGATATTTGTAAGCGATATGACCAGCAGTATATTTAGCTGTGCCCTTGAAATCGTCCTGATATGCCTTTTCGTTAATCTTGATAACAGCACCATCAATATCGTAACCTAGATTATTACGATATGACTCAATCATATCAATGATTTCATCTGCTTCTTTGAAATTATTTGCCTGCTTACAAGTAACAACACTGAAGTAATGGCTTAGCTCGTGAAGTCCGCCACACTGCGATGCTGTGAGAAGATCCTCTGTTGCTCCAACTACTTTCTGGACATTAAAGATAAACATTGATAATCCACGCTCTTTAACAAGGCTGGCATCTTTTTGTCTTAATGTTCCTGCAGCAAGATTTCTCGCATTTGCAGCTGGCTTCTCTGGATGGAGCTTATTGTAGCGTTCAAAATTCGCTTTAGTCATGTAAATTTCTCCACGAACCTGGAACTCGTCACCATACACCTCAATCGGGAACCAAGCAGAATGTGGAACATTATCAATTTGCATTACATTTTCTGTTACATCTTCGCCAATAATACCGTTCCCACGAGTTTCCGCAAGAACGAGTTCGTATAATCCATAATCTCCGTTGTCAGTTGATTTGGATGTAGAATTACGCCACTTATAGCGAAGCGTACAAGAGAGCCCATCAATCTTTTCTTCTACAGAAAAAGTTGTATCTGGATGCACACGACTTACATTATCTATCCATGCCTTAACACTTTCTTTATCAAAGACATCTTCAATAGATAACATTGGTACATCATGCTCTACCTTAGAAAACTTTGTAGATGCTGATCCACCAATAACTTGGGTAATAGAACTTTTGTCTACCCACTCAGGATGCTCTTTTTCGACTTCTTTAATGTTACGCATGAGCGCATCATACTCTTCGTCGGAAACAACTGGTGAGTCTTGATTGTAATATGCATCAGCATAAGCAATCATCTTTTCTTGCAATTCTAAGTATTCCTTTTTTGTCATTTAATTTTCCTCCTATTAGATTAATATTTCTTAATAAATATGAGAAAAAACATCAAAAACTAGACAAAAAAGAACCACCCTCTCTCAAAAGAGATAAGGATGGTTCTTGTGTAGCTTAGCAATATTACATTAGTTCTTTGACTTCAAAGCTTATTGGACTGCAGCCATAATCATCAGATAATGCTTCTGCGATATGATTAGACTCTACATCCGAAATAATATCTTTATAAAAGTCAACATATTGATTCGGGAAGAGCACAACCTTGCTAGGAAGATCATTCTGGCCTTTATCAGTGTCCCATGTGATATCACTAATAATCCAAACTTTATCGAGCACAGCTCTTGCTTCTTCAGAGGATTGAAGGGTTCTCACATCTTTGATATAAGACGAAAACAACTTTTCATTTTCATTGCAAAGTCCAAACATACGACCTGGATCAACGGTATATATGTGTTTAACAAAATCATCGAAGGTTGGTAATTTACTATAGTATTGATTCTCAATTTCTTGAGAATACAATTGTTGGCCTAACGATTCTTTCGCATTTGTAGATAAAGAATGATCTATAATCATTTGTCTACATTGCTCATCTGTTGTCATTATCTGGCGCAAAGTAACATAATACAGATTATAGAATAAATTTCTTAGTTCTTCTGATGCAACGCCACAATTCTCAGCAGCAACAGCTTCAATATCATCGGCTAAAAGAGATCCGATACGATCAGCTGATACATGCTCATAATGTTCTCCAGAAGAACCATCGTGAGACAGATATACATCAAAAGTACCGTCTTCCATAAGTTCTACATCTACTTCAAAATTTCCTATTTTCTCCATATAAGCTCCTTTCATACTACCAAATAAAATCTACCTGCTCGTCATCATTGTATCTTCGGAAACCGAGTTCTTCGTGTTTATTAAAATATTCCAAGAATGTTTCACAATTACCTTCATAAATTTCATCCCAATCTGGTGTGTTTGGGACGAGGTGATCTGCTTCCTTGTCATTCTCGAATCTTAGAACTGAATCGCCATTGATATCCTGCTGAAGCTTGGCATATGTTTCCATAATGTCTCTTGCGGGCATACGAACCTGGAAATTAAAGAATAAGCCATTAAGTTCTGTGTCATACTTTCTGTATTCATCTGTGACACGCTTATACATATCATCAGCAGTCTTAATAGTGTTTTCTTCGATTATGTCTGCCCAAGCATGATTGAACTCTTCGTAGAGACCACAAACTTCCTTATAGGCTTCGTCAGCTTCATGCATCTTCTTTCTGTAAATTTCCTCAAAAAGCTGCATAGCCTTATCTTCATCATGCGGTTCAAGAGAAACCATACACATATAAGAGCGAGTAGTATCATGAGCTTTATTCAACTCCTCTTTTGCAATTCTAGCTCTGAAGCTAAAATTAAAGACATTTATGAGAAAATTTGTGTCTTTAAAAGCATGATAGCTTTTTTCTGTGCACATATACATCTTCTCTGTTTCTTTACAAGGATGCTTGATTTTATAGAGCTTCTTTTCATCCTTTGAAAAAATATACTCATACAGCGTTTCTTCTCTCATTATTCTTTCTCCTTACTTTCCCAGAACGCACCTAGATTTCGGATATCTCCTAGATTTCCAAAAGTAGGATCTGTTCTGAATCTTTTCATTGGTCTTTCTAACTGATTTTGTAAATCAATTAGTTTATCCCAATACTCTGGTAGATACTTCCAGATGTTATAAAGTTCCTTCTGGTTTTTGTTACAACAGCACCAGCAAGAAACTCTATCTAGCAAAGTGTATAGATCTGGTCGGCTTTCATCTTCTGACCAATGAATTCCGTGTTCCCAGCAATAGTTTAAAGCTTCAGATTCTACAACACCTAATTCTGCAAGAGGTGCTCTCTTATAATCTTCCATTCGCTCTAATCTATTAGGTTCATCAGCAGCTATTCCAATATAGACGATAGCGTTGTTTTGTTTAGCATATCTATCTAATGCAGTTAATTTATCTCTGGTTCCCCAGCGACATAAACCACCGCACCAGCCATAACCTAGATGGTCGCCTTTTTGCTTTGAATGAACAGGCTTTTCTAGCATATCATATATAAAAGGTCTTTCTGGCTTAAGCTCGACATACTTAATGTTATTCTTCTCTAAAATTGGAAGAATCTGATCTCTTACATGATAGATAGCGTTGAATTCAACACCAGTATCATAGTAAACAACTTCGTCTAATGGATATCCTTTCTCGATTAACATAAGTAACATTGCTACTGAATCTTTTCCAAATGATACACTTGCTATATAAGTTTTGTTTGTCATAACACCACACTACAAACCCTTGTACTGTGGATAGTGTTAACAGCTGGCGTTTTTTAGCGTACTTTCATGCCGACAACTTAGCCTGCCCGTTGCTGTGCGGTACAGGAACACTCAAGGTGAGTGCTTGTTTTGTTTCTCTTCAGGCAACCCAATTTTTAACACTTTATGGCATTCTCTAGTTTATTTTACCCTCATACCAACCTCGGTTTACCGAGGATTCGTTATTCCTTTCCTTTTAATAAATTAATTATCATAGTTTACTCCATTGTCTTTGCTGGACTACGAAGCGCTAACAAAGCGTAAACGATAGTTGCAGCAATATAAAAATATCCCACGAAGGGGATTGCTCCTTTGATAAAAGCACTTTTTGTAAAAGATGCCTTATCAAAGTCTTCTGATGAATTATTTAATTCTTCAGAAACAATTAATGACACTAAAGTGTCAAAAAATAGTTGAAAGCTTAGTGCATAAAAAATAATATTGTCTAACATATTTTGCCTCCTAGAATTTAATAACCCCTCATCATTTATACTCTTTAGAAGACTAGTGACGCTGTACTATCCCACGAATAATACATCTTACCGTTCTCTCGGATGATATAATACTTGCAGGTGTCATCATCTTTAGTCTCCTTACCCATAGAGTCATCATCAACTACAATGGAGAATCCTTTGTAATCGAAAATAGAAGCTCCGTATGGGAGTTTTCTTAAGAATGTTCCTTCGTTCGTGACAATGTTGTTAATTGTTTTAAGAAGCCATTCTTCATAGCTAGTGTTTTTAAGTATCCACTCAGCTTCCGGCGTTCCTTCGCTTGACCACATTTTTCTAAAAGTGACCTGCGACGCACCTAAGTCATAGCATCTATTCAACAATTCATTAACAAATGTTTCGTCAGGTTGACCAGAATAATTGTTTGAATAAAATACATAATCTGTGACATTAATGCACAGTCGTAAATTCATGCCCAAGTCAACGATATCTTCGCAAAGACGCTCAAGATTTAGGTTCTTATCAGCATTCTTTTCTACAAAAATATTTATTGAATCCTTAAAAATATTAAATGTAGAAAGAGCGATTGTTGTAACGCCAAAGTTTTTCAGGAACTGTAGATAATCCCTATCTAAGAATGCTCCTGTGGTCTGCATCTCAATGATGTTGAAAGGCTTATCTAAGCTCTTCATAGCCAGATATAATCCCTCTAACCATCTTCTGTTTTGTTGAGGTTCATTAGAACCGGTTAACATAACAGTCGTGCAGCCTTGGTCCTGAGCAGCACGCATTCGCTTGATTACATCATTCCAATACTCAATACAATCTGTACGATTTCCGTCATACTTATTTTGGTATGGATTTTCATGCTGTCTCGCTGTGCAAGTCTTGCAATGATTGATACATTTACCCGTTGCTGAAGGGCAACATATCGATAAGTTTTGGATTTGCATTTTGTTTACCTCCTTTTTATTAAATAATCCGATATAAATATGAGTAAAATAAAAAAGTTTCCCCAAATAGGGGAAACTCTTTCGCTTACTGTCGAATGTATGTCGGGATCGGTTTTAGCTTATGTAGATTCACATTATGTAGACGCTCAATCTTTTTATCAATATTTTCATTACCAGAAGTCTTCTTGTAGATATAATCTTCTAGCTGGTTATATGTGAAACCTAGATTGTCTTCGTCCGTCTTACCACAAAGCCCATCTGATGGAGCTTTTTCAATTAATTCTACAGGAATATTCTTGAATAGCTTACCGATGGCAACTACTTCATTTTTAGTAAAGGCTCCTAATGGAGAAACATCTCCGGCAGCATCACCATATTTCGTTGAATATCCAACATAATCTTCTGAATAGTTGCAAGTGTTGATCACTCTGCCGCCCTCTGGAAGAGCCTGAGCTACAGCATATAGTGTAGCCATTCGTAGCCTTGGAGCAAGGTTTTGATTCATTGCGCTTGTAAAGTTATGTATACCAGCTGTATACAAGGCATCCTGCATGGCATCATAAGGCTTTTTGATATTAACCTCTAAAGCCTTAATATTAAGACATGCACATACTTTTCTAGCATCATCAATGTCTAATTGAGTACCATTAGGCATTAATACCCCTAGCACTCTATCACTTCCTAAAGCTTCAACTAATAAAGCTGCAGCTACGGTGGAATCTTTACCACCAGAAATTCCGATTACTGCCGTTGCCTTTGGTCCATTCACATTGAACCAATTGCGCAACCACAACACTACATTTTCCTTTTCTGTTTGAGCATTAAAATTAGTCATTCTTCATCCTCCAATCAATACTTCTTTTAAGATAATCAACATATTCAGGATTCTTACACATACCCTTACCTTCTACATCTGAAAGCTTGGCAACATCCATACCATTACACTTTGTAACCTTCATAACAATGTTTAAAGGCTCTACGCAAGTATCATTTGAAATGTATGTTCCGATACCAAAAGCAACATTTGCTCTATTATGGAAATGATACCAGATTTTATCAGCTTTCTCGAAGTCTAAAGAATCAGAGAATAAAAGTGTCTTAGTCTTTGAATCAATATTTAATGATTCATAATGCTTAAGCATCTTCTCTCCCCATTCAATAGTATCTCCTGAGTCGTGTCTTACTCCATTGAATAATGATGCAAAAGTCAACTGGAAATCTTTTAAGAAACAATCAGTTGTAATTGTATCTGTTAAAGCAATACCATTTAATATTCCGTATTCTTTAACCCAAGCATTAAGAGCATTCCAGTTAGAATATGCTGGATTATGCTTGTGATTTCCCTGTCCGCTACACATAATCCATTCGTGAGCCATTGTACCAACAGGCTTAATTCCATACTTCTTTGCGAGATATACATTTGATGTACCAACAAAGTAGCTTGATGAATGAGCTGTGTCATTTAAATGAGCCAGCTTACTAACAGCTGACTCCTGAGCTTCTGCTGAAAGTCTTCTTCTTAAACCGAATTCAGAAAATGTTCCTAGATGATAAGAATTATTCTTCAACATAGAAATCTTATTATCAAGTCTTTCCTCAAAGCTCTTATATAGCTCATCATAATCATACTTCATTCTGAAATAAACTTCATTAACAATAGCAAGTGTAGCTATCTCGTACATCGAAGTGTTTAACCAGGTTCCAGATGCCTCAATAGATAAACCGTTTTTAGCTCGTCTTGAAATAGTGAAATCTTCGTAGCGAGGCTTCCAGATTCTTAAAAATTCTACATAGTCTTGCTTAATCCATGGAATACTAGCTAAATATTCCAACTCATCATCTGTAAAAGACAACTTGCAGAAAGCTTTAATCTGGGACTTGATCTCCTCTACCATCTCTTTGGTAAAGAAAACATCTTCGTTTCTACATTTAAATGACCAAGTTGTTGTGTAGGAAGGGAACTGATGATAAATTGCCTGTCCCATTGAAAATTTGTAAAGATCTGTTTCTAATAGACTGTTAATAATTTGATTTAATTTCATATTATTTCTCCTTTACTTTTTACCAGTTCTTAATAGGTATAGATATTGGTCTTTTATCGTGTTCGTAATTTTGCTTTAAAGTAATAAGCAATGACTTATCTGCTAAAGCTTTCTTCGGCCCGTGAGCTAAACAAGCATCAAATAGTGATGATACTAATTCTACTGTGGCTGGGTGTATTTTAGCAACTTGCTTTTTACTTTCCCACCAAGCATATTCGTCATCCATAGAAAAATTTTTAATACCACCACTGTATGCAGTACCAGCACCTAGAAAATCACAAACCATTTCAAGTGCATATTTATAAGGCATTTTTGTGACAGTGCCTCCTCGCTCGTAATTGTCTATCCAATATTCCCAGTGGTGCTTATTTCTTCCTCTGTGATGAAACCAGGCCATAGAATATCCATTTTGCTCCTTGCAAGCATCAATAGGGGAACGAACTCCGCTGTAATACTTGACTGATTCTAAGAATTCTGTGGGAGTAAATTTGGACATATCATGCAATAAACCTTGCTTAATTAAGCCGCATTTAAAGCAATAATATCCTACCCAGAATTTGTGAATCGACACAGTTTTTAAATGCTTTAATACATTCATATTTTTCTCCTTTTCGTTTATATATTTCCAAATAATAATATGAATGAAAGTCATTATTAATATGATGAAAAATAAGTAGGCTAAAACAAAAAACTACCCTAAATCAATTAGATTTAAGGTAGTTTATAGTTCTTACAAGTCTTCCCAGAAATACTTTTCAATCAAAGTATCGATTTCTTGTTTGTGCGCCTGGCTAAGACGATTATACATCTTCTGAAGCTTATCTACATTGTTGTTTTCTGGTTGACTAATTGTTATGGCAGGCATTGGAGCTGGAACCGGTTCTGGTTCTGGTTCTGGCTCAGGCTGCTTTGCAATAGGCTTAACCCCAGGCTTCTCTTCCTTTGTAGGAACTGGACTTGAATTAGAATCACTCGTCAAAGCTGCTATTTTAGCTTCCATTACTTTCTTAGAAGGCAAATTAGCATTTGTTAAATTAACAGTTGTGAAAACATTTAAATCTACTCCTATAAGATCACTCAAGATTTTTGCATAATCTTCTTTTATAGAATTTTTAAATGTAAACATTCCTCTGACTGTGGAATCAAAACAATTTAACACCTTTGCGAAAGTAGTTGATGATATCTTATAGTATTCTCTTAACAAGCATAGATTGCCATTAGGGATCCACTTATTACAAAGGGACTGCAACTTATTATAGTATTCATCTAAAGCGAGGATACCAGCATCGTTGAATGCTTTACCAATTTTTTCAATGGCAGCTTTGCTCATAGGTTCCTTTTTCCTCTTATAACTTGAAAAAGTTGATCGAGATAAACCGCACATATCATCAATATAGATAGCCGGCTTTGTAGTTTTAGATAAAAGCCAGTCCGCAAAGCGAGAAGCAACACCCTTTTTAAAAGCTACATTTCCTGAATAATAAAAATCAATTACCTTACTGTATTCACTGTTTTCATTGTTTCCTTCGGAATTAACATTCTTTTCTATTTTAGGAATAGTTACTCCCTTACAAAAAGTTGCAGCACTTACCTGGAATACTCTAGCAATCTTTTCTATGTCACTTTGGTTAGGTACAACCTTATCTTCCAAAAGTTTTTTAATTCTGTCTTCTCCTAATCCGCTTCGTGAACCGAGGCTTTTGGTATCAATTTTTCTTGCTACTTTCCAAGTATTTAGATTTTCTCCGAATGTTACCATATCTTCGTCCTTTCTGAAAATAAATTGATTTGTATCTGATAACTCATATAAACACATTATCTGTCTTATCTTATGCTGGTCTATTTCTGAATTATCATAAACTTCTGTTCCAGCAATAAAATAATCAATATCTCCGTTTTGAAGTTTTTTGTAAACCTTAGCGGAGACCTTCTCTACCCAATAAGGATGATGATATCTAATGAGAAAAGGACATTGCTTTTTCAAACACTCATGTTCTTTAACCATTTTTGTTGATAGATATCCTTTGTGCTTATTATAGTTACAATAAGCAATAGCATTTTCTTTATCGGGCTGGTTAGACATAAAGCGAATAGGTGTTTCATATAAGCCAGAAACTTTATTTTTCTTAATTTCCATAAGCTTTTATAGTTACCCTGCTCGCTTTTCAGCTAAGACTTCATTCATAGCTTCTTCAAACAGTCTTCTGAGATATGGAGTACAAGTTATAATTCTAAACTTAGTTATACGCTCAATATCTTCCATTTTGATCTGTTTCAAATATTTCTTCTTATAGCTTTCGAAGTCTATATTCATTGCTTTATATACTTCATGCAAAAATTCACTTCTTTCAATGCCCAAAAACTTTGAATTAGAATAAATTGCCTGGAGCATATAATCATTCCACTCTTGCTCTTTATCATCTAACGATGGAAGTCGCTCATCATTATATCCTGAATATTTCTTTTTCTCTGAATGAGCTAAATATGAAACATATTCAGATACGCTTGATATTTCTGTAATAGCAAAACGACCTATAAGATACAATAAAGCGTTCAATCGAAGATAAATATCAGAGCCAATAATTAAATAGTCCTCTTTTTCGATTAATGAATTCTCAGATTTAATACTGGTTTCAAGAACCTCCAAAGGTGGGACATTTTCTAGCCGTGGATACACTTCGTTTTTTAGCGATATCTGGTGAACCATGTTATCTCCTTTCTTATTATTTTTCTAAAATAAAGAGTGGCTTTATCGCCAAGGCTCTTTATTTTGGTTTAGGATTTCAACCTGCAATGATGACATAGCGCTTAACGCTGTATCATGCGATTCTGGTGACACTCCTGCACAACAAGCAGCATCGACAACAATGTGTGCGTTTGGCAAAGCTGCCTTTACAATAATGGCGTTTGACAGCACACAAATATCTGTACACAAACCAACTAATTCGATAGTATCGATTTCGCTGTCTGCCAAGATATTACCCAGTTCTAATGATCCAAAAGTAGGCTTCATAACAAACTTTGTACGGTCTGTTGGGTTTGCAGAAAGGTTTTTAGCCTCTTTCAAAGCATCTGATACCTGGGAATTAAGCTCCCATCCATTGGTATTTACGATGCAGTGTTCTACAGGTAAATTTAACCCTTCCTCTGTCTTTAAATAGTTCTTGTCGTGAGTGTCCATTGTCACAAAAATCTTGTCGTTGAAATTAGTGTAGCTTTTGATTTTAGCGCACACATTTTCGACAATTTTTTCTGCTTCAGTTGAACCTAATGCTCCGTCGATAAAGTCATTTTGCATATCGACAACAATTAGTGCTCTACTCATTTTTGTATTCCTCCTTTTTAAAAATTTTTACATATTAAATATGATTAAAAAGAAATTTAGTAATAAAAAGAAAGCACCCATAAAGGGCGCTCTCTTACTGCTAATTTTCTTCTATCCAACTGTTGCCGGATGCATAGTCTATACCAATTCCTGGTTGCACATTATAACAGTACACATTGAAACATATGCCAGCTCCGTCATCTTCTACAGAGTAAGCTTCAATATATACGCCAGATGCAATCAAGTTATCGCCTTCAAATACCGGCGTTACTCGATATAGCACATGATTGCCAGTATCGTCTACATATTTAGCAACCTTTTCCTCAAACGGCAACATACCTTCTACATTCAGGTATCTTGTGCCAGTTATGAGGTTCTTTTTATTGTCGTTTTCTCCAGCCAAGCAAAAAGCTATTAAATGGCATCTATTGTACAAATAATTATCCTTTATTTGCTCTGGATACTTGACAGAATGCCAGCCTGATGGCTTTATATGACCAATTGGCCCTCTTTCCTCAGTAGGCATAAGTTCTGGGCATATGTTGGCATAAGCTGCACCACATCTACCTAGTTCATCTAAGTCGCTATAAACTTCAAAAGCGTCGGTTCTTGATTTTTCTGTATCATCAAACCATGGCATATTATTGTTTACAGTAACATAAGGGCTTCCTGAATAAGCAGGGATACTTGTCGCTACAGGTGTTTCTGATGCAATATTATCTGCCGTAAATGCAGGCATTTCGTACTCATACACATCTGTATCTACAGAAGAAGTGGTTTCCGTTGATTCCAAATTAACAGCTTCTTTTGCATGATAGAAACCTGCTAAAAATAGAACAACGAACGCAACAGTTAAAAATTTAATAGTTTTGTTTTTCATTTAATTATCCTCCTATTTTTAAATTTCTTTGCAATATAAATATGAAAAAGACCAACAAATAAAAGCCTTGCGTTAATATCACAAGGCTTCTAAGTGTTAGAATAAGCAGCTGATGTTATCAATAGTAGACTTCTTTAAATCGATTACTCGCTGATTTGAGCTACCCCTAAACTTAAGGGTAATATCTTTCTTGTCGAGCTCAAACTTTCCATCTACCAGCACATCAGCTTTTTCTAAGATGTTTTTCACGAAAGGACTATCTGATGCAGAAAGTTCCTCATATGTATATCCAGAATAGATCCAGATATTCTTGTTAGGAAACAACTTCTTAGCTTTATCTACCAAGTGGCTGACTGCTTTCTGGTTTTTAGGAGCTAAAGGCTCTCCTCCTAAGATACTGAGTCCTTCGATATAGTCTGGGATTAACGACAAAACCACATTCTTTTCCATATTCTTATCAAATGGTCTTCCGTAGTTATAATCCCAGGCTACTTCGTTAAAACATCCTTTACAATGATGATCGCAGCCTGATACGAATAAAGTTGTTCTAACACCCGTACCATTCGCGATATCGTTATATTTTATGTTTGCGAAATTCATAATTTAATCCTCCTTCTTATTACTGAATTCTATCTATAATATGAGTAAATAAATAAAAAATCCTAAAATAAAAAGAGCCAGCATAAAACTGACTCTTTTGTGTTGAATTTTACAGGTGAAGAACTCTGTCTTTGATTTCTTGAGTTCTACCTTGGTTCCAGAACTGCGTTCCAATATAACCGCATGTTCGTCGTGCTACCGACATCTTGTTCTGATCTGTATTACCACAGTTTGGACATCTCCAGATAAGCTTCTTATTCTTATCCTCAACAATCTGGATTTCTCCATCATATCCGCACTGTTCACAGTAATCAGACTTAGTATTTAACTCGGCATACATAATATTGTCGTAAATAAAATTAATTACAGACAATACTGCAGGAATATTGTCCTGCATGTTTGGAACTTCTACATAAGAGATGGCTCCTCCAGGAGATAACTTCTGGAATTCTGATTCGAATTTCAGCTTTGAAAAAGCATCAATTTCCTCGGTTACATGTACATGATACGAATTAGTAACATAATTCTTGTCTGTCACATGAGGAATAACTCCAAATCTCTTCTGCAAGCATTTCGCAAACTTATAGGTAGTTGATTCTAAAGGAGTTCCGTACACGGAGTAGTCAATATTCTCAGCTTCCTTCCACTCCTGGCACTTGTCATTGAGTTTCTGCATTACAGATAAAGCAAATGCCTTTCCGCCATGTTCTTCGTCTGTATGAGAACAACCAAGCATACGCTGTGTCATCTCATAAAGTCCTGCATATCCAAGTGAAATTGTGGAATAGCCGTTATACAAAAGCTTATCAATTGTTTCGCCTTTGTCTAAACGAGCTAATGCTCCATTTTGCCACAAGATTGGCGCTACATCACTAGGAGTGCCTAACAGGCGCTCATGTCTGCAGCGAAGAGCTCTATGGCAAAGCTCTAATCTTTCTTCCAGGATTTCCCAGAATTTGTCCATATCTCCATTAGAAGAACAAGCAACATCAACAAGGTTGATTGTAACAACACCCTGGTTGAATCTACCGTAGTATCTATGTTCTCCTTCTCGGTAATTCTTTCGCTTTTCAATATTACCAATTCCGGCATCTGTAAAGCGATCTGGTGTTAAAAAGCTTCTACAACCCATACATGTATATGTATCTCCACCCTTTAACTCTCTCATTACCTTGAGAGAAATGTAATCTGGGACCATTCTCTTTGCTGTACATTTTGCAGCAAGTTCTGTCAGATAAAAATACTTTGAATCTGGCTTCACATTGTCGTCATCAAGTGCGTAAATGAGCTTAGGGAATGCTGGTGTTACCCATACGCCTTTTTCGTTCTTTACACCCTGAATACGCTGCTTAAGAACTTCCTCGATACACATAGCAAGATCTTCTCTCAATGATCCTTCTGGAACCTCAAAAAGATTTAAATACATTGTCACAAAAGGCGCCTGACCATTGCAGGTCATTAATGTAATAAGCTGATACTGAATTGTCTGAATACCACGAGTTATTTCTTCTCTTATACGGTTTTCTGTAATTCTATTAATATCTTCTTCATCGAATACTTCAACAGTGGCCAATTCTTTTTCAACTTGCTTCTTAATTTTCTGTCTTGAAATCTCAACAAAAGGAGCAAGATGAGCTAGACTAAAGGATTGACCTCCATATTGGTTAGATGCTACCTGTGCCACAATCTGTGTTGTGATATTACAAGCAGTATAGAAGCTCTTTGGCTTCTCAATCATTGTCTCAGAAATAACTGTACCATTTTGGAGCATGTCCTCCAAATTGA
>ODAI010258895.1_pt1 | contig 20213 bp, 15 predicted proteins | sample 1539321 | NCBI WGS metagenome assembly ODAI01 (sample SAMN02144231, study PRJEB22623) | gut metagenome | biome: sheep rumen | host: Ovis aries | place: New Zealand
ATAATCCTCTTCATCGACGAGATACACACCCTCGTTGGTGCCGGCGGCGGCCACGGCTCTATGGACGCTGCAAACCTCCTGAAGCCTGCCTTGGCGCGTGGCGAGTTGCGTGCCATCGGTGCCACGACGCTAAACGAGTACCAGAAGTATTTCGAGAAGGACAAGGCTCTCGAGCGTCGTTTCCAGATTGTCATGGTCGATGAGCCGGACGAGCTGTCTGCCATCTCTATCCTCAGGGGACTGAAGGAGAAGTACGAGAACCACCACAGGGTACGTATCCAGGATGATGCCTGCATAGCTGCAGTAACCCTCTCGGAGCGTTATATCTCAGACCGCTTCCTGCCCGACAAGGCGATAGACCTCATGGACGAGGCGGCTGCAAAGCTGCGTATGGAGCGCGACAGCGTGCCGGAGGAGCTTGACGAACTGACGCGAAAGCTGAAGCAGCTGGAGATAGAGCGCGAGGCTATCAAGCGTGAGAAGGACGAGGCAAAGCTGAAGGAACTCAACAAGACCATCTCCGAACTGCAGGACGAGGAAATGCGCATGCGGTCCGAATGGGTGAAGGAGAAGAATGCCGCCGAGTCTGTGCAGCAGGCTAAGCAGGAGATGGAACGCCTGCGCTTCGAGGCTGAGAAGGCTGAGCGCGAGGGCGACTATGGCAAGGTTGCCGAGATACGCTATGGCAAGCTGAAGGAACTGGAGGCAAAGGTACAGCAGAGCACATCGTCTGCCAACAACAACAAGTACCTGAAGGAAGAGGTTACTGCCGACGACATAGCAGAGGTGGTATCACGCTGGACGGGCATACCTGTCTCCCGCATGATGCAGAGCGAGCGCGAGAAGCTGCTGCACCTTGAGCAGGAACTCCACAACCGTGTCATAGGTCAGGACGAGGCAATCACGGCGGTATCTGATGCCGTGCGCCGCAGCCGTGCCGGGCTGCAAGACCCGAAGCGTCCTATCGCCTCCTTCATATTCCTCGGCACCACGGGTGTCGGAAAGACGGAACTGGCAAAGGCGCTGGCTGACTACCTCTTCAACGACGAGTCGCTGATGACGCGTATTGATATGTCCGAATATCAGGAGAAGTATTCCGTCTCACGCCTTATCGGTGCCCCTCCGGGCTACGTAGGCTATGACGAGGGCGGACAGCTGACCGAGGCAGTGCGCCGCAAGCCGTACTCCGTAGTGCTCTTCGACGAGATAGAGAAGGCACACCAGGACGTCTTCAACATCCTCTTGCAGGTGCTCGACGACGGACGTCTGACAGACTCGAAGGGTAGGGTGGTGAACTTCAAGAACACCATCATCATCATGACCTCTAACCTCACGAAGGACCAGCTCTACGGCAAGGCTCCAATCCTCGACGGCAATGGCATGGTGAAACCGCCTATCCGTCCGGAGTTCCTCAACCGTATCGACGAGATAATCAATTTCAGCCAGCTTACGAAGGAGCAAATCAGCGACATCGTCCGCTTGCAGATGAAGCGCGTTGCCAAGATGCTCCAGTCGCAGGGCTTCACGTTGAACGTCACCGACGCCGCCGTTGCCACGCTGGCAGAGGCAGGCTTCGACCCCGACTTCGGCGCACGTCCCGTAAAGCGTGCCATACAGCGCGACGTGCTCAATGCCCTCAGCAAGCAGCTGCTTGCAGGCACCGTCTCAAAGGACAAGCCTATCATCGTCGATAGCAACAATGGCGAGATAATATTCCGCAACTAAAAAACATCCCCCGCTTCGGCATCCGAAGCGGGGGATTATTATTATGAGCCTTATGAGCCTTATGAGTCTTATGAGCCTTATCTCCCTCCCCCTGGGGAGGGCTGGGGTGGGGCCTTACCCTTCGTCGCCTGTTCCACCGCTGCCGCCGCCAGTTCCTGGGTTTTGGTTTTGGTCTGGGTTCTGGTCGGTTGTTCCGTCTCCGCCAGTGTCGTCCACATCCTGCTGACCTTCAGCGGTAGGCACTTCCACGAAGCGGAATTCTTTCTCGTCATTCAGGCGGCTTATCAGTTCGGCTGCAGGGTCGAACAGCACGGTAATCTTTGCACCTGCGCTCGTAACGTCCTTCCTCTCCTTCTGACTCTTGCCGCTCACCTTCAGTTTGAAAGTGCCCAGACCGTCAATGCTCACGGCGTTGCCGTTGAGCAGTTCGTCGATGATAGACTGCGGAAAATCTGCAAACACACCGTTCACCTCACCTACAGAGAACGTGCTGCCGCGTGCCATGCGCTTGGAAAGCTGCGTCTCGTTAACTGTTGAAATACGTGTCCAACGAGGGAAGTAAATCACTTCCTTTGTCTGCGGGTTTACACCCTTCATCTTGATTAAGCTAATCATAACATTTAAGTTTTTTGAATAATTAATAATTAGGTTATTTATAGGGGCATTTTCATGCCGTTTTCAGTTAATGCGCATTATTTGCTCCAGTAATGCGCATTATTCATGTCATTAATGCGCATTATCGCCTCCGTTAATGCGCATTAGGGTTTCTGGCAATGCGCATTGTCGTTTCCGTTCATCTGCATAAACGTCTCCGGTTGTCCGGGGAGGGTCAAAAAACACCCCGCACCGATGCTGTCCGCTACGGCGCGGGGTGGAGCTTTATTCCTCTGGAAACTCCCCGTTCAGTATATAGTTCACTATGAACATCACGTCAGGCATTCCGACCTCGCCGTCAAGGTTTACGTCACCGCGAACGCCGCCAGAGCCGCCCACGTTAATCTCCTTCGTCGCAACGTCAGAGTTCTCATAGCCTTCCTTCTTGGCATATACGGTAACTTTAATTGTTGGCAAGGTAACGTTGTCGCTGTTGCTGTCGAATGACGTAGGCATCTCAACATGGCTTACATACTCCACATCCTCCGTATCGCATGAGAACTGCAGCTTGCCGCCAGCAAAGACTATGGTAGGGGTAGCGCATTTCTCTGAAGGCTCTGCTGGCTCGCTGCCGGCATACTCCAGCCAGTTGCTGCCGTCATAATATCGCGGCGTCCAACCTTTGGCTTTTGCAGCAGCCACCTGCGTTGTTGTCATCACGTTTCCTTCATCCTTGCTGCTGATAACCATTATATTGCCATATCTGCCACTGCGAGCAGGCAGGTTTGCCACAAGGGCGTCCATGTCCTCGCCCTTAATTTGGTTCTTGTAGCAGTCAACCCTTTCCAAGGCTGTATTCTGTGACAGGTCAAGCGATGTCAGCTGGTTACTGAAGCATGTTATTGTGGTCAATGCAGTATTTCTTGACACGTCAAGTGAGGTCAGCTTATTACTGTCAATGTACAAACTTGTCAGAGCTGTATTATTTGACAAATCGATAGATTCAATTAATGTTCCGCCGATGCTGAGAAATGTCAGTGCAGTGTTTTTAGATAAGTCGATGGAGGTCATGGAAGGCTCGTTATCGTAGTATATAAGTTTTGATAACGCAGTGAAAAACTCTATCCCTTTCAAGCTTTGGATGCCCTGATTGTTGATTCCAATAGATGTAACTCTTGATATCTCTTTATCAGTTATTACACCATCTAAACCATACCACAAAGATTTAAGATAACTGCGGAAATTCTCGTCAGGGAAATTCGTCTCGTTGATGACAACATCCGCCCATGCACTACTGACTGACAGCAGTGCAAGCAAGAATAATGTTGTAAGTTTTTTCATAATGATGATAATTAAATGTTAGTATTTTTTTTGTTCAATCTCGATAGGTAGAGCACGCAAAAAGGCACGTCTGCATCCCGTTACGGGACACAAACGTGCCTTACCATCACCGCTGCGCGGACATCATGCGCAGCAGAAAGTGAAGATGTGTATGTATAGGTTGTAAGCATTTCCGTAGTGAATTTTAGTATTCTAACAGATTAAGTCCTTGATTACGATAGAAAGCAAACTTTCTGTCACTGGAAAGAAGAGTCAGATGTTCTGTGATAGCATGGGCTATGATTACATGGTCGCTTGGGTCGTGATGTTCCTCTGCCTCGTTGAGTTGCAGACCAGCGTAGGTCATGGCGGTGTCACGACGTAACGGTAAGAACTCTATGCCGTAGTCCTGTTCAATGGATGTAAGCATCTGTTTGGCTGTCTGCCAGTACTTTGATAGAAGCCGTTTGTTGTTGAAATGAACAACCAATTCTCTCGCTGTTTCGAAGCTGGCATAAACCATCGCTTCCGGATCATCAAGTATGTCCCAGAAATCAAGCTGTGTCGCGTCTGAACTTGTTATCAAATCGATGACGGCACAGGTATCAAGGATTAGCCGGGTCATATCCTGGAACGTAGTATTTTAGTTTTTCTATCAATGCAGGATCAGTAATAGTGATGCCTCCGGCATGTGCTCTGGCAAATGCCATCCTCCGTGTTCTCGGAGTCTTTTTTGAATTGATGGCATAGTTCCTTGCCATTCTTTCTTTCTTCTCTTCGAGTGACATAGTCTAAGAATTTTGTGGTTCCGTGTGCAAAGATAAGATAAATATCGCGAAAACCAAAACGAAAACGAAGATTTTTTTATTTTTGCTTGTATTTTTCATTTTGGCATGAAGTCGCGTACAGTCCGCAGTATGTCAGCATGCCGTTGAGCATCAACAACTCGTAGCCCATGTGGTAGGTGGTGTAACGGCTGACGGCAAGGCTGATGACATAGCACAGCATCGGGGCTGCTATGCAGATAACTGGGGCATGGCGGCTCTGCCTGTTGCCGTGGAGCAGGGCAAAGGAGAAAAGCCCCAGGAGCGGACCGTAGGTGTAGCCGACAAGGGTGTAGATGACATCGATGAGGGACGTGGTGTCGCTGAGGCTGAAGCAAAAGACGCACAGCGCCAGGAGCAACGCCATAGTGAGATGCGTCCTCTTGCGCAGACGCTCGTCGTCGGGACGCTCGCAGATGTCAATGCAAAAAGTGGTGGTAAGGGCTGTCAGCGAACTGTCAACGGTAGAAAACGACGTCGCCAGTATGCCGAGCAGGAAGATTAGCGGAGTATGCCCCAGGGCATAGCGTATTAGGAGGTCGTCGGGATTGGAGGGCAGGGGAGTGCCTTGCCGGTTAGAGAGAATTACGAGCAACGCCCCTAACAACAGGAAGAGCGCATTGACGGGCAGGAAGGCTACGCCGTAGGTGCACATGTCCTTCTGGGCATCGCGCAGGCTCTTGCAGGTGAGGTTCTTCTGCATCATGTCTTGGTCAAGCCCCGTCATGACGATGACGATAAACGCCCCCGAGAGAAAGGACAGCGCAAGGCTCAGGGGGGAGAAATTGCCTACAGGGCATATATGCCTCATATGGCTTATAAGCCCCATATTCCCTGTATATCCCCCAAGGCTTTGCCCTACCTGCCATATTATGATGATGAGCGTGACAAGCATGCAGAGCGTCTGCAGCGTGTCGGTCCATACGAGCGTCTTGATGCCGCCCCGGCGGGTGTAGAGCCACACGAGGGTGAACAGCATGAGGATGGTAAGGGATATGTGCCACCCTAACATGAGGCTGATGATATAGCAGGGCACGAAGAACTTCGCACCGGTGCCGAGCAGTTTTGACAAAAGGAAAAAGGACGCCCCGGTCTTGTAGGCAGCATTGCCGGCGGGCTTCAGGATGGTGTAGATGGACGTGACGCCGTGGCGGTAATAGTAGGGCAGGAGAACGTAGGCAACGATGACATACCCCAGGATAAAGCCGGCGCAGACCATGAGGTACGAGAAACCGGAATGTATCACCATGCCCGGGACGCTGACAAAGCTGACTCCCGAGATGCTCGCGCCAACCATGCCGAAAGCCACCATGTACCACGGCGACTTACGCTCGCCACGGAAGAAGACATTATTATTACTCCTTGAAGCAGCCAGACGGCTCACCCCAAGGAGTAAAAGGAAATAGGTTATTATGACAATGAGGGTCATTTAACCGTTATGAGGTAGTAATTCTTCTTACCCTTCTGTGCAAGGAGGTATTTGCCGCCGATGAGGTCGTCGGAAGTGAGGGGACGGTTCTGGTCGGTCAGCTTCTCCTTGTTTATAGATACGCCGCCGCCCTGTACCATCTTGCGCATTTCGCCCTTGGAAGGGAACACCTTCACGTCGTCGCGGGTCAGCAGCTCGATGGCTGGCTGTCCCAGCTGGTCCTTCGGAAGGGTGAAGGTCTCCACACCCTCAAAGACATCGAGGAAGGTCTGCTCGTCGAGCTTCTCAAGACCTTCCTTCGTAGATTTGCCGAACAGGATGCTTGAAGCTTCGATGGCGGTGTTGAGGTTTTCCTGTCCGTGGACAAGGACGGTAACCTCCTCGGCAAGACGCTTCTGGAGCACACGGCGACCAGGGTCCTGCTGATGCTCTGCAACGAGGGCGTCGATGGTCTCCTTGTCGAGGGAGGTGAATATCTTGATGTAGCGTTCTGCATCGTCGTCGGAAACGTTCAGCCAGAACTGGTAGAACTTGTATGGAGAGGTGCGGGCAGGGTCCAGCCAGATGTTGCCGCTCTCTGTCTTGCCGAACTTCTTGCCGTCTGCCTTGGTGATGAGCGGACAGGTGAGGGCGTATGCCTCGGTGTCATTGCCAAGGGTGCGGCGGATGAGCTCTGTGCCGGTGGTCATGTTGCCCCACTGGTCGTTGCCGCCTAACTGCATCTTGCAGCCTTTCGTCTGATAGAGATGCAGGAAGTCGTAGCCCTGGAGCAACTGGTAGGTGAACTCTGTGAAGGACAGGCCGTCGCGGGCTGTGCCGTTGAGACGCTGCTGCACAGAATCCTTTGCCATCATATAGTTTACGGTGATATGCTTGCCGACGGTACGTGCGAACTCAAGGAAGGTGAAGTCCTTCATCCAGTCGTAGTTGTTGACCATCTCGGCAGCATTAGGCTCGTTGGAATTGAAATCGAGGAATTTAGCCACCTGTGCCTTGATGCACTCCTGATTATGGTACAGGGTGTCGGCGTCAAGAAGGTTGCGCTCCTGTGACTTTCCTGAAGGGTCGCCAATCATGCCCGTCGCTCCTCCTACGAGGATGATAGGCTTGTGGCCACAATGCTGCAGATGACGCAGCATCATGATGCCGCAAAGGTGACCAATGTGGAGAGAGTCAGCCGTAGGGTCGGTACCCAGATAGGCTGTTACCATTTCCTTCTGAAGCAATTCTTCTGCTCCAGGCATAATCTGCGCGAGCATGCCGCGCCACTTTAGTTCTTCAATGAAGTTTTTCATCGTCTTTTTTATATTATAGGGCCTATATGCCTTATGGGGCTTATGGGGTTAATTCTTCACTCCCACCTCTCACCTCTCACCTCTCACCTGTCACCTCTCACGGCACCGGGTCATAGCCCGAGCCACCCCAGGGATGACATCTTAGCAGACGTCGTATCGCGAGATATAGTCCGCGAACGGGACCGTGTTTGATGATTGCTTCCTTAGCGTATTGTGAGCATGTTGGCGTAAACCGGCACGAGGGGGGCGTGAATGGCGATATGCACACTTGGTAGAATGTGATAGGTGCTATCAGGATTGCTGTGCCAATATTTCGGAGCCACGTTGCAATAGGTTGCATACTTTCTTAGTGATAACGCTGGTAGGATAGTGCTTGTTGTCAAGCCAAAGGAACGCTACGGAGAGTGGCTTGCTGCTCGTGAGAAGCTGCTTGTTCGTACGGTATGCCTCACGTATCTGCCGCTTTACGCGATTGCGATCGACGGCATTATGGAAGAGACGTTTCGGGACGGAGATGAGCACCTGCGTACTGTCAGACTCTCTGAATACCATCCTCAGCGGATATGCCTGCAAACTCTTACCCTCTCCCGGCTCAAAAAGACGTTCGATGAGCAGATGACTGCATAGGTGCTCGCATTTGGGAAAACCGTTCTTCTTCATGTCTCAATCTCTTCCGTGCTGCTCTCCCTTGTTGTTCTCTATTCCTCAGCCTCTTGCAGATAGTGACGCAGGGCACTTGTCATGGAAGGATACTTCTCGGTAGGAGCTTCTATCTCCAGGGAAAGACCTGCGTTGCGTGCCGCCTGGGCAGTGGCAGGACCAAAGGTTCCAATCTTCAGGTCGCCGTCCTTCAGGTTTGGGAAGGTGTCTTTGAGGGCTTTTATGCCTGTAGGCGAGAAGAAAAGTGCCATGTCATAGTCGAAAGCCTTGAGCTCTTCTTTGGAGAATGTGTTGGTGACAGTGCGGTACATTACACACTCCGTATGGTTGAGACCATTCTTGTCGAGAAGCTCTGTGACACAGTTGCTGGCAACATCGCTGACAGGGACAAGGTACCTCTCATTCTTATGTTTTACCATAGATGGGATAAGGTCGTCTATCTTGCCAGAAGAGCCAAAGAATATCTTGCGCTTACGATACTGGGTGTATTTCTGAATATAAAGCGCTATCGTCTCTGTGACACAGAAATACTTCATCGTCTCTGGTACATTGAAACGCGCTTCCTTTGCCAATGCGAAATAGTTGTCTATAGCATGGCGGGAGGTGAAGATAACGGCGGTGTAATCGTTGAAATTGATATGCTGTTGACGAAACTCTTGTATCGTAACGCTTTCAACCTTTATGAAAGGTCGGAAAACTATTTCGACACCGAAATCCTCAGAAATGGTGTAATACAACGACTTATTACTGGTGGGTTGTGGTTGAGAAACTAAAATCTTTTTTACCATCGTGTTTATGTCAGAAGTGTTACTACTTTATGTGCCTTTTAATGTCTGTGCTACACATGTCAAAGTGCCAGCAAGTAAAGCCAACGGTACGGCTTCAAGGGTGCAAAGGTACAAAAAAAATGGGACATACAACTTTTTTTTCTTAAAAAAGATGCTCCATGCGTTATAAATTCTGATAAAAAGTGTGATTGTAATACCTGCTATTGCCAAAAAGAGTGTTGCCGTGGCGCTTAACCCTAAATATACATGTACTAATGCTACCGGTAAGAACCATAGTCCCTGCAATGCTGTTGAAAAGTGGAACAGGTGAAGCCATGCACGCCATTGCTGAATGTTGCAGTATATAGGGATTGTAATCATGTAAAGCAGTCGCTTCAGCAATATGAAGGCAAGGAAAATGCCTGCGTAGGCTGCCATTATAAGGTAATGGTTCTGGGCAAGCGACGCTCCGAAGTAATGCAATTCTGCAGAGTAACCCATTACTGACAGTGCCATTATTGACTGCGCGGTCAGGAACAACTCTACTCTTTCGTCACTTTTCGTATGGCGATAGTTGCTGAGATTTGTTGTGTGGATGAAAAGGGCGCGTATGCGTAATGGCAGTGTGTTTCTTGAGCGCATTACTATCATTATAGAAAGCAAAGAACACAAGAGCAGCACCAATGACAATGTGTTGTCTGCAGATATGGTGTAGGGAACTGATAGTCCTTCAACGCGCATTACAGGAATGCTTTTCTAAACTTTTCTACAAGGTCGAGTTTCTCCCATGTGAAGAGTTCCACCTCTATCTCTTTTGTCGGATGATAGGCTGATGTGAACACCTTCTTGACTGTATGAGGCTGACGTCCCATGTGTCCGTAAGCAGCTGTTTCAACATACATTGGCTGACGCAGTTTCAGGGTGCGCTCTATTGCCTTCGGGCGGAAATCAAACAGCTCTTTAAGCTTGGCTGCTATCTCGCCGTCTGTCATCTTGACATGGCTCTTGCCGTAGGTGTTGACATATACGGAAACAGGTTCCGCAACACCAATGGCATAGGATAATTGTACGAGAATCTCATCACTGACGCCTGCTGCTACAAGATTCTTTGCAACATAACGTGCTGCATAGGCGGCAGAGCGGTCAACCTTTGAAGAGTCCTTGCCAGAGAAAGCACCACCGCCATGGGCACCACGACCTCCGTATGTGTCAACGATGATTTTGCGTCCTGTAAGACCGGTATCTCCGTGAGGACCTCCGATGACGAACTTTCCTGTAGGATTTACGAGATACTTTATGTCATCATTAAACAGTGCCAGCATTTTGGGCTCGTTCAGCTGCGCCTTAACACGGGGAATAAGGATGTTGATGACATCGTCCTTAATCTTTGCGAGCATAGGTTCGTCAGCATCAAATTCGTCATGCTGTGTAGAAACAACGATAGTGTCAATGCGTTCTGGTACGCCGGCATCGCTGTATTGCACTGTTACTTGTGACTTGCTGTCCGGACGCAGATACGTCATCTGCTTACCCTCTTTGCGTATGTCTGCAAGGGTCTTCATGATGAGATGGGCGATGTCAAGAGTCACAGGTATGTAACGGTCTGTCTCATTGGTGGCATAGCCGAACATCATGCCTTGGTCACCAGCTCCCTGCTCTTCCTCTATAGCGCGTGAAACGCCCTGGTTTATATCCTGGCTCTGTTCATGAATGGCAGAAAGAATGCCGCACGAATTGCCGTCAAACTGATATTCTGACTTGGTGTAACCAATGCGATTTATGGTGTTGCGGGCAATGGTCTGAAGGTCTATGTAGGCTTCAGAAGAAACCTCGCCCATAAGAACTACCTGTCCGGTAGTTACGAATGATTCTATTGCACAATGTGCTGCGTCATCGTATGCCAGGAATTGATCGAGTAGGGCATCGCTAATCTGGTCGGCAACTTTGTCGGGATGACCCTCGGAAACGGATTCGGATGTGAAAAGATACATATTTTGAGCTGATGTGTAATGGTTTAGAGTAAAAAATCCCTCAAAAGCATTGCATGCTCATGAGGGATTATCTGATGGTCTTTGTAGTCTTATTTACGCAGGCCGAGTGCCTTCACGATAGCACGATAGCGATTGATGTCGCGGTCGTAGAGGTAATCGAGCAGTGAACGGCGCTTACCTACGAGCTTTGTCAAAGAACGTGCAGTCTTGTAGTCCTTGTGGTTAGCCTTCAGGTGCTCTGTAAGGTGCTTGATACGATAGGTGAAGAGTGCTATCTGGCTCTCTGCAGAACCTGTATCAGTTGTTCCTTTACCATACTGTCCAAAAATCTCAGCCTTCTTTTCGTTGTCTAAATACATAGTAATTTGTAAAGGTGACTGTAGTGTGAGTAATTCTCATTACATCCTTCGAATGTTCATGAAGCCAGTCACAAAAACACTCATGGCATCGTCGAATGCAGCTTCGTTTTTACGAAAGCGGGTGCAAAGGTAGTGTTTTTTTTTGAAACCACCAAATTTTTTGACAACTATTCCCTATAATAGATGCGTTTTACCCTGTTTGAGATACCTGTAAGTAACTCATAAGGAATGGTGTCGAGGATGTCAGAAAGCACCGTGACAGGCAGGTTGTTGCCGAATATCTCTACGCTGTCTCCTTCTTTACAATCAATGCCTGTCACGTCTATCATACATACGTCCATGCAGACGTTGCCAACATATTCTGCCTTTTTGCCATTGACGAGACAATATGCATGGTGATTGCCCAGATGCCTGTTCAATCCATCTGCGTATCCTATGGGAATTGCTGCTATGAGGCTGTCCTTGTCAAGTATTGTACGACGCGAGTAGCCTATAGACTCTCCTGCTTTCACATGACGAATCTGCAGTATCGTTGTCTTTAGGGTTGCAACGTTGTTTATGATGCTATTGTTTCGAGGGTTAACACCATAAAGTCCTATGCCAAGTCGGCACATGTCCTCTTGATATTCGGGGAAGTGCTCTATTGCAGCACTATTGCAGATATGGCGCAGAATATGATGTGAGAACGCTGCCTGAACAGCATCGGCCCCCTTCGTGAACAGGGAGTATTGTAACTTTGAGAAATCATCGAAACCATCATCATCGCTACCAACGAAGTGAGAGAAGATAGAACGTGGTATTAGGGCATTCTGATGTGTCAGATATTCTACGAGACGTGGCATGTCATCAATGGGATGGAAACCGAGACGATGCATGCCAGTGTCTAATTTAATGTGTATTGGCCATCCTGTGATACCTTCTTTTGTAGCTGCGTGACATAGTGCCTCAAGCAAGCGGAAAGAATAGACTTCTGGTTCAAGATCATAATCGAACATCGTTTTAAAAGATGTCATCTCAGGATTCATTATCATGATATTGGCTGTAATGCCCGCTTTCCTAAGTGCTACTCCTTCATCTGCCACAGCTACTGCTAAGTAATCTACACAATGCTCCTGCAAGGTCTTTGCCACTTCTATGGCTCCAGTGCCATAACCATCAGCCTTAATCATGCATACAATCTTCTTTTCGCCCATAAGGTCACGATAATGATTGAGATTGTTTATCAGTGCAGAGAGATTAACCTCCAGGGTCGTCTCGTGCACTTTTTCGACTAAAAGGTCGGTTATGCGATCGAATCTATAGCGTCGTGCCCCTTTTATCAGAATGATTTCATTGCGTAATGTACCGAAAGTGCTGGAGATAAGGAAAGACTCAGTGTCTTCATAATTTGCAAACTGTATGTTTCCCGTTGCGGAAGTAATCTGTTTTCCTATTGTAATCAGCTTTGTTATTCCACGCCTTTGAATCATGTTGAGAACCTCGCGACTTATTTCCTCGTTATTCATTCCAGACTGCTCGATGTCGCTGAGTATAAGGGTCAGTTCTCGTCCCTGTCGATCCTGCCTGCGGTTCATGAAGTCGAGTGCTATGTCAAGAGAAGCAAGGTCACTATTGTAAGAATCGTTGATAAGAATACAGTTATGCTGTCCTTCTTTCACTTCCAGACGCATTGCTATCGGCTCTAATTGGCTCATGCGCTCGGAGAGGTCTTTTGGTGATATTCCAAGGTGAAGTGCTGCCAATGCCGTAATGATAATGGAATCAATAGGGGACAGAAGGGTGGGGAAGTCGAAATGATTTTCTTCTCCCTCATAAATATAATGTACGCGCGTTAGATCCTCATGCGTCTCAACTTCCTTTACGAAGAAGGGTGCTTCTGGATTGGTGAAAGAGAATGCCAGTTTCTTTCCCTTGAATTCGCTCTTTTTCAGGGTGCGGAAGATAACATCATTGTCAGCAGGATATATCAAGGTCTTGCAATCCTTGAATAGTAGCATCTTTTCTGCACATTTCTCTTCCAAGGAATGGAAGTTCTCTTGGTGAGCCTGTCCGAGGTTAGTGAAGATGCCAATAGTAGGTTGTATGATGTCTGCTAACCGCATCATCTCATCAGGCTTGCTGATGCCTGCCTCAAAAAGACCTATCTCGCTGTTTTTGTCAAGTCGCCAAACGCTCAGTGGTACGCCAATCTGCGAATTGTAGGAACGTGGCGACCGCGTAACCCGCATTGACGGCATAAGAATCTGGTAAAGCCATTCCTTGACAACGGTCTTCCCATTACTGCCGGTAATGCCGACAATGGGGATGTTGAAGTTGTCACGATGCCTCTCAGCTAATCTTTGAAGAGCCTCAAGGGTGTCGTTGACAACTAAGAAGTTAGCTCCAGGTAAATCCTCGGTAGGTTGTTTAGTGACTACGAAATTACGTACACCGCGATTATAAAGCTCGTTAATATACTTGTGTCCGTCATTATGTTCGGAACGAAGTGCAAAGAATAATGTCTCTTCGGGAAATGCCAATGACCTGCTATCGGTCAGCAGGAAAGAAATGTTCTTGTCTGCCGTGCCACAGCGGTGGGCACCAATGAGTGTTGTAATTTGATTGATTGAATACATTTATTTTGTTATAAGCTTAATTTTTGCAGATTTTAATCCATTACATGCAGCAGTTACGGTTACTGTCCCTGCATTTATGTCAGAACGGAGTATTGCGAGTACGCTGCCATTGTATAGTTGACGATGATCTACGACGTTTAGTTCATCGCTGACCTGACTGCCACTACTCATAGCAGCCAATGTAGCAGCTGTTCCGTCTATTGTAATCTTTACATCACCTGTTGCTGTTTGTACTCTGCGTCCCTTTGAATCGATTGCATAGATACGCAGATGTTGCAAATCTACTCCATCAGCTTTCCAAGCATTGTTATCGCTTTCTATCTTCAGGGCAACAGGCTTTCCTGTAGTCTCTATCCTGTGGCGAGCTACGATTTTCCCATTGGTCTTAGCAATAGCCTCGCAGTAGCCAGGCTGATATACTACATCTTTCCAACGAATCTGATTGCGCATCTTTGCAGACTTCTTGTCGTTTTGCTTTGTGCCGTAACTTTTTCCGTTTACAATCAGTTCCACTTCGTCTGCATTGGTGTAAGTGGTAATATCAAGTTTTGTTCCTGCCACACGATTCCAATGGTCGCTCTGTCCCTCGTTGCCTGTTTGGACTCCATTCCACATCATGCTGCCCTTTGAATCTGTGACAGCTATATGCACCGTTGGCTCGTCCTTGAAGAAAGAACGCATATAGTATGCTTTCGGTTTTGGCTCAAGAGAAATGTCAAAGACTCCTTGAGTCCATCCTTTGTTAGGCCATCCTTGACTTTCTCCCAAATAGTCTATACTACCCCAGTATGCAAGGCCTATAACTTTGTCGAGGTCCATTCCGAAGTAATTCTCTCCCATTGCAGAAACGCTTGCCTCGCTTTGGTAGAATGTCATCCATGGGAATCTTTTTCCGTCACCAGGGAAATACATATATCTGTAGTTATAAGACTGGAAATCTGTCACCATTGCAAGGTCGCATGGTAAAGAGTCAGTTTCCCAATTACGATATCGTGGATGCATGGCAACAGTTACCTTTCTGGTGTTGTCATAACGTTGTATCAGGGTTTTCATGAGCTTGAACTGTGTAACTCCAAAGTCATTGTATGGCTGGTCATTGTATGACTGCAGTTCATTGCCCAGAGACCATGCTATAATGCAAGGATGATTTCTGTCGCGAGTGATGAATTCTGGTACATGGCTTTGCCACAAATCTTTAAACTCAGCTCGTCCGGCTCCTACATATTGATTGTTCCATTTGTCATATAGTTCGTCAACCACGAGGATACCATGTTTGTCGCACATATCAAGGAAAGACTCAGAATATGGATTGTGAGAACAACGGATATGGTTCATACCAAAATCTTTCAACAAAATCAAACGTTTCTCTATTGCACGTGGATAAGCGGCAGCGCCAAGGGCACCATTTGTGTGGTGGTTGGCATTACCTTTTAACAAGACTTTCTTGCCATTGAGCAATAATCCTTTGTTGGGGATAATCTCTATGGTGCGAATTCCGAATGTAGAGCATGTCTCATCTGCGATGCTGCCATCTTCTTTATAGAGAGTTATTTTTGCAGTATAAAGGTTCGGATTTTCGCAATCCCAAAGCATCGCGTTGTCAATTGTGATGGTTGGTAGTTTTACCTCTTCGCCATAGCGATAGTTGTGGTTGCGACTGATGGTCTGTTTCTCCTGCTTTATAGTGTTGCCATTAGGGTCAATGATTGTAACTTGCATTGTGTAGTCCTTCTGCTTCGTGTTGCACTGTATGTTAGCGGAGATATTGACTACTTTGTTGTCTGTCGTGGTTATATATAAAGGATGACGTTTGAAATACAATTGTGCATCCATAATATACAAATCCACATCGCGGAACAAACCACCGCCAGTGTACCAACGAGAACTCTTTGGCGAACCCTGACTACATACCACCTTTATTTCGTTTTCCTGACCATATTTCAGCTTATTGGTAATATCTATTTCGAATCCTATATACCCATAGTCAGTCTTACCTATCTGCTTACCATTCAAGAAAACATCAGCAACATACATGATACCTTGGAAGTCAAGAACAATTCTCTTTCCTTTCCATGCATCTTCGGCCAGGATTGTCTTTGTGTAAGTGCCACTTTCCAGTTCTTTGAATCCACGTGCAGATAAACGACTCTTGATATTTGCTCCTGCATCACTGTTGTCTGCCTTCTCGTCGGCTGCAGGAGCTATCCATGGCTGTTCTATAAGGTAGTCATGGGGCACGTTGATTGTCTTACTCTTCCCGTCTGCAGAGGTGAATGTCCAATTCCTGTTTAGGGAAACTTTTTCGCTTGCATTTGCTGTGATGCCACAAAGCATCAAAGTCAAAAATAATAGGTTAGTTTTCATAGTTATTTTGTAGTTTTATAATATTCAGTAATTCCCAATAGAAAACATCCAAGTCCATAATCATCAAAGTCCGGCTCTCTGACGTATGTACATGGTTGTGAAGAAGCAGGTCTGTCGCCAGAGCCCTGCACATATCCAAGAAATCCATCATTGTGTACACAAGAGGCGCATGCTTTCCAAGCTTTGTCAATAAGGGCTTGGTATTTACTACGTTTTAGTAGTCCGTTATTTACTCCCCATGACAAGCCGTAAAGGAATAATGCTGTGCCGCTAAGTTCTGGACCTGCATAATCTTGTGAGGCGAGACTGGCATTCCAGAATCCGTCCTCTCTTTGCAACTTTTCTAAGGCGGCAGTCATTGCCAAATAATCTTTTTTTAGGAGCTTATAATATTTGTCCTTCTTGTCCAATGTGTTCATCGTGCGACACAAAGCGGCATACACCCAGCCGTTTCCCCTGCTCCAATAGCAGTTCTGCCCGTCGCTCTCCTTGTATGGTGGTACAAAATTCTTGTCTCGCCACCACAATCCTTCTTTGATATTAAAAAGTCCTCCTCCACAACTGTCTCGTGTCCAAAGATAGGATTTTATGGCATATTCAAGATATTTTCTGTCTTTGGTAATACTTGATAACATTGCGTATGCTGGCATTGCCATTTGTATAGCATCTATCCATGTCCAGCAATGGGTATCTCCTTGTGCTATCTGATGGTCAAAATTCTTTTGTATTGAAGTGTATTTTTCGCTTCCTCCTACCATGTTGAAGCGGGCAAAATATGTTTGTGCACAACATTGGTGGTCGGCATCTGTGGTAGTGCTTTTACCCCCATACACATTCCATTTATGGAAATTCCCCCATTTATCGGTGTATTCCATGTATCTGTCTTCTGGCGCTACCTCGTTAAGTGCCATCAGTCCTTCATAATATACCCCTCTCGTCCATAGATTACTGGGACGGTGTTTCTTAAAGTTAGTAGGAGTAGTAGGGTCACTCCATTTTGCCATGAAATAGTTGTTGGCACGCTGTGCCAGTTCTATCGGATTCTGTGCATAGGCTCCGATAGTAATACAAAGTGTTGTAGTAATAGTTAGTAGCTTGCTGTACATGGGATATTCAGTTTAATTAGTCGTTCGCATATCTTATCCAATACTTCTGGCTCTGCTTTCTTCAGTCCTTTAGTTGGCGTTTCTCTGTCAATGGTGTAAATCATCACCTGCTCGGGGGCTATCTCCTTTATAGCTTCTATCCAAGGGGCGACATATTCTTCTCCGGTATTGTCAACATCCCCTCCTCGCATAAAAATGGTTTGTATTATTACCTTTCCATTATAATTTTTCAACTGTTCAATTACCTTCTTTACATCATAGGATGGAGAACAGGGCCTGTCCACCTTCATAATGTATGCCATATCTATGGTGTCAAGTTTCTGTATGTTGTTGTCCACCTTTTTCAGCGCCTCAAAGACATCAGGCTTGTGTAACATTGTGGCATTGCTCAATACCGAAACCTTGGCAGATGGGAAGTATCTGTCCCTTACAGCGATAGTGTCATCAATGATTCCAGGGAAATCTGGATGACCTGTAGGTTCTCCGTTCCCAGCAAATGTTATGACGTCAAGGGGCTCGCCTTTTTCATGGCGTTCATGTAGTACTGCTGCCAGTCCTTCGCGAACCTCTTCTCGGGTAGGTCTTCTGCTCTTCGTGTGATGGTCTCCGTTGAGCCCGCATTCGCAATAAATGCAGTCGAAAGAACATATCTTGCCATCTGCGGGCATCAGGTTTACACCAAGTGAAACGCCAAGACGTCTTGAGTGAACAGGACCGAAAATAGGACTATCAAACAATATTGTCATTTATCAGTTTTTTTATGAATGTAATTTATGTTTTGTTTTGCGGTTAAAACGTAATTCTATGCGGAAAGTGGTTCCTTTGCCTTTTTCTGAAGATAGTACGTAAATCTTGCCATTGTGATATTCTTCCACGATGCGTTTTGCCAGTGAGAGCCCCAATCCCCACCCACGTTTTTTTGTAGTATATCCAGGGGTGAAGACGTCTTGCAGATTCTTGCTTGTTATTCCCTTGCCGGTATCTGTTACGTCGATTATGGTCAGATGTTCGTCTGCGTTTGCGGAGATATGTATCGCCCCTTTCCCTTCCATAGCATCAACGGCATTTTTACAAAGGTTCTCGAATACCCATTCGAAGAGTTGTGGGTTTACCTGCACTATAATTTCTGGGGTAGAGTATGTTATCTCGACCTTTTGTGAAGTGCGGCGATTCATGTATTCTACCACATGTTGCAGAAGTTCTCCCAACTTCACATCCTGAATTTCTGGTGCAGAACCTATTTTTGAGAATCTGTCAGCAATAAGTTGCAGGCGTTTTACGTCTTTGTCCATTTCAGGAATCAAATCGTCATCAGGGTAGTTTTCGCGTAGTATTTCCGTCCATGCCATCAGCGAAGATATGGGAGTTCCCAACTGGTGTGCTGTTTCTTTCGATAGCCCCACCCATACTTTGTTTTGCTCGGCGCGTTTGGAAGTAAGCAGGGCAAAAATGGCAATGATGATGAAGAGCATCACAACTGCGAGCTGTATGTAAGGATAGTACTCCAACCTCGTCAGTAGCAAAGAGTCATCATAGCAGACCTTTAGGAATTCTCCCTCGCCAATCTGTATTTTTATCACCCTATGTTGTGCCTCCATTTCAGCAGCCATTTTCTTCAGCATTGCAATGCTGTCGCTGTCTTCTGTTGTTGGGGTGATTTCTATATTTCTTGAAATCTGTACTGTGCCTTTGGCATCTGTCACGATGACTGGTATGTTGTGGTTTTGTTCCAATACCTTCAATACCAGATTTAGGTCTGCATTTTCGTCAGCAGTATTCAAGGTATGCATTGCTTCTGCCCATATCTCCATTCTTGCACGCTCTTCGTCTTCCAAGTCGCGTACCAGATAGTGGCTTACCACCAGCGATGCAGCTGCAATGGCTACTGCTGCAATAATCAGAGCTATTTTTAGTTGCCTTTTCACTTTTTAAGTAAAAACACCTGCTATGCTGATGTCATAGCAGGTGAATAAATACAGATCGATTGTATTGTCGGGATGACCGGACTCGAACCGGCGACCACACGCCCCCCAGACGTGTACGCTAACCAACTGCGCTACATCCCGAAAAACTATGCAGCATGGTTTGTATTTTCACGTGCAAAATTACTAAAAAATAACGATGCTCACAAGTGTGTATTGCTATTTTTTCGTGAAAAAGTGTGAAAAAGGTTGCTTTTTCTGTTGAATGTTTGTGTAACACGGATAAAAAACATAACTTTGCAGTATGCAAGTTTCTATATCAGCTCCAAAATATACAGAATCAGAAATCACTCTTCCAGCCTCGAAGAGTATCAGTAACAGGGCATTGATAGTCAATGCTCTGGCAGGTGGTAATGTTGTTCCTGAGAACCTCAGTTGCTGTGATGATACCGATGTTATGGTAGCAGCTCTGCAAGATATGCCTTATGAAATAGATATCAAGGCGTGTGGCACAGCAATGCGTTTTTTGACGGCTTATTTGTCGTCAACACCTTGTGGTGAACATGTTATCACAGGTACAGAACGTATGAAGCATCGCCCTATAGGTTTGCTTGTTGATGCTATGCGAACTTTGGGAGCAGACATCACATATCTTGAGGAGGAGGGCTTTCCTCCATTGAAGATTGTTGGACGCCATCTTGAGGGAGGACATATCTCTGTACCAGGACATATTTCGTCGCAGTTTATCTCAGCATTACTGATGGTGGGACCTGTAATGACAAATGGGCTCACGATACATCTCATAAGTGAGGTGATATCGCGTCCATACATAGACCTGACTATCTGTACCATGCAGGAATTTGGGGCAGAGGTGGAATGGGTTGATGCTGCTACTATCGACATTAAGCCCACACCATACAAGGCAGTTCCCTTCGTCATTGAGAATGATTGGAGTGCGGCATCTTATTGGTATGAGATACTTGCCTTGCAAGGGAGGTTGGCGGATGCAGAATCAGAGGGAAAAGGGAAAATCGTATTGCCTGGACTCCTGGATGGTTCTCGGCAAGGAGATTCCTCGATACGATATATCTTCAGTATGCTTGGGGTTAAAACCCACTTTGAAGATAATGGTGCAATATTGACTCCGCATAAGAGGATGTTGCCTCGTTTGGATATAGATTTTGTTAATCATCCTGATTTGGCACAGACAGTTGTTGTTGCAACAGCATTGATGAATATACC
>ODAI012881326.1_pt1 | contig 20209 bp, 14 predicted proteins | sample 1539321 | NCBI WGS metagenome assembly ODAI01 (sample SAMN02144231, study PRJEB22623) | gut metagenome | biome: sheep rumen | host: Ovis aries | place: New Zealand
CCTTCTGTCAGGAAGGGCTGAATGCCTGTGAGGGCGGTCAGACGCTCCATGCTGTCCGCGGTCACGCTCTCGGAATAGAGCTTTAGGTCGTAGGTCTCCGCGATTTCATAGAGCTTGTCCGCAGCTTCCGGCGTCAAGGCCCAATATAGCTGGCAGGTTTTGCGCTTTTGGTCGTTCCCCTGCAGGAAGGAGAGGCTGTAGTCCCCCGGATCGTTTCGATGCTCGTCTTGCCAGATCCACCATTCACCGGTGCCCTCATAGGTTTTGGTTCCCTTGAGGCCGTTGGGCACCACAACGATCTTTTCTGTTCCCTCCACGGGGAAGATGCGCTCGCTCAGCCCCAGCAGGCCCATGGCATAGGCTGTGACTCCCAGCAGCGCGGTGATCACCGCTGCGATCAGCAGAGTTCGCAGAAGCTTTCTTTTGCCGGTTTTGCGTTGTTTTCTTTTGGTCAGCCCCAGCGCGGCATCCGCCTTCAGGACGAAGCTGTCTGGGATCTGGCCCAGGTTTTCAAAGAGATACAAGCTGTTGTCCATTCCATTCTCCCTCCTTTTCCAGCTCCTGTACCAGCTTCTTTCGGATGCGGTAGAGCGCGGTCCTCACCGTGGCGGGCTTCATGCGCAGGCGCTGGGCGATTTCCTCCGCCGTCAGCACGTAGAAGTACCGGCCCACGAAGATCACCTGATCCCGCTCCGGGAGCTTTTTCAGGAAGCGGCCCAATAAGCGGCCCAGCTCCCGTGCCTCCACCGTTCGCTCCAGATCGAAGCTACTGGGCAGGCACTCGCTCAGCTCCTCCAGAGCTGTCGCGGCCACACCGCCGCCCCGCTTGAGACTGCCCTTCCTGCGCAGGCGGCTCACGGCGATGTTCCGGGTGAGCTTACCCAGAAAGGCTTTGAGACTGTTTGGCCGGGAAGGCGGCATGGCATTCCAGGCGGCAAGCCAGGTGTCGTTCACGCTCTCCTCCGCGTCCTCTGTGTTCCGCAGCAGGTTGTAGGCCACGGTGTGACAGTAGGGGCCATAGACGCCCGCCGTCTCCGGGATCGCCCGCTCCGACCGCTGCCAGTACAGATTGACGATGTCTTGGTCTGTCATATTCTGACCTCCCTTCACCCTAACAGTCGCAAAAAGGATGCTATGTGTTCGCGGTTTTTTGAGAGAATGGGAAAAAAATTCCGCTGCTCGGGAGAGGAACGGACTCATATTGCTGGGAGGGAAAGGACATTTGCCGCAAACCTTCTTATACTGAAAAGAGCCGTCGGTTCGGACGGCTCTTTTCTATGGGGTAATCATCAAGGCTGTGGAGTTGGCGGTACTGCCTGCGCATAAGCCCGTCCTGGCCAAAGCGGCGTGGTCGTAGAAATAGCGTTGATAAACAGATTATCTTCTGTAACACTATCTCCATAGCAGCCGAACGCGATCAGATGATCCAGGCAGGTGGTGCCAAAGACGCAGGAGCCAAACTCCTCCAAGGATGCATTTGCGAAGCGCTCACAGACTCGCGGCGTAAAGGGACTGTTGCCTGTATGGATGTCGACACTGCTGAGGAATTCTTCCCGATCATGAATCACGACACTGTATCCGTCCAGGAAGAACTGGACCGGAAATGCCATTCGATCAGCCAGCGCTTCCCAATCTTCATCGGCTATGGCCTTTTGCACGAAGGAGGCAAAGCGTGCCTGCGGCGTGTCCTCGGCATAAACAGCGCTCGGTTCATCGGCGAAGGGATTGCCCAGATCCTCCACGGAACCGGTGTATTCAGGACTCTCATCCCTTGACACAACATGCTCGGTTAGCTCGCCGCTTTCGGATATATCGAAAGCTCCATTCAGATTTGTGAGGGTTTCACCGTTCCAGGTCTTATCCCCGCATTCGTTAAAGATCAGGGCTGGGTTCGGCACATCGTGGATATTGCAGTCCTCAAAAGTGATACCATCGGTTTGGAAGAATTGTCCCGCGCCCTGGGAGCACTCATAGATCTCCGTTTGCTTCACAAGAAGGTCATCACACTGGCTGGTCTGCAATCCGAGAATCCCGCAGCCATAAAGGCGCATTTGATCCACTGTGATCTTGTGGCAGTTCTGGAACAGCAGCACGCCGCCGGAGCAGCTTCCCGGCTCCTTCGTATGTCCGGCCGTGAAGCCGAAGAGATGCAGATTCTCGCAGTCACGGAAAGCAAGGACATTGGCGTAGCGCGGGATCGCGGCGAGGGTGGTGGCCGTATTGTCGGCATCGACCGCGCCGATGCTGAGGCCGTTTGCGTTTTGGATCACCAATTGCGGGCCGTCGTAACTCTCCTGCCAAAAGTAATACTCGCCCCCGACGGAGCCATAGTTGGTGGCCGTGGAGAGATCGAACAGCTCCCCGTCCAGCATAATGGTACGATCAGGGCCAATCGCGGCAAGGAAATCATCGACCGTGGTAACGACAATGGACTCACCCGGACGCACTTCCGCTGCAGCGGCGACCGGCGCGGGAGTAACTGCGGTATCCGGCTCGATTTCGCGCAGCTTCATGGCTTCAAAGTCACCGGCATCGAGAAGCTTTCCGGTCGTGTCGTTGGCATAGACGCCGCTGCTGTGGACCCATTCGATGATTTTTCCGTTGTCGGTGAAGGCGCATCCGTCCACCGTCGCGCCGTACTGCTCAAACTGAAAAACAGAGGTATTGAAACGGTTGTCGTGCACATCGTTGGAGAGGAAAACAGCGTTCTTGGTATAGTTGAACTGCACGAGATATTGCGCGTTGTTTTCATAAACACGGTTGCCATGGATCACAACACCGTCAGAATAGGTCGCGGCGAAGAGCGAGACCGCGGAACCCTGTCCCTCACGGACGCCATGGCGATAGATCTCGCAGTTCTCAATTCGCACATTGCGACAGGTGTGGAGATTGACTGCCTCATAGCTGCACTCATAGATTTTGCAGTCGGTAACCTTGAGTCCGATGGCATCCACAGCATCCACGCCGATGGTGCCGCAGCCGTAGAGACCGCAGGCAACAACGGAGGCGTCGCTGCAGGCTTCCAGACGGAGAACGCCGCCGGAGCAGAAGCCAGGCTCTGTGGTATGGCCCGCGGTGAGGTTTTCTACCGTGAGGTCGGGGCAACTCTGAAACCGGATGACGTTGGCATAACGCGGGACAGCCGCAAGCGTCGTCTTTTCCATTCCCGCGCCGCGGATCGTCAGGCCCTCAACGCCCCGAATGACAAGCTCCGCGTTGATTTCGTCCTTCTCGCCCCATACGCTTTCCCAGGAATAGTTGGGATTGTCCGATTCCTTTCCATAATTGGAGGCTGTGGAGAGGTCATAATCTCCGGCAGCAAGTTCAATCGTGGCATTTGGACGGATGGCAGCCAGAAACTCGTCTACCGTTGTGACGAGGGGGACACCTTCCGCAGGACCGGAGTCGGGCACGGATGCATCCGTCTGCGGCTGTGGCCCTGCAGCCATGCCGCAGCCAGTCAGGAGCACAAGGGCCAACACAGCAGCCAGAATACGTGCCCCGCTTTTCTTATAATTCATGATTTGAACCAGTCTTTCTTTCAGATTCCGCTTCTCTGTTGAAAACGTGGTAGCAACCCCCCCCGCTGGGAGCGCCGATGTCGCCGCCATTGACAATAGCGCATTGCCATAAGATCGCTTTTCACTGTGCGTCATATTTCGCAGCAGCATCTCATCGCAGCTCAGCTCGCAGGCCCGATTCAGCTCCTTTCGGATCATCCAGCTGAGGGGATTAAACCAATGCGCGGAAAGGACGATTACCGCGAGCCATTTATATAGGGTATCAAGCCGGCGGTAGTGCATGAGTTCGTGCCGAAGGATGTTGACCAATTGCTCTTCCTCATAGGAATGTTCAGGCAAAACAATCCTTGGCATGAATACGCCATACATCAGGGGCGTTCGCAACGTTGCCGCTTGAGAAAGCCTGGGCTTACGCCCGGGGATCGAGGCATACACTTCGCAGGTGAAGCGGTCAGGCCTGTGCAGTTCATGCCTTAAGTGAATCGTAAACCTCAGATAAGTAAAGACCGTCAGTCCCAAGCTCAATGCCGTACCAAGCGCCCATCCAAAAAGCCATAGTTGGGGAGCACGCAGGTTGAAGGAGTGAACAGGCCTGTGCGCTGCCGGAGACTCGCGCTGCTCGGCGGCTTCCGCTGACCCCACGGATTTAGCAGGTTCCTGCAATTGAGAAGGGACATAAGGCGCTTGGTCTGGAGCCGCGTATGGCAAGAAGATGCCCGGCAGCGGCTCGCTCTGTTCCCGTATGCTTGTCTCTCTGTATGCGGTTGGTTCCGGGTGTTTTGTCTCAACTGCGGCCGGAATCAACCCGGGAAGGGGCAAGGCAAAGCGCAGCAAGACGAGAAGCCACGCATAGTAATAAACTGTGCTCGGCATCCGCCGCAGGACGGAGTAGCGCAGGCCGAGAAGAAGCAGCGTAAGAACACTGCCGCTGAGGGTCAGCGCCAAAAGCAAATTCATTTGTTATTCCTCCATTTTGAACATCTGTCGCAGTTCATCCAAATCATCCTGCGTAAGGCCATCGGAGTTCACAAGCGCAGCAACCAAGTCCCGCACGCGCCCGTTGAAGAGGCGGCTGATCAGATCGCCGGTAGCCCAGGCGCTGTACTCTTTCTCGCTGATCAGGGGAGAATAGTAAAACCCCTTCCGCTTTTCCTGCCGGACTGCGCCTTTTGTTACGAGCCTGGAGATCAAAGTCTTGATCGTCGCGGGTTCCCATCCTTTCGATGCCTGTAACTTCTCACGAATCTCGGTAACGGGCAAAGCGTCCTCTGCGCGCCACAGGAGCTTCATGACTTCCAATTCAGAACCGGTGATTTTGCATGCAAGATCGTTTGACATGATATAGCCTCCCACAGAGAGTTTACAATTGTAGCTCGAGCACCTTTACTATAGTTCCCGGGTCTACAGTTGTCAACTCGTCAGCGCGATTCTTAAGAATCACTTCATTACGTGAAAGTTTTTCTTCAAGAGTCAAACATATTCTGCCGGATGGATTCTCAATTGTTGGAAGTATTTCATGTCCCGAGCTTTATGGCCTCGCTTTCCTGCTTTATCGTATTGGGAAGAATATGGTTTCTCTCAATTCTAACGATCTTAGTCCACCCAGTACCCCCGGCCCCAGGCGGTCTTGACGGTAGCATAGGGCTTGCTGTCATGGAGCTTGGCCCGTATATGTCGGATATGGACCGCCAGACAGCCATTTCGCTCAAAGCTGACCGCGTCACTCCATACAGCGTTGGAAAGCTCCTCCGTGGGAACGATTTTTCCTCTGTTCTCCATCAGCGCTTGAAGGATCGCAAACTCAGTGCAAGTCAACGGAATGGGTTCTCCCTGCAGCAGGCAGGCCTGCCGGGAAGGATCCAATCGAATGTACATATTGCGTAGTCGTCCGTTGGAACCGCAGCTATATTGCATTTTTGCTCCTCCTTTCCATTATACAGACTCGCCCGACGGGGCATACAGAACATAACTGTTCTCCTTTCCGTCGGAGTAAGATTTGTGGATTCCTGTCTCCCGGATCAGCTTTTTCTGCAGCAGTGACTCCACAGTAAGCGTGATGATCGCTTTCGGCGCAAATCGGAAAGGAGACTGTTCTGCAAGTTCCTCAATGCTGAGGGGCGTGGGGGATGCCACCAACAGCTTCATTACGATCCATTCGATCTTTGATAGTTTCATTTTTCCTCCTGATTTCCGTTCAGCCATATCTTTCGGACATGTAGATGCTCGCCCGTCCTTGCAGCGTGGAAAGCGCCTCGTCCAGAGTCTTTTCACCGTGGAGGTATGTGAGGCCGCATTCCAGCACCATCTGACGCAGCGGCTCGTCTGCCACGTTCTCGGCAAAGCCCGTGTGCTCCAGCAGATCCAGCAGTTGGTTGATCTCGTCCGCGCTCAGATTCACCCCGGCCACGGACAGGCACGTGTCCAGATGGATCGGGAAGCGCAGCTCTCTTTGCGCCGCCGGGAGCAGGCGGCTGCGCAGGTAGGCCCAGGCGCCATCCTTGTTAACAGCCTGCCGGGGAATCGCCATGCAGACGCCCTCCAGCGTGTAGTAGCTGCCCATGTCGTCCCCGGTTGGAAAGCCCACGAACACATAGGGCTCCTGGAACACGTTGGACTCGATCAAATGGACCCGGTCGGGAGTCTGCATCCACTCGTACCACAGCACCACATCCTCCGGCCCCAGAACAGGCGCATCGGAGTTGCCCTCGGGCACGGTGTCGCACATTTCAGCGCACCAGGCCAAAAGCTCACGAAAATCGGGGTTCTCGAAATTGCAAGTCCCGTTCACTTTGTTCACATAGCGGCTGATGCCCACCCGCGCCACGAAGGACAGCAGGTTCTCCTTGCTCATGAAGCTCTGGAACAGTGCCTGATACTGCTCGTTCTCCGCCAGGATCCGGTCATAGTCTGCGGTAGTAAGGCCCCGCCCGTCTCCCACGTCCGAGGCGCGGGCAGCCAGCGTGGAGACGTTGACCCCGGTCCACAGCTCGTGGAGCTCGCCGCTGACGCTCAAGTCCTCCAGAAGCCTCGGCAGAAAGCTCTCCCGGCTAAGCTCCGGGTCGGCGTCCAGCCAGGGAAAGAGATCCTCGAAATAAGCAGACGCGGTGTTGACGCCCCCGTCGAAGATCACCAGATCCGGCGGATCGGAAGCCGTGAAGGAGACCAGCAGCTTGTCCAGCTCCCCGGCATCAAAGGAGGTGATCTCGTAGTGATACGCTTCGCTCTGGTTCTCATAGCCTCTCAGGGCGCTTTCCGCCTCATCCATGCTCGGGCTCCAGTCCGAACTCCGGTACAAGGCGACGCGCACGCTGCTGCGCTCGCCGCTTGTGCGAGGCGCAAGCCAGGCAAAGCTCAAAAGCGAGCTGTTTTCCTGCTGGCAGAGGAAGGCCCCCTCTCCCAGCCGCAGGGCCGTGATGCACATACCATCGGAGAAGCTCCAGCTCATCAGCTCTCGCACCTCGTCCGCGTCCATGTCGGCCAGGAAGAAGCGCTGGGCGTCCTGGATCAGGATCTCGTCCTCCAAGCCCTGCACCCGGCTCCAGTTGATATGCTGGGGATCGGAGAGGGGCAGCGGCTCCAGCTCGCCCCCGTCAAAGGAATAGAAATAATAAGCGTCGTTGGGATGCCCGTCGTTGGGGAAGACGCAGACGATCTCTTTCTCGCCGCAGCGCTGTGCGGAGGTGGGGAAGCTGCCGTCCGGCAGAGGCGCAAAAGAGTGAACGGCTCCGCCCCAATCCACGATGCACAGGCCCTCCACGCCCAGGAGGAAGAGCCTGTCCTTGTCCAGCGCGTCAATGTACATCAGGTTTTGCAGGGAAAAGTCCGGCAGCGAAAGGCTCCCTGCCAGGTCTCCTTCCCTGGTGTATCTCAGGATCCGGTAGTTGTTTGCCCAGTCCGGATTGCTCAAAAGCGCCCCGTTGATGTAGGTTTGCTCCGGAAGCTCTCCTGTCAGAACATAAAAGCAGCCGTCCCCGCCGGCGCAGATCGAATAGATCCAGGCCTGATCCGCCGCCTCCGGGTCCTCCAGAGGAAGCTCCCGGGGCGGATCCAGCGTTAGGCTGCCGTTTTCATTCAGCCAGAAAGCGGTCAGGGCCAACATCGGTTTTTCTTTTCCAAATCCGGCAAGCAGGATCGTATCGTCGATCCGGGACATGCCGGTGATGCAGATGGCCGCCCCCAGGGGCTCCAGCTGCTGGGTTTTCACGACCAAGTCCGTCTCCTCTTCCAGTGTGTTTCCGCCCGCATGCGGGACGGGCTGGGCTGTGATGGCAGGATCCGCATTGGCTTCCTCCTTCACGCTGCTGCAGGCACAAAGGCCCAGCACTAGGCAGAGCAGCAAAAACAACGAAATGCTTCGTTTCATTTTTCTTCCTCCTGATACTGTTCTCAGTTTCGTCTCACTCGTCAGGGTAAGAGATGAAGGCTCCAATTCCAGTTGCTGTTTTCGCAAAAGAGTTGCCCTTCTAGGCCTTAGTCCAAGAGCTCATTCGCTCACGTTCCCTCGCCCTGTTTTCATCATAGCATCTCGTTTTTATCCCGCAATGGCTTTGGCCGAACTGCAAGAAAATGCAGTCGAATTGCCGGTTGCTGAGACCAAAGTAGCTCCGATTCTCGTTACTTTCCAGTCAATCGGCACAAGACGCGGTTTTCTTGACACGAAAAAGGGAAGCTGCCGCGTTCCAGATGCTTCTAGACCGCGGCAGCTTCCACAAATCAAACCAATGATCGCAAACGAAGTCATACTATTGATGTGTCAGAATAGTTAGTCTTCGAATTCGACTGCAAATTGAGACTTTATCATCAATTTGACAGAGGATCTTTTCCCCCACAAATCGTTAACTAAGTACTTAAATGAGGCTAAAGATATCCAACTTGTATCATTAACATGCTCCTGACTGTTGCATGGGCAAGCAATAACAGCCATCATCATCCCCCAGATAAAGTTTGGCGAAATATAGAGTTTTCCGTCCGAATAAGCAAGGACGGTCCGATTGCTCCAAATAATCCCGTCCTTTTCTCCTGTTCCGTGAAGAAGACCGCATCTCATAACGTGATAGATTATCTGATCAAGGGTGCAGTACCCCTGATCGTCTCCTTTAATATCTGGATGGGAAAAAGGAACCTTGATGCCCTCGACAACAACCCCGCCAAACCCAGCTGTCAGGATAATCCACATGTTCTCCTGTAAAAACTTTTTGTATAGACTTGCTGAGGATTTATCCGCATTGAAGTATTTCTGTGCGGTGATGTCAATAGCAATGCACACATCGCTCAATGCCAGTTCGACTTCTCTTCTGTCCATGTGATCTATAGCTGCTTGAATTCTATCCCCTACAGTAATTGCCACAATATAACTCCCTTTCATTCTCTGATAATCTGAAAAAAAGCATTATATGCTTTCCGTGGGCGCATTTATTCGTTTGGAATCTCAGCCACGATCTGGAACCAGGGCTCGCTGTAGTCGATGACCAGTTCCCCTTTCAGCTGCTTCAGGATGCGCTGCACAGCGGGGAGACCAAAGCCGTGCTCCGCCTTGTTCTCCTTGCTGGTCTCGATCTTGCCGTCCATAATTTTGACCGGCGGCGCTGTGTTACGGATCGACAAAAAGAGGCTCTCCTCCAAAAGCAGCGAGCACTCGATCCGCCTCTCCTCCGGCAGGCGGCAGCAGGCCTCGATGGCATTTTCCAGCAGATTGGAGAGCACAACCACCAGCGCGTCGGTAGACAGCTTCAGCCCCGAGAGATCGTTGACTTTGTAGCTGATGTCAATGCCGTTCTCCCGCGCACGCTGATACTTCTCATTCAAAATGGCGTCCACGATGGTATTGCCGGTATTTGCGGCAAAGAGGCGGGAGGTTTGCTGCCCCTGGAGCTGGACAATATATGCTCTCGCTTCCTTTGTATTTCCATCCTCCAACAGATCGCCGATCACCTGAAGCTGATGCTTGAACTCGTGGCTGGCCGATCGCTGCGCCCGATAGCTCTTCTCCAAAGCCCGGACATTTTCCGTCTGCAGAGCCATGCTCTGACTCAGCAGCGCCAGCTCCTTCTCGCTGGCAGCCGTCCGATCCAGACTCTCCATGAGATAAAACACCGCAAGATTGGCGATGAAAATCGACGCAGCAAAAACCACCGCCGAGACGGGCAGATCCCGAACGCCCTGATAGCTCAGGTAAACCTGGAACAGCGCGATCACGCTGATCAGCGGAAACATCGTTGTGATCAGCACCCGACGCAGGCTCGGCGCGCGGTAGGCCTGCTTGTGCCGGAGGCGAAAGACCGTGTAGCTCAGAAAGAGACAGAGAAACTTTTCAGCCGTGACCAGGAAAAACCACAGCGCGTGATCCGCCGCCATTTCCGCCACGGTCATTCTCAGAACCGCGGCCATCCCGTAGACGGCCAGCACATCCAGAACCGCCAGAAAGAAATAGCTGCTGACGGCTATGGCCGTGCAGACATACCAAGGCGCCGCGAAAATCAGCACAGCCGAAATCGCGCCAACGGTGAGGTTGAACGCCTTCTGCAGGAAAGGCGACACGGTATAAAACAGCGACGTGTCATTTACAACGGACAGGATATAGAACGCCAGCATAACGCAAAAGACCTTGCCATAAGAGATCCTGCGCCGCAGAAAGGCCGCCTCAAAGAGGAGCATGGCAATAATCTCGAAGGGGATCCAAAAGCAGCTGATCAGAATGTCCATCCGTCCCGCCCCCTCCACAGGAGATATTGCCGTTTGCAGTCGGCATAGCCCCGGCTGCTCACCGGCAGGGTGACGCCGTTGGAAAGCAAAACCTGGGCGGAGTTGAGCTTCTTGATATGGGCCATGTTGACGAGATAGCTCTTTTGACTGCGCAGAAAGCCCCGGCCGGAGAGCTCCGCCTCCATCTTCCCTATGGCCCCGTAGCAGCTGTACGTCCGATCGGGCTCATAGCCCTTGCAGCGGACGTGGAAGATCAGGGTATGCCCCATGGATTCCACATAAAGGAGATCCCGGATGGGCAGGGAGATCTGCTCCCCCTCCACCTGAATCTTGATGTCGCTCTTCTCCGTCCGCAGCTGCTGCAAGATCTCCTCCAGGCAGCCCCCCAGTTTCCGGGACAATTCCTCCTTCAGCAGATAGCGAAAAGCCCGCACCTCGTAGCCCTCCGGCGCGTACTCCACAAAGTTTGTCACAAAGACGATCACCGCGTCGTTGCGCAGCGAGCGGATTTTGCGGGCAATGTCCAGGCCGTTATACTCCTTTCCCGCAAAGTCAATGTCCAGAAAGGCCGCATCGCAGCTGGCCAGGGTCTCCCCGCCGATCTCCTCCGCCGAGCAGAATACGGAAACCTTGGCCGCCGTGCGCTTTTCCTCCAGGAGCGCCTCGACAGATTCCTTTAACCGCAGGGCAAAGGCCCTGTCATCGTCGCATATGAGAACGTGGATCATACTGGCCCGCCTGCCTTTCCGTCCTCCACCATCACGGTCACCACAAACCGGTGGCTTTCCGCGTCATAGTCCCAGGAAAAGTCGCCCTGATACTTCTTCAGCGTTCTCTGGACGCTTTTCAGCCCGAAGCCATGGAGCTTCGGCTCCTCCTTGGTGGAGAAAAGCCGCTCGCCCAAGGACGGGGGCGCTTCGTCGCAGCTGTTCGTGATGACGATGACGCCGTAGGAATTGCGCCAGGTGGTCTCCAGGGACATGCACTTTTCGGCGGAGCGCTCTGCCGCCGCCAGGGCATTGTCCAGCAGATTCCCCAGGATCGCCACCACATCAATGTCCTCCACTCCGCTCAGATTGTACAGCTTCACATCATAGGAAAAGGACACGCCCCGCAGCTCGCTCTCGGTGACGTACTTGTTGATCAGCACGTCCAGGATTCGGTTTCCGCTGTGACAGTTGTTTGTGTAGGATTTCAGCTGTGTTGAGAGCTTCTGCACATACTCGTCGATCTGCGGGTTCGTGCTCAGGTTCTGAATGGCCGCCAGATGGTTCTTGGCATCGTGGGCGTAGAGCATGAGCTGCTGATTCTGATGCTCCAAAATGTCGTAATAGGACTTTTCCGTCTGCAGGCGCAGATTCTCGCTTTTCATGCGGAGATACTCGCTGTCCCTCTCCACGGTGTGCCGGTAGGTGATAAAGAGGATCACCGGTAGCGCGAGAAGTGCCAGGGTCGTATACGCCAAAAGCATCCGACTGAGTCTGCTCAGGCTCTCAACGGTGCAGAGCTTCCAAAAGACCAGAAAAGCCAGAATGCTCAACACGGGGTAAAAATAAAAGCTCAGCGGAATCCGATCCAGGCGGGAGCCGGTTTTCCGCAGGAAGCGTAACAGCGCCATGCAGGAGACAAAGTACAAGGTCTTGCTGATGGCCGTCGCGATGACAAGCACCAGGATATCATCGTTATAGGCAGTAAGCTCCGTTCCGAACAGGGCAGAGAGGGCAAAAAGTGTCACAAATTCAAAGGCCAGGGACAACACGCCCATCAGCACCGAGCAGGCAGCGGCGGTGCGGAGCCGGATTCGGAAGCAAAGCACCGCGAACAGGAACACCATGAACAGCGTATAGAGGGCGTTGATCCAGACCGTGTTGGCAAAGAGCACGTTCACCATCGCGCCGCTTCCGAAAACGCCCGCGCCGATGAGAAAAACCGCCGGGATCGGGACTCTCCGCTCACCGAGGGAGGAAAACACGCTGTAGGCGATCAGCATTTCGATCAGATACACGATCAGGGAGGCAGAAAAGCTCAACATGATTATCTCCTCCTGATGTATTCAAACCAAAAGCGGTGAAAGCCCGCCTGTTTTCGGGGAGCCACCGGAATCCGGGAACCGTCCGTTAGAATCAGCTCGGTGTAGGAATACCGCTCCACATAGTGGAGGTTCACGAAAAAGGATTTGTGGACCTGGTAAAAGAAGCTGGCAGGGAGCCGCTCGCACCATTCATCAAAGCTCTCCTTGGTGGGAAAGGAGCCGTCCTTTGTGACCATGAGAACGCGCCGGTTTTCCCGAGTGATATACAGGATATCATCCACCAAGACCCGCTTCTGCGCCCCGTCGGCATAGAGATAGAGATCCACATAGGCCCCATCGATATATTCCATGGCCTTGTCCAGTCCGGAATACAGCCGCTGTATATCGAAGGGCTTTTCAAAGAACCGGAAGGCTCGCAGATCCATGGCCTCGTCCTGATACTCGTCGTAGTTGGTGACGAAGAAAATGGCGACCTTGCTGTTGCGTCGCTTCAATTCCTTTGCCAGGGTGATCCCGTCCAGGGGCATTTGGATGTCCAGGAATGCGAGGTCATAGCGGACATCGCCCTGCATGATGCGAGTGGGCTCGGTCTCGCAGTCAAGAGTGCAGCTAATTCCTCGTCCCGCCATGTATTCCTTCACATGGGCGCTCAGCTGTTCCACATATTCCCGCACGTCATCACAGATCAGAATTCTCATCGTTTCCACCCATCCTACACACTCGCTTGCATCAGCCGCATTTTACCATGTCCGACGCAAGCCGTCAAATGCCGCGCCCTCTCAGACGCGGCATTCTGATATCAGCCATACTGCTCGGAGATGTAGATCCTCGCCCGGTTCTGGATGGCCGCCGCGGCGTCCTCGACGGAGATCTGCCCGGCCAAATAACGGTCGATCTCCTCGCGCAGCATACGAATCAAGGCCTCGTCTTGAATCACCAGTTTCGTGGTGCAGTAAACCTGCTGCCGCAGCTCCTCGGCGTCTTCGGCGGTGAAATAACTGATCTGGAAGCGCTCGTCATAATCGTCGGATATCTCCCTCTCTACCATCTGCTCAAAGTCCGCCTTGAACACGGGAATGCCATTGGCAAGCCCGATGATGTCCGAGCCCTCCATCAGCGTCCTCACAAAGCGCCAGGCTCCCTCCCGGTTGTCGCTTGCCGCCATAATTCCGATGCGGGTATTTGCCCCGGTGGTAGAGCGCCATTCGTTGGGGCTGCTGCCCAGTTTGAGGAAATAGCTGCCCGTTCCCTCCGTTTCGGGAAAGCCCGCCACCACATAATCGCCCTTCATCATGTACTTTTCCTGGTGTCCGGCATTAAAGGCCAGATCATAGCAGATGTTCATGAGCTTCGGATCTTCACTGTATTGGCTGCCGTTGGGCAGGGCCTTCAGTAGCTCCAGCCAATGGACGAAGGCGGGGCTGTCGAAGGAGCAGGTCCCCGCGTCTCGGTCAATGAACTCCGCAGTTGCCGCCCAAATCAGCAGCGTGGTAATGAGCTCCCGGTCCAGGCTGTGCCAAAGGGGATCCATCTCCGGGTGGGCGGCGATCAAGGCCTCAATGTTCTCCACCGTCCAGTTCTCCCGTCCGGGGAAGAGATCGGGGTGCGTGGTCATGGTGAGCAGGGTGAATTTGGCCGTATATTCGTATAGGCCTCCGTTTTGAATCATGAGATGCAGCAGTGGCTCGATAAAGTCCTCCCGGCTGAGACTCTCGTCCGCATCGATCAAGGGCAGCATGTCCGCAAGCAGGCCGGAGTCCAGCGCTTTGTCCGGCAGAAAGCTGGTGTCCAGCAGGTCCAGATCCCTGCGCGTAGCAAGCTCTATCAGCACCCTGTCACGCTCCTGCTCGCTGGCGCAGGGAATGGGAACGATCTCGATCCGGTACGCCGGGTCCGTGTTGTTGAAGCGGATGACCGCATCCATCATCTCCGCCGTCAGGGCATATCCCTCCGACGTTACGGCATTGTTGTTCTCCGAAAACGCCCCCAGGCGCAGGTTCTGCCGAACCGGCCTCAGCCCTCTGGTCACGCGGATCAAGGACGGCGTGAGCATCATCTCTCCGTTGGGATAATACACGTCACCCTGTGAGTTTTCAAAGCCGTCAAAACCGCCGATCTCCCGCAGACTCAGGGCCACATCGATCCAATTGAACAGCAACTCCCGCTCTCTACTCTCCGGGTCGACGGAATAGAGCTTCTTCCCGGCGGACAGGAGGAAATGACCGTTGTTGCTGTCCAGCAGCATCCCCTCATCGAAAGTGATCGGCGAGCCGAAGGAGAGCGTTTCCCGGTCAAAGGACTGCGAGCCATCCGGCGTCGAGTACCAGCGGCGGTCGTTCACGCGAAAGCCATGGAAATTCCCGTAGGCCGGCAGATCAGGCTGGGAGAGCACGTTCACCTTGGAGTCGATCACATAAAAGCGATCCATGGCTGCCAGAATGGCACGCTCGTCGTCCAGGGCCAGGAGGCCGGTGAAAAAACGCCCGCTGCCCTCGGTGCTGCTCTCGCCCTCGAAGGGGATCCGCTCCGCCGTGCTCGCGCCACTGCTCCTGTCGATATGCAGGACATAGTAGTCCAGGTTCTCCCTGGCCGTGCCCTTATCATAGTCCTCCAGGCGGTTGCTCTCATGCAACAGGGCCCAGATGCTGTCGCCAGCCAGGCTGACCGGACCCATTTCCGGCTGCCAGGCGTCACCCGTGGAAAAATCCACGCGCGTCCACTCACCGCTCAGCGTGTCATAGGCCGCGATCACTGGTTTACGCTCCGGCGTCACCCCGGAGAGCCAGATCGTGTCTCCCTCGGTCTCCCAGCCGGTGGAACGGGCCAGCCAATCGGGGCAATCGATCCGGGAAGGGATCCACTCCTCAGTCATCTCGCTTTCTGTACCCGAAATGATGACAGTCGCTTCCTCGTCTCCTTTCCCACAGGCGCACAGGCTCAGCAGCAGGCACAGGAGCAGGAGACTTGCAAGAATTCTCTGTTTCATGATTGAAACCTCCGTATATTCATCTCGCTTTTCAAAGGAAGAAGGACTACCTTCCCGGATTTTCTTTTCTATGACACCAGCATAGCATGTTCTGCCTGGGATGCAACGACAGCCGTCGAACTGCAAGAAAACCGTACGGAAAAAGAGATTGTCCGCACTTGCGAGCAGGAAGGGATAATACGCCCATCTTCCTTTACCCCAGATCATACCCACTTCCGTCCTCCAATTCCAGCGACAGCGCACAAAAGCCGGATTCTCCAGCACAAACGCAGGAAAGCGACTGGATTCAAGCTGTAGAAAAGCACAAAGCGGGAGCTGATCGCTCCCGCTTTGTTGCTTTGTTTATTATCCGTATTGCTCTGAGATATAAATGCTCCCCCGCCCCTGGAGATTGGCTGCAGCTTCCTCGGGAGTATACCGCCCGGCAAGGCAGTCGCTGACCACTTCGTAGATCATATCCAGCAGCGGCTGGTCCTCGCGCACGGTCTTATCTGTGGCATATACCAGGTTCCGTATCATGTCCACGTCCTTTTCCGTAAAGATCGGATAGCCCTGCAGTTTTTCATCCGTCACTGTAGCGGTTAGCTGCTCGTCCAGCCGATCGGCCAGCACGGGAATGCCGGAGCCCTCATTGTTTTGCAGCAGGATCTTCAAAAAGCGCCATGCAGCCTCTTTGTGTTGGCTTCTCTCCATGATCCCCATGCTTACGCTGCTGTTGTGATCGCTGATCCAGGTGCCCAGGTTCTGACCCACTCGGGCAAAGTAGTGCCCGCTTCCGGAAGCTCCGGGGAAACCGCAGAAGACAGTATTCTCGCTCCGCAGAGTCATCCTGACGGATCCGGGCGTCGCTGCGTGCAGCTCAAACAACGGCTCAAAGAGGCAGCGGGCCTCGTTATATTCTGGGCTGTAGGGAAGCGTTCGCAGCAGCTCCAGCCACTGGGCAAAGCGCCCGTCGTCGAAAGAGCAGGTCGCCGCATTATAGTCGATGAACTCCGCCGTTGCCATTTTCGTCAGAATCTTCGCCATCTGCGTTTGATCGTGAGTCCAGAAGAGTACCTGTGCGTCCCCCCGCGCCGAGGTCATACGGTTCACGGTTTCGATGCTCCACGCGTCCTTCCCCGGGTATTCCTCCTCCCGCATGCACCAGGTCATGATCTGCACATAGGGCGTGACCGCGTAAAGCTTTCCGCCGCGAAGCATGCCGTTCAGCACATTCGGGATAAAATCCTCTCTGCTCAAGTCAGAATCAGCGTCCAGGTAGGGCAGAAGATCCGTCAGCAAGCTGCTGTCCAGGGCACCGTCCGGCAGGATACCAGTGTCGATCAGGTCGTAGTCCGCCGCTGTGGCAAGTTGGATCAGATTCCTCGCCATCTCCTCCTTGCTGCCGTTGATGGTGGTGACGCTGATCTTGTAATCGGGTTCCGTGTTGTTGAAGTACAGGATCGCGTCCATGTACTGCCCTGCCCCTTGCATGGAGTCTGGGATAAACTCCTCGTCCTCCATAAAACAGAGCATGCGCAGTTCAGTCTTGGGCTTGACCATAGCGCGGCTGACCTTGACGAGATAGCGTCTTGCGGGGTAGTAGCAATCTCCTGCAGCGGTCTCGATCAGTTTATTTGCGCCGAGGGATTCTGTATCCAGGGCCACGTCCATCCAGTTGAACAGTTCGCAGGTCTCTCCGCTTGTGCAGTCCACTCCCAGCACCGCCCGGTCAGTTCCCTTGGCGAAAAGATGCCCGTTTTCACTTTCACAGCGGGTCATAGGCTCTGCCCGAAAGCTTTCCTCAAAGCGATCTGTCGTCCGGTTGAAATGCAGGATACCGTCTCCTTGTCCGCCGAAGTAAAGCTCACCGTTGACCCGGCAGCAATTCCCAGACCAGCAACCGTTCAGAGGAATCGTCTGCAGCTTTTCTCCCTGCCGGTTGATCCGATAAGCGTTAACAGAATCGCAAAGGAGTGCACTCTCTCCATCCAGCGCGTACAGATCGGAAAATACTGGCCGATTCCCCTCCGGGTCAAGCTCCGCCTGGAACGGAATCGGAAAACGCTGCGCCTGAACTCCCTGGTTTAACTCGCATAGGATCAGACTGAATTCCGGATCGCCGTTTTCCGGCCAACTGCACAGCAGCGCCCACAGCACTTCATCTGAAACCGAGAGACCGCGAATGCTCGCCAGATCACGCAAGCCGCTCCGATCGAACTCCACCTCTCCCCACGAGTCACTCCCGGTATCGTAGGACAGGATCGCGGGGAATCCGTCCTTCTTTGTTCCGAACCAGATCACGCCATCCGACAGGGAGAATTCCTCCGTCATGCCGTTCCAGCCGTTGACGTCTTCCGGGATAGGGATCGCCTGGGCGATCCATCCTTCTGTCAGCCCCTCTTTGGGATCCGATAGAATCACCTCTGCTTCTTCTCCCGTCTCGCTCCCGCAGGCGCAGAGGCTCAGTGCCAGGCAAAGCAGCAGGAGACCTGATAGAAGTCTATGTTTCATGTCTATACCTCCCCTTAATGATGCCGGTTTTCCGGTTGACTCTTAGCAACTGCTCGCTGCCAGCATAGCATTTTGCTTAAGTAGCGCAACCACATTCGTCAAAGTGCAAGGAAATTGCGTAGAAAAAGAGATTACCTGTCATTCAGAGCAGAGTGTTTTTGCCCCCTCTTCTCTTTTCCATGAAACATAGCTGCTTCTGTATCTCAATTCCAGCGCTCTGACGTGAAAACTGGATTCCGATACACGAAACAGAGAAAGCCGGATGCTATCTCCAAAAAAAACACAAGCAGGAGCATAGTCGCTCCCGCTTGCGTGTGTTGCTCTAGTTATTTTTTTGATTAATTGCGGATTAACTGGGAGATACGGATTTCCGTTGCCCACAGCTCTTCCGCATCGGGGTCTTCCAATACGATGTCAAACATGTAGGCGGTGTCTCCACCGTACTTTTTCAGATCGTCCAGGGAGGCTGCATAGATCTCATAGGTGTCGCCCCGGAGTACCGCAGTTTTTACAGCCGTATTCTCGCTGTAATGGATCACAACTTGCCCAAGAACTGGCTCAGAGCCATGAAAGGCCATGGCGTCTTTACCGAGCACAAAAGAGGAATCTGTCACATCAGAGGCAATCCCAAAATAGGACACATTTGCATAATAGTTTTCATTCAAGCCGCTACCGCTCTCAAGCAAGGTTCCGGGTGCGGGAGAAGCGCTTTCCGGGGCGGAGTTCTCTGCCGGCTGAGCCTCTTCTGTTCCCACTGTTTCAGAGCTCGGTGCTGTGGCTTGCGGGTCTGAACTTTCTTTGCCTCCGCAGCCGGAAAGCACAAGGACGCAGATCAGGATCAAGGCAAGAAACCCACCGGGAATATTCTTCCATGTGTTTTTCATCATCATGTATTTTCTCCTTCTTTATTTATGCTCGCTCACATAGATTGTAGCTTTTTGCTGAATGAGAGCAGCTACTTCCTGGGCGCTTCGATCACCATAAAAATAATCCTGTACACAATCCAGAATTATCTCCGTCAGTCCAGCATCCCCGTTTCTGCAATACAGGGCAGAGCCAAGGACTTCTCTCGCAAGGGTCAAATCCTGCTCCGTAATATCTCCGTTATACATTCCGCCGCTCCAGATGGTGTTTCCTTTTACTGTGGCAGCTGCGATCTTTTCAAAGGAACTCTTGAGATAGGGAAAGAACCAGCCGCTTTCCTGTAGGGTCGGTTCCAGGAAGCTGCGGGCAAAGGCCCATGCGCCGTCTGCGTGCTCACAAGCCGTTGTAATGCCGATCTTGTTTGCCGGGATCAGAATGTGCATCACGTCTCCGCTCTCGTTGGGAAAACCAATCGGGTTTGCGTTCCGCCCCAAGCTATAGTTGTACTCCGCCACAAAGATCACCGAGGTCAGCGGCGCATACCTGCAATTCGCCTGGCTGTCCGAAGAAAGGAATTGGGTGCTTGCCTCGCTCTCCGACATGCTCTTGCACAATTCCAACAGGCGTATAAAAGCCTCGCTGTCAAAGCGGCATTCGCCGGTCTCCCAGTTTACAAACTGAGAATCGGCGGCAAGCAGCATTTCCAAGAACTGCATCGGATCAAGGCCGGAAACTATAATATCCCCGTTGTTTTTGAGAGCAGCGTATTCTTCTACTGTCCAGCCCCGCTTTGTCCCAACCGCCTTTTCATCCGCAAACATGGTCAGGATCTGTACGCTGCTGGTGAGAAAAGGCAGCTTTCCGTGCATGCTCAGCGCCGTAAAGACATTATCGTAATAGTCTTCCATGTGAATGGCAGGGTCGTTATTAAGATAGGGGTAAAGATCGACCAAGTAGCCCGAACTGGACAGGGCCTCCACCGGAAGATTGTTCAAATCCAGAATATCCGGGATTTCTCCTGCAATCAGCTCCACGGAAAACTTTTGGATGGCGTTATTCCATTCATCTGAGGTAACATCCTGGCTCATGGAAAACACGCTGGTGAGCTCGATCCGGTACTCGTCGTTGCTCTTATTAAACAGGGCAATAGCCTCCAGAATGGAGCTTTCCGGCTGCAGGCTGAACATTGTCAGCACAGTGCGGTCGTCAATTCCCGGCTCCACAATGCAGAACTCATAACGGAGCTGCTGCGTCTGGCTGAAGGTACCGGCAATGACTGCAAGCTTTCCATCCGGCAGGGGGCACACATGGGCGTCTCCGCTGGCAAGGCCAAGATTTGACCAGTTGAAAAGCGGCTTTTTTTCTCCGGAAGCAGGATCGACCGTAAAAAACTCAGCAAAATCATAGAAATAATAGTCGCTGCTTTCGCCTCCGCTGAATACGCTGCTGACAGCACCCAGGTCAACTCTTGCCTCGTAATCAAAGGCTTTTGCTTCCATGTTGATCGGAAGAAGATGATAGTTCCCGTCTCCCACGGTGTCAAAAACAGTAAGCTGGCCATCTGCTTTTGAGATAATGGCCTCCGGGTTCCAGGGATCGGTGAGGGAAAAC
>ODAI014474792.1_pt1 | contig 20201 bp, 19 predicted proteins | sample 1539321 | NCBI WGS metagenome assembly ODAI01 (sample SAMN02144231, study PRJEB22623) | gut metagenome | biome: sheep rumen | host: Ovis aries | place: New Zealand
CGACGAGTCAATCTGCAATAGACTTGAACGTCAGTGAAAGCCGGGACTTAAGTCTCAGCTTGGGAACCGAGCCTTATAGGCTGTGTTCAAACCACCCGTTTGACGGGTGGTTTGTGATTGCCTTATTTTCATTTCAATGATAGAATAGCCTTTATGGAACAAACAATTCTGTACCCCAAGAAACAACAGATACAGGAAATCTATGATGCGTATCGGCCCGTTTTTGCAGAAATAATGGGGAATATAGAGAGTCGTCTAAAACTGACGATTAGCCTTTCTTCTATGCCGACTTATAAGTCCCGCATAAAGTCATTCAAAAGTTATTACCGTAAGGTTCTGAGGCAAAAGGCTGATGAAGCAGAAACCTCTAAGGCGCTGGTTACCCTTACGGATATGATGGGAATTCGTGTTATCTGTGCTTTTCTGGAAGATATAAAACTTGCAGTAGACCAGATAAAAGAAAATTTTGATGTAAAAGAAGTTGAGTATAAGGGTGCTGAACAGAATTTCAGGGAATTTGGTTATGAGTCAATTCACGTGCTTGTGGCGATTCCTGAAGACTGCCGCCCGAGAAACTGCAATTTAACTCTGCCTGAAAATCTGGTCTGTGAAATCCAGGTGCGCACAATTTTGCAGGATGCCTGGGCAGAAGTAGAGCATGAGTTGATTTACAAGACGGAATTTACACCCTTTGATATGCCTCTCCGCCGGAAACTTGCTTCCATGAATGCCAGTCTTAGCCTTGCAGACATTATCTTTCAGGAAATCCGTGACTATCAGAAAAAACTTCAGGGAGCAGTTTCTGCCCGCCGTGAATCCTTTTACGAAAAGGTTGATGAGTTTACAAACCACAGCGAGACAAAGGAAAAAATTGTCAAGGAAGAACCTAAAAATCTTACCCGCGTGTCTCCCTATGTGCATGGAACCATTGATGATATGATTCTGGCTGCAATTCAGGCTCACAATCAGGGGGAACTGGATACAGCCCTGCAGATATACACTGAAATCTTAAAGTCAGAGCCTATACCACCAAAGCCGGTACTTGCCGTCATCAGAAAGCACCGGGGTATGGCATTTTTTGCAAAAGGCCTGTATGAGGAAGCTCTGGAAGACTTTCAGGAAAGCGTAAAGAATGATGAAAAAGGTTTCCGCTCATATTATTATCTTGGCATTGTTTACAGTGTTATGGATAACAATGCAGAAGCCGTAAAAGCCTTTGATAAATCTCTGGAACTGAATGAATTCCAGTCTCATGCTCATTACCGCAGGGCAGTCGCATATTTTAAACTGGGGGATGACAGCAAGGCCCTTGCCGATGTTACCGCAGCTGAACAGCTTGGTCTTGAAGATGCAGATTGTGCTGCTTTACATGAAAAAATTGTAAAAAAAATGGGAATGAGTATGTAAAACACTTGACGTAAATTATAATATTTGCTATATTACCAATGTCACTTGGTTGACGGATGTCTCCTTCGTCTAGTGGTTAGGACATCGGGTTTTCATCCCGACAACAGGCGTTCAATTCGCCTAGGAGATGTAATGAGGCTTATAGTCAGATGACTATGAGCCTTTTTTATTGAGGGTTTATTACAAACCCTCAAAACGGCGAAGTCAAGGCTTTAAGCGTTAGCGTGCCTTGACTCAACGTATTGCCTATGGACGCCCGGAACAGATTTTCAGATGCAGTTAGAGAAGAAATGAAACGTCAGATTATCGGTGCGGATGGAAACGAAGTGTTTTTTTCCGGCATGATAAATGAGACGGGTATAGTCATTTCTGTTACAACTGCAGCCCGGGGTGACGAACATTCAGTTCCAGTCAACTATACCGAAGCCCGTAAAGGGCCTGTCCTTATTCATAATCATCCCTCCGGAAATCTTCATCCTTCTGCTGCCGATTTGCAGATTGCTTCAGACTGCTCAGAAAAGGCCCAGGGCTTTTTTATCGTAAACAATGATGTGAGCGAAGTATATGTGGTGATGGAGCCTATAAAGCCTGTAATCATCAAAAAACTTGATGAAGAGACCGCCGCCTCTTATCTTTCCAGTACTGGTCCCCTTGCAAAATCTTCTCCCCAGTATGAAGAACGCCCTGTGCAGCTGGAACTTATTAAAAAGATTACCAGGTCTTTTAATGCTAATGCTGTGGGCACTTTTGAGGCAGGAACAGGTGTAGGAAAGTCCTTTGCCTATCTGATTCCCTCAATGCTCTGGGCTCTGGAGAACAAGGAGCGGGTTGTTGTAAGCACAGGAACCATAAACCTCCAGCAGCAGCTGATAGAAAAAGACATTCCCCTTGCTCAGAAGATAATCGGAAAACCGCTTAAGGCTGTTCTGGTTAAGGGCAGGCAGAACTATGTCTGTCTCCGCCGCCTTGATGATGCCGGAAAAGAACGAGACCTCTTTAGCGATGATCAGGACTTTTTTGATAAAATTGCGGCATGGGCAAAGGAAACAAAAACCGGAAGCCGTACAGACCTGGCTTTTATGCCGCCGGAAAGCGTCTGGAGCAGGGTAAATTCTGAATCAGATGCCTGTATGGGGCTTCGCTGTAAGTTCAGGGAAAAATGTTTTGTCATGCGGGTGCGCAAAGAAGCGGCGGATGCAAATCTTCTGGTAGTCAATCATCACCTTTTGTTTGCAGATATTGAATCCCGCATGGGCGGCGCAGGCTATGATGATACGGCAGTCCTTCCGCCTTACCGCAGGCTGGTCTTTGATGAAGCCCATGGTATTGAAGATGCAGCCACCAGTTTTTTCAGCGAAAATCTTCACCGCTTTAAAATCAACAAGCAGCTGAACCTTCTGTCCCGCAGCAGAAAGTCAAGTTTGTCCGGATTCCTTTATACTATTTCTGCCCTTGCAACTCAGGAAGACCATACGGCTGAAGCCCAGGAAGAAATCAGCCAGATAAAAAATGCCTTTGCAGAACTGGAAGACGCCGCCACGGAAATGATGGAAAATGATTTTACGGTGCGGCTTTTCTCTATGAATTCGGTTCGCTTTGGCGGAGTTTTTGCCTGCCTGTCCAAAGTTCAGCAGCATATTGCAAAACTCACCGGAATTATGCGGGAAATGATCGAAACAATCCCGGAGGATGATCTGGATAACGCTGCCGTATGGGAAACAAAATCCGTACTGCGCAGACTGGACGATATGACGGCAATCTGTAAGAACTTCCGCGAATGGGATGAACACCCTGACTGTGTCTACTGGATACAGAGACAGCGCCTGAGTCCAGCTATTGCAAAAAATTATGATACGCCTTTTTTCATCCAGCTCTTTCAGACTCCCATTGATATTGCACCTCTTATGAATAACGGTGTATTTGAGCCCATGGAAACGGTTGTCTGTACGTCTGCAACCCTGGGTATTGACGGAAATTTTTCTTTCTGGAAGAGAAGAACTGGGGTAGGCTTTGTTGAAAAGGAAAGACTTTTGGACGGTGAATTTCCTTCGCCTTTTCCCTATAAGAAAAATCTTTTGCTTGCCATTCCCAGTGACGCACCTTTTTCCACTGAGGAAACCTTTCAGGGCTTTGTAGAGGATGCTGTTGTCCGTCTGGTGCAGGCAGCGGGTGGCCGGACTTTAGTCCTTTTTACAGCCTATGATTCCCTCAGACATGCCTGCGATACTGCAAGAACCCGCCTGCGTTTGAGCGGAATTACCATTCTTAAACAGGGAGATGACGAACGCTTCCGCCTGCTCAATACTTTTAAAGATGATACTTCCAGTGTTTTGTTTGCTACAGATTCTTTCTGGGAAGGAGTGGATGTTCCGGGAGAATCTTTGAGTCAGGTAATCATTGTAAAGCTTCCCTTTGGCGTTCCCAATGACCCTGTTTTTGCCGCCAGAAGCGAACAGATTCAAAAGCGGGGTGGAAATCCCTTTATGGAACTTTCTGTTCCCCAGGCAGTCATTAAATTCCGTCAGGGCTTTGGCCGTCTGATACGACGAGGTGATGATCGTGGCGCTGTAGTTTGTCTGGACCGCCGCATTATGGAAAAAATGTACGGCAGAACCTTTTTGAACTCTATTCCTGACTGTAAAAAAATGTATTCTCCCCTCAATGAAATCCTTTCAGCGGTCGGTGACTTTGTAAACTGATTTGTTGCCGAATCAGTCTAAACTTTGACACAGATGAGCTCAGAAGGGGCACGGATTTTTTTTGACACAGATGCACACAGATAGACACAGATAGGACACGGATATTTTTTATTTTTTTATCTGTGTCTCATCAGTGTTAATCAGTGTTCATCCGTGGTTTCTTTCCCAATATCTGTGCCTCATCCGTGTTAATCCGTGTACATCTGTGGTTTGACGCGGATATAAACTTCAAGTAATTTGACATGGACTGCGTTTCGGGCTAAAATAAGAATATGCTGAATTTTCTTTCAAATTTTATCACGCTATCCTGTGAACTTCTTCTTGTTACACCCCCTGCGATTCTCAATATATTTCTCTATCCAGTATCAAAAAAACTGAGCCTTCGTCTTTCCCATTACATAAGGATGGAATGTGCGCGAAAGCTCTTTGCCATTTTTAAGACCTACAAGAATTTTAATTTTCTTGGTTATTATGATAATTTTGACAAACTTCCAAAGCAGTTCATTGTCATTTCAAACCACCAGAGCCTGCTTGATATTGCGCTCTACATGAATTTTTTCCGTAAAGCAGAAATACGATTTGTTGCAAAAGATAACCTTGCCCGTCATGTACCCCTTGTCTCAGAAATGCTGCGTGTTGAAGAGCACTGTATGATTCCCCGCCGGGGAAAACCTTCTGTTGCCATGCAGACAATTGATAAGTTTGGCAAAAGGGTAATGGAGAGAGGACAGATTCCGGTTATCTTTCCTGAAGGTACCCGCAGTAAGGACGGACAGTTGGGAACATTTTATACAGCTGGTTTCCGCAGGCTTTCAGAATCTGCGCCTCTTCCGGTGGCAGTCTGTGCCCTTGATGGCGGCTACCGTATCAATAATCTTACTACAATTTTTCAGAATCTTCACAACGGCTATTACCGGGTAAAAGTGGTAGGAATTCTTCCAGCCCCCCAGAACAAGGAAGAGCAGGTTGCCCTTTTGGAAAAAGGCAAGGAATTGATTCAGGCTCAGCTGGATGACTGGAGAAAAGGGGAAGTGGCAGAACAGGTTGACGCCTGAATTCCTTTTGCTTCTTTCCGGCTTTGCATTAGGCAAAAAAAATCCCGCGCTTCACAGTGCACTTTGTGAAACACGGGATTTTTTATTGAAAACCTGTCTCAGGATTATTTGAAATCCTTGGGACGGCGCTCAACGCGTTTGCACTTCGGACATTCGGCGATATTGCGAAGTCTGCCGTTTTCCATCAGTGTCTTCATAGCAATTTCACCACCGCAGGGGCACATAAATTTCTGTGTTGCAACGGTAGTACGAGAGTTCTTACTTGCACCAGCCATGACTAGCCTCCAAAATATGATAATCGATTATTTAAACTAATATACTAAAATCACGGACGGGTGTCAAGACAGGTGAGTGGGGTTTACGGATAATCCTTGTATATTCTCTTGACTATACCTCTGCAATTCAGTAAAATCAATATAAGTTTTTGTTTGGAGGTGTCTCCTTTGGCAGGAAAAAAATCATCTGCAGAAAAAAGATATGCGCAGAGTGAAGTTCGCCGTTTGCACAACAAGGCAATCAAGAGCGAATGCCGCACTATCGCTAAGCAGTTTGTAGCAGCTGTTCAGAAGAAAGATCAGGCTCTTGCTCAGGATAAGCTTAAGATTCTCGTGTCTAAGCTGGATTCTGCTCGCAGTAAGGGTGTTCTTACTCGTAACGCTGTTTCCCGCAAGAAGTCACGCATGATGAAACTCTACAACGTTTCATTTGCGGCTGCGGCAAACTAAGTCGGACTGACATAAAACGGTGTTGTTCTCTGTATCTTACAGGCAGCACCGTGGTCAGTTTATTTTTTTTGTGAGGAGTGGTATGTCTGATAAAAAGGTCACGAAATATGATTTGGTTGAGTCAGTTTACCAGAAAATCACAAATTGCGAAAAACACCTTGTTCAGGATCTTGTAGAACTTCTTCTGTCTGAAATCAAAGATTCACTCAAAGAAGGTGCTACAATTGAACTTCGTGGTTTTGGTACTTTTGAGCCTCGTCTCCGCAAGGGACGTTCTAAGGCTCGTAATCCCAAGACGGGAGAACAGCTTTCTGTTGCTCCCCATTATGTTGCGGCTTTCCGCTCCGGTCAGGAATTAAAGAAGGCCCTCTGGGATTTGCCTGTTCTTGAAGGTTCTAAATCAAAATAGTTTAATCCCTGACTTATGACGGTAAAATCATTCTTGTCGTCACTTCTTCTCTGTATTCTTTCAGTTTTTTTTATTTCTTGTGCACATCCTGGCTTATTTTTTTCTTCAGGCTCGGCTTTTTTTGGCTGGATTTCTTATCTGCCTCTTTTTCTTTTATTGCGCTCATCATCCCTTAAATCAGCGCCTGCATGGGGGGCTCTCTATGGCTTTGGCCGTTTTTTTCTCCTTATGCACTGGCTTTTCAGCTACAATCTTCCGGCACTCTTTGGCATAAGTCTTGCTATGGCGGCAGAAACCGCAGCTATCTGTTTTGTGTGTGCCCTTGTTCATAAGCACTTTTCAATTTTTTCCTGGCTTTTTATGCCCCTTATTCTGCTTTGCTTTGAATTTCTTCGTACGACTGGTCAGCTTGGTTTTTCCTATGGCATTATCGGTTACAGTCAGTGGAAAGTGCCTTTACTGGTCGCTTCTGCCCGCTTTTTCGGCGTATGGGGAATTTCCTTTGTAATCATGCTTTTTGCCTCTCTTGCGGCTTTCTATGCAGACAGGATGATACACTTTGCAGGGGAAGGGGGACGGACTTTCTCAATCTGGAAAAAAGCTGACCGTGCCAAAATTCTTACGCTTCTTTTTTCTCTGCTCATTTTGATAATAAGCGGATTTTTCGCTAGGAATGCCTGCAATGATACATCCCGTCAGGAAAAAAATCTTCCACTGGTTTTGATTCAGCCTGATTCAGACCCCTGGAAAAATGGTCTGGATGCCTACGCTGAAGAATTGCAATCTCTTATGGAACTAACTGACAGGGCTCTTTCTGAACATCCTGATACCCGACTTGTTGTCTGGAGTGAAACGGCCTTTGTTCCTGATATAGTGCGCCATTACAGAGAAGGGGCTGATGCAGGCCGGGCTCTGCTTTCAAAAAGGCTTTTATCTTATATCGATGGAAAAAATGCCGCTTTTCTTCTGGGAAATAATCATCAGGAAAAGGGTGCTGATGGAGTAAGAGAGTATAACAGTGCCTTATTTTTTGAGCCCGGGAAAAATGTTCTCCCGCCTGAACCTCTTGTCTACAGTAAGATGAGGCTTGTTCCTTTTACAGAACAGATTCCCTATCCCCGTTTTCTTTCTTTTATGGCTAAAATTTTTGCCTCTGATGCCCATTACTGGTCTGCAGGAAAAGAACTTACGATTTTTGAGCTGGATGGCATTCGTTTTTCCAGTCCCATTTGCTTTGAAGACACGTTTTCTTCCGTTGTAAAGGAAATGTGCAGAGCAGGGGCAGAACTGATTGTCAATTTATCCAATGATTCCTGGTCTCACAGTCTTGCCTGTCAGAATCAGCATCTTTCCATGGCTGTTTTCCGTTCTGCAGAAAATCATGTGCCCTCAGTCAGAAGTACGGCAAGCGGGCAGACTTGTATTATTGACGCAGGAGGAAAAATCCTGTCGGAACTGGAAGCCTTTAAGCCGGGCTATCTCTACGGTAAGGTCTCCATACGGTAGATTTTTTATCTGAAATAGTGTAGAGTATTGGTATGGCAGAAGAAACTGAAGCAAAAGAGAATAAAGAAGTTGCTGTAGAAAAAAGCAAGAAAAATGTCACTGTTCTTGGTCAGGAAACAGAATTTGACGGCGTTATTGAATTTACTGACAATCTTGTGATAACAGGAAAATTTAACGGCACAATCAATGCGACAGGTGATTTGGAAATTGAAAAAACTGCTGTCTGCAAGGTTGATACGATAAACGCAAATTCACTGGTCATTTCCGGAAGAATTACAGGCAATATGAAGGTTCCTGAACGTGTTGAAATGTGTTCCGGCAGCAAAGTTCAGGGGGATGTCGTTACTTCTCATATCCGCATTGCTGATAATGTTGAATTTGACGGTCAGGTGACCATGCTGGATTCCGTTCCAGATGTAGATCTTTTTAGCGTTGCTTCTGATGAATACAAAAAGGCAATGGTTCTCAAATCTGATTTGCCAAGATAATCATGTTCAATAGTCTCACTGGCACGATTACACAAAAGTTACCTCAAAAACTCTGTCTGGATACTCACGGCATTGAGTGGGATATTATCGTGCCTGACACTTCGCTGGATGCCCTGCCACATACGGGAGAAAAAGCCCGGGTTTTTACCTATCTTCAGCACACTGATTCTGCCATGACCCTTTTTGGTTTTGCAAGTGAACGAGACCGGGCTTTGTTTTTTGATTTGTTAAAAGTAGATGGTGTCGGGCCAAAAAGTGCAGTTAAAATCATGAGCAGTATCGCACTTGAACAGCTTGTTGTGGCTCTTGATGACGGAAATCTTGCAGCCCTTGAAAAAATCCCCGGACTGGGAAAAAAGACTGCTCAGAAAATGCTCCTTGCCCTCAAAGGAAAACTGACTCTTGACGAGGGAAATGCAAGACAGGCTCCTGCCCAGAATCACGGCGGAGAATATGCAGATGTCATTTCTGCTCTGGCAAACATGGGTTACGACCGCCGCGATGTGGAAGTTGTGATTTCAAAACTCCTTGATGAACTAAAGCAGACTCCTGCGGCTGACGGACAGAAGGCATTTAAAGATATGGTTCCTTCTGCACAGGAAGAAGTTCTTTTCAGGCGGGCTATTGTAGAGCTTGCCCAGTAGTTTCAGTAGATAAAGACTCAGACGGAATAGAGATAAAAAGTGAAAAAGATAGATACGACTGATACAGATTTTGATGACGCATTAAGCCTTGCCGCTCAGACGGGTGGTGCAACACATATTGTCCGTGCAGATCTTCCAAATGAAGATGATGTACAGGAAGGAAGCCTGCGACCTCAGCTGCTGAATGAGTTTTTGGGTCAGTCTGCCATAAAGGAAAATCTTTCGGTATTTATAAATGCGGCCCGGGAACGAAAAGATCCTCTTGACCATCTTTTTCTGATTGGACCGCCGGGACTGGGTAAGACCACTCTTGCTGAAATTACTGCACATGAACTTGGCGCTGACTTTAAGGTGACTAGTGCTCCAGCCCTTGATAAGCCCAAAGACCTGGCAGGCATTCTTTCTACGATTACTCCGCGCACGGTATTCTTTATAGATGAAATTCACCGCTTAAAGCCTGCAATTGAAGAAATGCTTTATATTGCCATGGAAGATTTTGAGCTTGACTGGGTTATAGGTCAGGGTGCCGCTGCCCGTACAGTCCGCATTCCCATTCCTCATTTTACTCTTGTAGGAGCAACGACAAAGGCCGGCATGGTCAGTTCACCCCTTATCAGCCGCTTTGGCATTATCCAGCGCTTTAATTATTACAGCCATGAAGAACTTTCTGCCATTATCAAACGTTCTGCAGGCATTTTGAACTGCACGGTGGACTCAGATGCCGCCCTTTTGATGGCATCCTGTTCCAGAGGCACCCCCCGCGTTGCAAACCGTGTTCTGCGCAGAATGAGGGATTTTGCCCAGGTGTATGGAAAGGGCAGGATAACGCTGCAGATAGCGGAAGACGGCCTGCAGAAGCTGGGCATAGATTCCCTGGGGCTTGAAAAATATGACCGGGAAATTCTGCTTTCGATTATCAAAAATTTCGGCGGGGGCCCGGTTGGAGCGGATACACTCGCAATTTCCATCGGTGAGTCAATGGATACGCTGGAAGATTATTATGAGCCTTATCTCATTCAGTGCGGACTTTTACAGCGAACTCCCCGGGGAAGAATTGTTACGTCAAAGGCTTACGAGCATCTTGGGTTAAAGCCAGGTTCTGCTTCGGGAAAGGAACTGTCACTCTTTGACTGAGCGTACTGAATCTGCTTATGTTGTGGTGGAGAACTTATGAAACTTTCTGATTTTACATTTGACCTTCCTCAGGAACTTATTGCCCAGAAGCCAAGCGGTGTCCGTGGTGAAGATAAACTGATGCGCCTTGACCGTCTGACTGGCCAGGTATCGCATTATGCCATGGCAGATTTACCTGATTTGATTGAAAGCGGTACCCTTATGGTTTTTAATAACAGCAAGGTGCGCAGAAGCCGCTGCTACGGTATAAAAGAATCAAGCGGGCGTGAGCAGGAATTTATGTTCCTTAATCAGACTTCGGCAGGACTGGATACCTGGCGGACTATGGTAAAGGGAGCAAAAAAAGTGAAAGGTGGAAATACCTTCCGCTTTGCCGATGGCTCTGTTGGAAGTATTATTGACTCTGAGGCTGATGCCGGTACGGAGTTCAGGACAATTCATTTTGACCAGCCGCTTACAGAAGACTGGTTTGAGCGCAACGGTCATATTCCCCTGCCACCATACATCCGCCGGGAAGATGATGACACCGATTCTGAGCGTTATCAAACTGTTTATGCAAAAGAAACAGGTTCATCAGCCTGTCCGACTGCAGGTCTGCATTTTACCCAGCCCCTTTTAGACAGACTTAAGGCCAAAGGGATTGAACTTGCCTGGGTAACACTGCATGTCGGACTGGGAACTTTTCTTCCCGTGCGCACGGAAAATATTGAAGACCACAAGATGCATGAGGAAGCCTATACTGTTCCCCAAGATGTTGCAGAAAAAATCAATCAGGCAAAAAAAGAGGGACGAAAAATTCTTGCCGTTGGAACTACCAGCGTGCGTACACTGGAAAGCGCAACTGATGAAAATGGCCTTGTTCACGCGGGAACCAGCAGCACTCACATTTTTATGTATCCCGGTTACAAATTCAAACTTGTAGACCAGATGTTTACGAATTTCCACACGCCTGAAAGTACCCTGCTCATGCTGGTGAGTGCCTTTGCAGGCCGGGAAAAGATTTTGAACGCCTATAAGACAGCCGTAGAACACAAGTACCGTTTTTTCAGCTACGGTGATGCAATGCTCATTCAGTAAGCAGTAAGCTGTCTGCTGATGGAAGTCTAGCGGAGGGCGGCGCCGGAAATCATGCTTTTTGCATAAGCAATCAGTTGGGCCGCTTCTGCATCGCTGTAGGGTGCTATTTCATTATATGAGGCATCCAGACAGTTTTCATTTCTAAACTGGGCAAACTGCCAACTCGCATCTTTCGGAAGCAGACGGGCAATTTCCCTGATGTCATCTTTTTTTACCAGTGGCGGAACAAGCACGGTTCTCCATTCCCGGCAGTCCGCAGGCAGAGTGGAAATGAGTTTTACGGACGCCGCAAGTTTTTCTGCCGTTTCCGCTGCATTTCCGCTTTTTGCTGAGACTAAATCATAGCGCAGGGGACTGGTTTTTATGTCCATGGCGATAAAGTCTGGGGCAGTAGCGGGATTTTTCATAAGGGCTTCAAGTTTGTCCGGGAGGGTGCCGTTTGTATCCAGTTTTATTTTGTAGCCTAACGATTTTGCCCTTTCAATTACTTCTGCAAGGCGGGGAAAGAGAAGTGGTTCTCCGCCGCTTATGACAAAACCGGTGAGTACATTGCGTCTTTTTTCAAGGTGGGCAAAAACTTCATGTAATGTGGAAAGCCCTTCGTCTGCATTTTTCCCGTCAGCCGGTTTTTCTGCAAGGGATGAATCTACCAGAGCCCAGTTATAGCAGTAGGGACAGCGGAGATTACAGCCCCTCAAAAATAAAGATGAGGCAACACGCCCCGGAAAGTCTACAAGGCTGGTTTTTATGAGTGCACCTGCTGCTTCTGAAAAAAAATCCCGCCCAGTGGAGTTGCCTTTCGGTTCAACTTCTGGCGGGATAATCTGACTCTTGTCGCTTGTCATCAGACTGCTTCTGCAACGGGCTCAAGAATTGCACTTAATTCTTCAACATTATGTGCGCGTCCGATTTCGTTGTTTTTTGCATCGTAGAAGATGACTGTGGGAGCAGCAAATACGCCTTTTGCAGCCGCTTCCTGCAGACCAGCGTCTGTATCAACGTCAATCTGAAGACCGCTCATGGTGATTTCTTCCATGTAGTTCTTTACGGGCGGACAGTTTGGACATGTGCGTCGCATAAAGAATTCATAGTGAAGGGCATTTTCATTTGCTGAGGGCATGGCGATGGTATTTGCCGGAGCAGCTGTTTCAGCAATTGCGCTCTTGCTGCTTTCTTCATTTGCAGTATATGTCACCGGATCGTCATAGACAAACATCTTGCGGCTGTCAAATTCATCACGTTTACCTTTGTTCCAGTTACGCACTGCACGGTAGTAGCCTACGATACGAGCGTACACTTCAGTCTGTGTGCCATGAACATCTTTGAGAGCTGCTTTTGTCTCTGCAATTTCTGCGTCGATTGCTTCAAGTGTCCTTGTTTTTGGTGCCATTGTAATCCCCCTTTTTTTCTCTTTTAGAAAAATATTCACCCTTTATTTATTGCACTAAATATAGTGTATTTTTAGTGTAATGTAAAGGTACTGACACTATATATATCGGTCTGTACCTTATTTTTCTTTACCTTGCTGCAAGCAATTCTGCACGTTCTTTTTCAAGTTTCTGCAGTTTAAGCTTAAGCTGCTGTTCACGCTCTGCCTTACACTTGGGACATTCAAACTGCTGTCCCGTAAGATAGCCGTGTACCGGGCAGATGGAATAGGTCGGACTGATTGTGATGTAAGGAATGCGGTAATTGTTCATTATGCTGCGTACCAGATCACGGCAGGCCCGCCAGTCTTTAATCTGTTCACCCATGAATGTATGGAAGACGGTACCGCCTGTATACTTGGTCTGCAGGTCTTCCTGTTTGTCCAGGGCTTCAAATACATCACTTGTGTAATCAACAGGGAGCTGAGTACTGTTGGTGTAGTAGGGCTCACTGCTGCCACTGGTGATGATGTCCGGATAGTTCTGCTTGTCATGGCGTGCAAGACGATATGACGTGCTTTCTGCAGGAGTTGCTTCCAGGTTAAAGAGTTCTCCTGTCTTTTCCTGATAGTCCTGCATGCGCTCCCTCATATGGTCGAGCACTTCGCAGGCAAATTTGTGGCCCCTGGGGTCTACAATGTTTACTCCCAGGAAGTTGAGACAACATTCGTTCATGCCGCACAAACCGATGGTATTAAAGTGATTGTTCAGTGTTTTGAGGTATCGTTTTGTGTAGGGGAAAAGTCCGCCGTCCAGAAGTTTCTGGATTACCTTGCGCTTTGTGGAAAGACTCTGTTTTGCCAGATCCATGAGGTAGTCAAGGCGGGCGTAGAATTCCTTTTCGTCCTTTGCAAGATAACCGATCTGCGGCAGGTTAATCGTTACAACGCCAAGGCTTCCGGTAAATTCGTCTGAACCGAAAAGACCGCCACCGCGCTTTCTGAGTTCACGCTTGTCAAGGCGAAGACGGCAGCACATTGAGCGCACGTCACTTGGATTTAAGTCTGAGTTTACAAAGTTCTGGAAGTAGGGCGTACCATATTGGCTGGTCATTTCAAAGAGGAGCTTTGCATTTTCGCTGTCCCAGTTGAAATTTTTTGTGATGTTGTAGGTAGGAATGGGGTAACCGAATCCGCGTCCTTCTGCATCACCTTCCAGCATAATCTGAATGAAGACTTTGTTGATGAGATCCATCTCTTTCTGGCAGTCTCCATAGGTGAAGTCCTGTTCCTTTCCTGCGACGATTGCAGGTTTGTTTTTAAGGTCATCCGGGCAGACCCAGTCCAGCGTAATGTTCGTGAAGGGAGCCTGTGAACCCCAGCGGCTGGGCGTATTGATGCCGAATACATAGCTCTGAATGCACTGGCGAACCTGTTTTTCGTCAAGATTGTCAGCGCGTACAAAAGGAGCAAGGTAAGTATCAAAAGAAGAGAAGGCCTGTGCGCCTGCCCATTCATTCTGCATGATGCCCAGAAAGTTTACCATCTGGTTTACCAGAGTGGAAAGGTGGGCTGCAGGCTGTGAGGAAATTTTTCCGCTGACACCGCCCAGACCTTCCTGAATCAGCTGACGCAGAGACCAGCCTGCGCAGTAGCCGGAGAACATGGAGAGGTCATGGATATGAAAGGCACAGCTTTTGTGTGCTTCTGCGATTTCCGGAGTATAGATGTTTTTGAGCCAGTAGTTGGCAGTGATTGTTCCGCTGTTGTGAAGAATCAGACCGCCGAGAGAAAAGTTTACGTTTGCGTTTTCGTTTACGCGCCAGTCAGTCTGCCCCAGATAACCGTCCATCGTTTTGTTGATGTCCAGCATGAGACTCTTGGAGTCGCGCATTGCCTCGTGGCGGGCACGATAGAGGATATAGGCCTTTGCGATTTCGACTTCTTTTGCTTCAATCAGCACATTTTCTACAATATCCTGAATTTCTTCGATTGCAGGAATGGAATGTGCGCGGCGACCTGCCAGAAGCAGACGCAACTGTTCTTCCACGGAGTCTGTAAGTGCAATTGCCTTGTCGGGATTTGCACGTTTTTCCACAGCTTCAATGGCTTTGCCGATGGCATTCTGGATTTTGTTGCGGTCGTAAACTTCAATTTTTCCGTTGCGCTTTACAACCTGTTTGATAAACGACTGCGTTTCTGCATCGCTTGACTTTCCCAGAAAACTCCTCCATTCCGGGAAGACAGACTGTTCTGACTGATTCTGCTGGTCACTCACTTTTTTCCCCTCCAGTCTTTTCAGTTTCCGGCTGACCAAGACTGTTCACTTCATTTATGAATTCATCTAAGTTTTCAAAATGTTTGTAGACGGATGCAAAGCGGATGTAAGCCACCTTGTCCACCTGGCGCAGGCGTTCCAGAACAAGTTCACCCAAATCCGTTGTGGAGATTTCCCGGGTTGTCTTGCCTTTCATTATTGCCTGATCTTCAATATCATTTAAGATATTTTCTATCATGTTGGTAGAAACAGGACGTTTTTCCAGAGCGCGTTCGATACCTTTTTCCAGTTTTGCCCGGTCAAAAGGCTGCCGTCTGTCGTCGCTTTTTACTACCATGAAGGGCTTTTCTTCAATGCGTTCGTAACTGGTAAAACGATAAGAGCAACTCATGCACTCTCGCCGCCGGCGTATTGCTTCGCCGTTTGCCATTGTTCGTGATTCTATAACCTTGTCGTCAAGGCTTCCACAGTAGGGACACCGCATCTTTTTCCCACCCCAAATTTAGCGTACTTTCTAGTATTAAACTCATTATATACCACTAGATATGAACTGGCAAGTAAGAAAATGTGAATTTATTTGAAATTTACCGAACTTTTTTTTTCTGCTTAGAAAAGTCATTTTTTGAAAAAGCCTATAATTATATAGTAAATAGATATGCATAAGATTGTATATTTTTTCCTCTTGTGTTATTTTTAAGGTATGAAGATTTTAAGACTGCTTCCATTTGTCCTTTGCTTTTCATCTTTTTTATTGACGGCAGAGGAAAATAGACTTAGCCTGTCACTTACCACTGATGTCGCCTATCATACAAAGACCTATTACGAAGCGGGAGACAGTCATTTTGCAGCTCCAGATGAACCCTTCCGTATCATAAAAGCCCGTACGACTTTTGCGGCATCCTATAAGATTCCGGTCCTTACGGGGGAGTCTCCTCTTTTTGCAGGAAACAACATAACCTTTACGGGAAAAGTCATGCTGACGCCAGTTTCTCTTGCACCGACTCTTTCCGTCACTTTTTCTCCGGCGGCTTTTTTTGATCTGGAGGCCGGCATTGATTCAGGAAGCGGCTGGAATATTGGTATGCTGAAAGGTCTCCGTCAGTATAATCCTGCAAAAAAGACCTATGATGACATCACATCCTTTTCCGCCTGGTATATCCAGCCTTATGTAAAAGCCACGATAAAATTTGACGTGGGTGCTTTATGGCCGGGAGACTGGCATCATATTGTTGGTCTTGCTTCTTTTGGAGTAGGCTATCAGTCACTTGTGGGTGCCAGTCAAAAAATCTGGGAGTTTCAAACTTATGCAGGACATGCAGACGGTATGGTCTATGCCCAGTACTATGTTATCGGCTATCAGATGCCCATAAAACTTTCGATGATTGCCATGACCTTTGATTTTACCGGACATTTTTTTGCATCCGATTACGGCGAATTTGCTGATTCCTTTTGCGGTGATTTTATGACCAAAGAAATCGGCCCCATGTTTGAAATAACCCTGAATAAAAAGAATATTCTGTATGCGGGCATCTTTTTCTTAGCCCGCCGTAGTTTTAAGGAAGAACACACTGAGGAAGAAGTTGAACCCTCTCTGACATACAGCGGAACTGAATGGCTGTGGGATTATTCAGCCGTGAGGTGGGTGCATTACTTTAACTAGTTTTTCCGGCTTTCGATTGCACGGGCTTTTTCATAAGCGTCATTCAGGCTGACTGAAAAGAGGCGGGGAGTGAGGACTATGATTTTCCGCAGGGAGTTTTTTCCGCCCCTTGCTTTCCATGCGGTATCGATGCGCTGCCAGCAGGTAACGATACGGGGTATGAAGGTGAGTGTCATGCCAAGAAGGTCTGCAAATTTGCTTTCTTCTTTTCTTGTAATAAATCTTTCTATTGTGGAAAAGCCATGGCGGAACTGAATGTTGCTGGTTGTGCGATAAAAAAGCGATGTAATTGAAAGTGAAAGTCCCATGCGGACAAAAAGCAGCGCGTACTGGGGTGCAAAAATGAAGAGATTTTTAAATTCCAGCCAGGAAATGGGCTGTCCGCCTGACTCTGCTTTCCATGCGGATATGTTGTAGATAAACGATGTATTGTAGAGCAAAATCAGATAGAAAAGAGTGGGCTTTAAGTCGTTGCAGATGTCTTTTGCCGTAAAGCCCAGAATTTTTGCAAGTATGAGGACTGAGGCCCATAAGCCCAGGGCGGGCAGTGTCTCAAGCTGAAAGGCTAGAATGGCGAGTATGGGAATCAGAAGAACTTTTATCCATGCCGGAGTCTTGTGGAGAAAGGTATGACCGCTTCTGTAGTGAAAAAATCGTCCGGCTTCTATCATAGCCACACCAGATCAGTCAGGGAATTGTAGGCCGCCAGAGGGTTGCGAATGCTCCACTGGGACAAATCCCTGGTCAGGGCTTCAGCCGGGATTCCGTCAAAGACAAGTTTTCCCTTCTGCAGAATGATAAAATGGTCGGCCATAGCCAGACATTTTTCGATTTCATGGGTGAGAAGAAGAATTGTTTTACCTTCCTTGTGAAGGCTTGTAATCAGTCTGTTTACATCCTGAACGCCGGGGTAGTCAAGATTGGCATAAGGCTCATCAAAGATGATGATGTCCCTCTTTAAGGCGAGAATTGCGGCCACGGCAAGGCGTCTTTTTTCTCCGCCACTTAAGAATTCTGCCGGAAAATCAGCTTTTTCCAGCAGAGAAACTGCCTTCAGGGCTTCTTCAACGGCGGCATTTCGTTCTGCCTTTGGAATCTTGCAGTTGCGCACGCTGACCAGAACATCTTCCCTGGGACTTTCTCCAAGAATCTGCGTGGCGGCATCCTGAAAAACCAGTCCCGGCTTTGAAGAAACGGTGACTGAACCCGCAGAGCATTTCATGAGGCCTGAGATGATGTTCATCAGTAAGGATTTTCCGCTTCCGTTTGCGCCGCCGATGACAGTAAGGGATGATTTTTCTATTGAAAAGGAAATGTCTTCAACCGCATGAAAATAATTTCCGGGATTTTCTTCTGAACGGAAGCGCTTGGAGACATGTTCCAGAATGATTGCTTTTTCTGACCTTTCCTGCATGTATGAATATCAGTCCTTTTTTATGTCCGCATCATCATCAATAAGATAGCGGGCAACCACAGGACGAATCAGCAGGGAGAGGATGATGGTGACAATAATTTTTATGCTGTCTCCCGGAATAAAGGGAATCAGACAGATTTTGAGGGCTTCGTGCAGGCTTTTTGCTGCTCCCTTTGCTTCCATAACGGACATAAACCAGGGAATACCTGCCGCATAGTTCAGAATAAAGGCTACCAGTGTTGCAAGAACGATTTTTCCAACAACTTTTACAGTCAGTTTTTTTTCTTCCAGTTTTGGACTGCCTGCAATAAGACCGGCAGCAAGGGCTCCGACAAAATAACCGATTAAAAATCCGCCGGTCGGACCTGAAATAATGGCAATACCACCCTTAACACCGGAAAAGACCGGAATGCCCAGGGCGCCCAACAGCAAAAAGATTCCGACTGCGGCGGCTCCGTGAATACTTCCCAAAATGACGCCGGACATGAGTGCAAACATATTCTGCACAGTAACCGGAACAAGCCCGATTGGGATGGAAATAAAACAGCCTGAACAGATGAGGGCTGCAAACAATGCGATGAATACAGAACGAATGGTGCTTTTTGACATAATTGTAAACCTCTTTTTGATAAAATAAGGTTAACGATTTAGAGAGGGAATGTCAAGAATTCTCGTTCAAGGTAAAAAGAAGGATGTAAACTGCGGCAAGCAGGGCAAGTATACCAATGAGCCAGTCTCCCAGGCGGGCGTAGACTGTCATTTTTCGCTCATAAACGGGAATTTTTGCCGCAAGGGCAGTTTCCTTAAAAAGCGGAAGAGTTTCTTTCATTCTGCCGGCGGGGTCTACGATTGTGGTGACGCCTGCATTGGTGGAGCGGGCCAGAGTCGTGCGGTATTCAATGGCACGGTATGAAGCTACGACAAAATGCTGCCATTCTGCGCTTTCAGTCTGAGACCAGGCGTCATTGGTCAGGTTGATAAAGACTTCACTTCCTGCCAGATATAGTTTGCGGCAGACTTCTGCAAAGGCATCATCAAAGCAGATTGGAGTAGAAAGGGTAACGGACTGTTCGTCTTCAGTTTTCTCGTTGCCGGCAAGGGAGATGACTTTTGTCGTACCCGGTTCATAATGGAGGGGTGTGGAAATGGGAATCTTAAAGAGAATGGGTCTGCTTCCCTGTACCCATCCGTAGGAAAAGCCTGCAATCTTTTTGATAAAGGCCCGGACTGCCTCATATTCCACAAAAGGAATGCGCTCTGCAAAGGGAACCAGGTGCATTTTAATGTAGGCACCCTGATAGACTCCGTACTTGTCAATAAGCACTGTGGAATTTCCGTACTGATGTAAGTCCCTGTTGATGGTAAGGGGAGCGCCGATGATAAAGGGCACGCGCATTTGCCGGATAAAGGGAATCAGAGGCTTTTCGTCAGGAAAATAGCTGTAGTAACTTTCTGCGTTTGGAAAATAACGGGCAAGAACTGCTTCACTCCATACGACCAGATCGCACTCAAGACCTTCGCTTTTGAATTCATTGATTTTTTCTTCAGAGAGTCGCTGGGAAATGGCTATGACTTCTTCGTCTGTGTCATCCCAGGGGTCAAGATTCTGCTGTACGAGTACGGCATTGAGGGTTTTGATGGGATGACGGGGAATCAGATACTGATAGGCACTGTAGAGGACAACGATTGCCGTAAGGGCAGAAAGTGTTTTTGCGCAGCAGAGCCAGGCAGAGTAGAGTTTTTTTGATTCCTTTTCTTTTGCAAACTGAGGAAGCTGCAGGATTCCTTCGGCAAAGGCCGCACTGGTCAGGCTGTAGAGGAAAGTGACTCCGTAGGGGCCTGTGATGTCAGCAATCTGTGTGACAAGGGGCATGGTGTAGGCTGTCATGGAAATGGTGCCCCAGGGGTAGGCGAGAAAGCCGAAAGATTTTGCCCATTCCCAGACGGTGTAGGTTCCTGCAAACCAGAATATTTTGAGGGGAATGGAAAAAGCACTGAGCCCGGCTCCTTCCCGCAGTTTTCGTGTTTCAGTCATGTGGGAAAATGGAAAGAAAAATACCAGTGTTGCAAATGCACAGACAAAGGCAGTTCCCAGTGCGGAGGCACCCAGCGTGAAAAATGCAAAACCCCGGAAGTTTCCCAGCCAGAAACTGGAAAGCATGTGGGTGGTAAAAGCGAGAATCCATCCGTGGCAAAAGGCAGTGCGATAGTTTTTTGTCTGGGAAAGGGCAACGTAAAAAGGAGCAAGAGCAATTATTCCTAAAACCGGTGAGCCGAGGGGAAAGAGTTCATTTGGAATTGCAAGGGAAAGGACGACGCCGGAAAAAAGAGAACAAAAA
>ODAI011747096.1_pt1 | contig 20199 bp, 16 predicted proteins | sample 1539321 | NCBI WGS metagenome assembly ODAI01 (sample SAMN02144231, study PRJEB22623) | gut metagenome | biome: sheep rumen | host: Ovis aries | place: New Zealand
ATATGGATGCAGCATCGGATTTACCGGACCATCTTTGGCGGTAATATCGATAAATTTGAATTTATCCGTTTTATAGAAAAACGACGATTCCGCGCACACAAATTTGCATCCGGCGGCATCCGCCATATTATCATATTCAAACGGTGTTAAATTCGTATCCAGCATCAAACATTTCGCACCAACATACCATATCGCAAACAGCGTCAATGGAAATTGTGGAATATTATGTGATAACACACCGACCGTATCCCCGGGTTTAATCCCGTTGTCCATCAATGTCACCGCGCGCGCGCGCACCATATCCATAAATTCAGAATACGAAACACCTTCGCGCACCAGAAACAGATTTTCGGGCCATTGCCGAACAGCCATTTCCAACATATTATTCATATTCATAGTAAATTTCCTTGTTGTTTTTATATTGGACGGGGTATATTATAGACCTAAAAGATAAGGAAATCAAACATGAAAATATTAACCTTGAATATAAACTCTATACGCGCACATATCGAAAGTTTCATGGATTTATTACGCACATCTCAATACGACACAATATTGGTCCAAGAATTAAAGGTTGAAAATGCGAACTTTCCGTTTATGTTATTTGACGAATTTGGATATAACATCAAGATTTTTGGACAAAAATCTTGGAACGGCGTTGCTGTATTTTCCAAACATTCTATCGAAGATGTATCTTTTGGAATTCCAAATTATCCTGATATAAATTCACGTGTTATTGAATGTGTAATTGATGGTCGCGTTCGCATAATAAATACATATATGCCAAATGGCGACAACATTGAATCTCCTAAATTTGTATATAAATTAGAATGGATGCGTGAATTTACAAAACACATCGCACAATATATTGATTCACCAGAACCTGTTGTAATTGGCGGTGATTTCAATGTATCAATCCAAGACATAGATATATGGAATCCAAAAAATTATATTGGTTCATCTATTTCTGCACCGGCTGCGCGTGAAATCATGCAACAATGGTTGGATGCCGGTTGGATGGATGCATGGCGCACCCTGCACCCAGACACCCAAGATTACACATGGTACGGATATCGTGGTCGCGACACTGTTGGCAACAAACAAGGTTTACGCCTGGATTATTTTTTATGCAATAAAACCGCATCTAAAATGGTTAAAAAATGCGAGATTGATATTTGTCCACGAACCGCGGCAAAACCCACAGACCATTGTGGATTAATGTTGGAACTGGATTAATCATCAATTCGCGCCAAATCATCAAAATCTTTATATTTATTATCGCCTGTTTTGTGATATTCATATGGCGCATTACCCACAGAATACATTTTCACCAAATCTGCGGCTTTATCAACCGCGGCACGCATCATATTTTCAACATCCGCCTCGTCATACCATATCATATTTTCATGAAAGTTTTTCAACTGCATAAACACGATTTTAGGACTTTGTGATTTTTCCGTCGTTTTTATATTAAAACCACCATTTTTCAACATATATGCCTCTAATGGTAATTGTGGCATCATACCTTCTTTTAATTGTGATACGGTTGGTGCTTTGCCTGTTTTTATATCCAACACACCACCATCCCATACTCTATCTGCACGCGCACGAATTCTGCGATTTTCAATAGTCACCGCCCCACCAATTTCTGGCACAGATTGTTTTAATAACTCTGCATTTTCTTCAACTAATTTTGCAATTTCAATAAATCGTTTATGCCAAAAACGAAACAACATATTTTCTGAATTTGATGTATGCAATACTTCGCGTGCCGCCCTATCCATTTCCGCCACAATCACAGCACTGGAAAAATCGCGTGCATGTTCAATAACCGAATGTACCAAATCACCAAACACGCGTGCATCAACCCCCATCCACCAATCATCTTTTTTCTTTAATCGCAAAATATGCGCGACATAGAACGCATATGGATTGTGAATCAATTTTTCTAATTCTGTCACATAAACATCACTCCAATCCGATGGTGGATTTGGCGCACTGTAATCCAAAGGATTTGATTCAACCACATCATTTGATAAAACTTTTTCCAACACAGATTTTTCCACAGACGTATCAAAATTTCCATTACGTGCCGCAACGCGTGATAAAAATCTGGATTCCAAAGTTTTAACCCCACCTGAATTCAAAGAACGCAACCAATACACATCATCCCCACAGGACAAATTCATAAAATCCAACGACATCAATGATACTTTACGGTCAGGACTTGGCAATCCAATTTCATCGGCCACACGCGCCGGCAACCATGCATTTTCATATCCACGTGCCGGAAACATTCCATCATTTAATCCCGTCAGTATAACAACATCTGCGACCTGCATACGCGATTCAATAGTTCCCAACACAACAATTTTTGCTTCATCATTTGGCACATCACGAATTGCAATTCCCGAACATGCGTCTGCAATAAAAGCCCTGGCCTCGGGCAAAGATAATTTTATATCATACCTGTTCAGGCAATCGGATAAATTTTTTATTGTCATCCAAACCTGACCAGAATCCGCAGATTCAATTTCAAATTCAGGTTGCATAAAATCTATATTTTCCGAAATAATATTTGCAACCGTATTAAACAAATCAAAATTTGCATTTGTATAATATTTATCAAATGCCCCATTTCCAGATTCAATCCACGCATCAAACAAATTCAAAATTGCACGTGCTGCATCAACCCCTGCGCCACTTTTTGCACCTGAAAAATCTGCAACCAACCCCGCATCCAAAAACGCATTTTCAATTCTCTGGTTTCCTGCCGCATCCGGTGTAATTACCATCACAGATTTATTTTTTTCCACCGCGCGTTTGCAGATTTCTGCAACAGCCTTTGCCTCGATACTTTCTGTATCACAATTAATTAAATGACAATTTTGTAAATCCGTATTTCCTGTATATTTTGCAGTATCATTTCCAAACGCATAATTCATAAAATCAATATTAGATTTTCCAACATCAATTTTTATAACATCATCTGCCCCGATACCAATTCTTGATAAAAATTTATATTCCGCATTATATGGATTGGTATTCAATTCAAAATCTTGCACGCGCCCATCAATTTTTCCAGACAAAATTATTCGACCATGCGTTGCATTTGCAACCGCCACCATCAAATCCGCTGTTGCCGGCACAGATGCTGTTGAACCACATACAACAACCAAAGGATATTTATCAATTTCGTGTATCCATGCACGCACACCGGCATTTCTTTTTGCGACCGATGTCACCCGTCCATTTGCAGCCTCTGGCAATACAGATGTTAAAATATTTAACATTTTTGCTTTGGATTTGAAATGTTCGGCATACCTGTCATCGACCAAATTTTCCCAGTTAATTTTACACGATTCAACACCTTCATTTTCCAAATAATCCTGCATACGCACCGCATCACGTGCTATTTGCAGTGCGGTTGATATATTTCCTATATTCGCATCCCCAGACAATAATTTTGCCAACAAAACAATGCGTTCCATATTACTAAACACATCATTATCATTAATTAAATCATCCACATCATCAACGCCTTCGCCTAACGCGACCAACCTTGGTAAAATAACTGCACCATTATTTTTAATTGCGAACATTTTTTCAGCCGCACGCACCGCACGTCTGCTGGGTAAAAAAATCAAGCAATCTGCCACAGGCACCCCAGATTTTTCAACAACATCCCACAACGCATCCAACATACGTGCAGGATTTGTCACACAAAAAATATTTTTATTTAATGCCAATTATTTTCCTTATACCATCAATACCGGTTTTCTTTTCTGCCGATGTCATCAATATATCTTGAACCATTGCGCCATGATTATCATGTGATATTTCAACCTGGGATTTTTCACGAATTTTTTTATCTTTTTTTGTATAAACGATTTGATACAACACGCCATTTTTATCGCAAAAATCCATCAATTCCAAATCAGAATCTTTAACCCCCACACGCGAATCAATCAATATAAACAGCCGTTGTAATTGCGAACGCGTCAACAAATATTTTTCCAATCTTTCCGCCCACCGCAACACAGATTCATGCGACACACGTGCGTATCCATACCCTGGCAAATCAACCAACATAATTCTGTCATCTATATTAAACAGATTTAATTCCTGTGTTCGACCAGGCGTATTTGATGTTCGTGCAATTTTTTCCCCAACAACCGCATTTATCAGCGATGATTTTCCAACATTACTGCGTCCAACAAATGCGAACTCTGCAAATTGAGTTTTTGGCAAACTGTCCACCGTTGAAAAAGACCCAACAAATTTTATCATTTATTTTCCTTTATTAAACGACGATACGCTTCTTTCTTGGAAATTCCGGCACGCGCCGCCAACATTTCTGCTGACGATTTTGTTGAACCTGCGGCAATATCATTAACAATATCTTTGATTTCCGCATCTGACATTTTTTTATCAGGTGCCGGTGCAACAACAATAACAATTTCACCGCGTGGTGGCTCTATACGCATTAAATCCGCCGGATATCCAATAATTGTTTCTTCGTGAATTTTTGTAATTTCACGAACGATGGCAATTTTTCTTTCAGGCATCACACGTGCCATCGCCGCAATTGTTGTCATAACACGATTTGGACTTTCATAATAAATAATAGTATGACGAATTTTGTTATCATCATGTAATTTCTTTTCATCAAAGAAACCACAAAATGTAAATCTGTCTGTTGGAAACCCAGATAACACCAGCGCAGAAATCGCCGCCGTTGCCCCAGGCACCATAAACACAGGCACTTTTGCCTCGCGCGCTGCACGCACCAATCGAAACCCCGGGTCACTGATACCCGGCATTCCTGCATCAGACACCATTGCAACCGCTGCCCCGTTTTGAATTTTTTCAATAATAGAATCAACAACGCGCAATTCGTTATGTTCGTGACACGAAATGCACTTTGTTTTTATATCAAAATGCGTGGCCAATTTGGCGAAAACACGCGTATCTTCGGCGGCGACCAAATCACATTCACGCAAAACATCAACCGCCCGCGGCGACATATCTGACAAATTTCCAATAGGCGTTCCAACCACATACAGTCCTGATTGCATTTCAAATCCTTTTATGTTAGAATAATACAATATAAAATAGGCCTTTTCAATGAATAGATTATTAAAGTTTTTTTTAATTGCTTTTATATTAACCGGATGTGCGGGTTCTAATTCGCGCCATGATTGGAATGCGGAATACACAAACGTTCCAACCGGCACCCCAATCCAGATGCAATATGGTTCATATTATTCTGCATCTGATGCCAGTGACACCCCGCATAAAATTGCGGTATTGTTGCCAACAACAGGAAATGCCGCCCCCGCAGGCCAAGAAATTCGCAACGCCATAGAATTGGCATTATTGCAACATTCACTCAGTAAATTAACTGTCAATTTTTATGACACTGCCCCAAACACAAATACTGCCATTGAAACGGCATTAAATGATAATCCAGACATTATTATTGGGCCATTATTTTCCAATGATGCACAAATTTTACGCACAACAAAACCTGATGACATGCCGGCAATATCTTTTACATCTGACGCAAATGCGGTTGGCGACGGTGTTATGACGGTTGCCCTGATGCCAACAAACAGTGTTGAAATGATTGTTCGTGAAATGTTTTATGACGGTGTTAAAAACTTTATCATAATGGCACCCGACACAGAATCTGGTAAAATCATGGCTGGGACGGCAAAACGCGCTGCTGAAATATATGGCAACGAAATATCTGGAATATTTTTCTATCCTGAACGCGACAACGATAAATTAAAAGATACCGCCATGCATGCATCAATGTATAACGCACGCACTGCGGCAAACAAACGTGCCCGCACAGTATTATCTGACATTTTAACCAAAGAAAATTTGAACGGGATGGAAAAATCAAACCTGTATTATCAGTTGGATAAAATTTCAAAATCAGACACACTTGGCACATTACCATATTCTGCGGTTTTATTTGTCGGCAATTCAGATGACACAAAAACCCTTGGTTCATTTTTACGTTATTATGGCGCAGATTCCAAATCTGTTAAATTTTATGGAACTGCCCTGTTGGATGGCACAGACATCGCATCTGACTATACAATGATGGGAACCAAATACGCGGCATTACCTGAACAAAATCAAACATTTGTAAATTTATATCAACAAACATATGGCGCATTACCATCACGACTGGCGACATTTGGATATGATGCTGCGAATATCGCAATGGGAACCGTATATTCATCCAAGGCACCTGCGGCATACCTGTTGGACCCCAGTGGATACGCCGGTATGGATGGAATTATTCGCCTGAAACCAAATGGCGACAGTGAACGCGGTCTGCGTATATTACAATTAAACGCATCAGGAACACCTGTTATTGTGCGTAATGCACCTGAAAACTTTATCAACCCGATTTATAACATTGAACAACGTCATATCAGTCCGGCATCTGAAATGTCATTACAAACACGTGGAATAAATCCAAACGATTTCATAATGATTCCTGACCGCCTGCGCAGTAAATATAAATCAAAAACATACGGTGTAAACATGACAGAAACAGATACAAAAAAAACACAACCTGTTATAACTGTGATAAACACACCTGAAAACGACACCCCAATAATAGACAGTGAATACAAACCTGTAAAATTAGAATCAATTAACAAAACATTGATTGATTCTGTCGAAATAACTGAATAATAATGATTTCATTACAAAGAATTTACAAATTTTTATTTGGATGTTTCTTGGCGTGTTTGATTGCCTCATTGTGTTTATTATGTATTCATATTTATTTTGGCGACAAAAAATCAAACATCGGTCAATATTTTTATCCCCCACAATCAGAATTTGTAAACCCGAAAACACAAAATTTTTCTATTGCCGTTGTATCTGATACTGGTGCCGAAGATATAGTTTTGGAAACAATGCTCCACGAAATCGTCAGCACCCAACCCAAATACGATTTTATATTATACCTGGGGGATTTTTTAACACACAGAACAAATACAGGGATGCAATGGTTATTATATGAAATTCATCCAAAATTAAATGGTATTCCACTATACGGCACCCCAGGAAATCATGACATTACAAAACACGATATACGCGATGACATACCATACAAAACTGTAATGGGGTCTGGGCATTATTGGTTTGGATATGGCAATACATTATTTATCGCATTGGACACATCATTTGAAACCATTGATGACAAGCAGTTAAATTGGTTGGCTGATACATTACAAAAAATCAGACCATTATTCAAACATTGTGTAATATTTACTCATGTTCCACCATTTGATATAAAACCCGAAATAAAATCTAATCACAGTCTGGATAAAATCAGCGCACAAAAATTATACAACATTGTAAAAAATCATAAAATAAACATGATGATTTTTGGACATGTTCATTATTATTCACAAGATAAATTTGCTGGGATTCCTGTGTACACTGTTCCATCCAGTGGTCAAATCATCCGCGACTCAACAAACAAATATGGATATGTTCACATTGAATTTGATAAAAACGGATTAAAAAAAGTTGAACCCAAATATATAGATTTCCGCGGAACAAAACGTGAATATATTGAATACACAATTGCGCGGGACATATATAATTATAAATTACGCGAAACGATATCTTGGATAATGTTGCCTGGCTTAATATTTTTAGCATTTGGGACAATATTATTTATTATATCTGTTATAAAGAAACAAACAAAAAAACATTAAACAAAAAAAAACAAAGGAGCAAATCATGCTAACACTTATATTTGTTATTTTGAAATTAACCAAGGTTGTAAATTGGTCATGGTGGTGGATTTTATTAACATTAGCATTGGACGGCGGTGTATTCGGTCGTATATTATAATGCATAAACAAACCTAAAATAAAACCGACCAAATGGTCGGTTTTATTTACTTACCGATATAATTGAACAAAATGCGCCCTGCCTCAGCCCAAGATTTTTTTATATCAACCTGTTTGTATTCTTTATAATTCAAATTATCAGACACAATTTTAACCGATTTAATTTTTGGGAACATTGTTGCCAAAATATATAATTCCATATCGAACACACCGACATGTTCTGTTTGTTCAACAAAATTCATCGAAGAAAAACATTTAACCTGGGATTTTTTATCCAACACGACGGCATCTTCTTTGACGGTGCGTGACGGAATTTCTCTAAACACCTGACCTACTTTCACGACTGTCCCGACCTGGAATTCATTAGATCCAACATATCCAATATTAAAAAATCTGTCATTTTTGTTAAACATACCATCCAACATCAATTTAGATAATTTTTTCACCGCAGCGGTTTCCCCCCACCCCAACAAGATTATTTTAACCTTGTCTTTTAATTCTTTTGGTATTTTAACATTTTTAGCTTCTTGCTTATCTGCGATTAAGATATAGTTCATTATTAAAACTCCTGAATATCCAAATTATACCAAAAACAAAAACATTTACAAACTTTAATAAAACAAAAAAATGACCCATCCGGGTCATTTTCTATTCTGGTGGGGGACTGCTTGCACTAATCGAGCAGAAAACAAACAAGAGTTTACCGATTTAATGTTGCAGATAAAACTATTCAAAGAGAACCGGTTAATTTCACCCAATGGTGAAAATTGATTAAATGTAAAAAATCTGATAAAATACAATGTGATTGTATAAAGGATATCAAATGAACAAAATATTTTTGCTTTTAGTTTCTTTATTTTTATTTGGTTGTGTAGAAAGTGTACATAAACAAATAGATGTTGTACACCCCAATGAATATGGTTTATCTACAGATTTAGAAGGTAAAACATTTTCTATATATTGCAACGGTGTTGCTGGAGTAGATTCAAAAGGTGTTGATGATAAGTGCAAAGAATATATTGCAGAATTTGCTTATCAACAGGGTTATAATATGTTTTCAGTGCTAGATTCCAAAGGTGATTCAAACACGTATTCAGGAAGTAACACATTTTATTCCCCTGTAACTACATATTCAACCGCATCCGCATATAGTTCTGGGTATTCAGCTTTTGGTACTGGAATTTCTACATCTTATGTTCCGCATGAAGAAAGCTATTCTTTTGTAAGATTCTCAAAGACATATATATTTATTTTAATTAGTGAAAAAGAAAAAACTAAATATAATAACTATTATATAGTATCTGATTATTACATTCCAGAAGATACAAAATCAGAATAAAAATAAAAAATAGTTGTATTTTAGAATTTACCACTTTATATATAACATGTTATTAAAGAGGTAAATTGAATGATGACTATAGAACAAATTGAAAATACGAAGCATATATTTAGACAGGCGTTGTTTGCATATCATTTAACAAATGCTGCGTTAAAACACAGGAACATGTTGTTTAAGGCAGACAATGATCCTTTATCAAAATTTTTTGCTGAGCATTGTAATGAATTTTCTGCACACATGGCTGTAATTAATACGTTGTATAATTTTTTGGCGATACCAAAAGAAATCATTTTTGATGAACTGAATAAAAATCCGTTAACACAAAAAATATTAAGTGATATTAACAACCAATTAAAAAAAGTTTCCGAAATAATCAGTATAGAAAAAGCTGGTTTAGATAGTGACTTATTCAAAAGGTTACGAAATTCTTTAGCTCATGGTCGCTTTATATTAAAAAACGGAGGTTTTACATTTACAGATCAGGCTATAGATGGTAAAAATAAAATTACTTTTTTCGTGAAAGCAGAAGATTTTGCTCCAATAATAAACGATATAGAATTTAAAATCATGATACCTTTTGTGCAGGATGAATTACAATTAAGTCAGGAATAAAAAATATGGTAGATGGGTTCGAACGGGGCAAAGCCTTGGGAATCTAGGATGTTCGAATATTGGTAAAATTTTGTGTTTTTTAGAAATGTTATTTTCGAACCACCCGAATGATATAAAATCCAAAGAAAAACCGCACTTTTGAAGTGCGGTGTACCTTTTGGTGGGAGACAGCTTGCACTAATCGAGCAGAAAACAAGCAAGAATTTACCGATTTAATGCAGCGGGTGAAAGGGTTTAAAGAGAAATGGATAGATTAATTTTAGATGCATCTGTTATTACAATTAAATTTAATATTTTTATTATTAATTTCGTTTAATGCAATATTAAACGCATTTTGCCCATCAATACACTTTATATCTGGTGTAAAACCATGTAATTCAAAATTCGGTTCTATAAACGGCATACCAATTGTGCCAACAAAGATTGCAATATGACTATGTGGACAAACAACCCCGCGAGACCTACAATATTTTAATGCGCCACCTGTATTATCTCCTATGATTTTCACATTTGGGTGTTTTTTTAGTTTGTATATCAATAATTCTGCGGAAGATACAGTTGCAGTATTGGTTAATATGTATATGTTTTTATCGTAATTAACCGTATCAATAACACAATCAGATTCAAAATTTTTAGTTAAATGTTTCAAATCTGTAATATCTGTATCTTGCATTTTGATGTTTTTATCAAAAAAGTTATGTTCGTTTAATTTCATTGCATCAGGGTTTATGCGAACATAAAAATCATGGATAAAAGAATCGTTATCTGGGCAAAGATAATGAGATATTTCGCCCGCAAACCTAAGTTCGCCGCCCATATTATCACGCAAATCCAAAATTAAAGCACGAGATGATTTTAATTTGCTCTTAAAATCAATCAATTGTTTCATTGCCCAATTACCATTATAATCATCTTTATAATCACGATATATACCTGTATACATGTGTGATAATCCAATAACAGCGACACTATCAGCACGCAATTCTGTGATAAGAGATTTTTTGTCTGGATTAATATTACCACCAACATTTTGTTTCTTATGCAGTTTATTAGCAAAATGTCGACCATAGAAATGGAAACTAAAATGGCCATCTTGTATTATATCTAATATAGGACTAAGTTTATCATAAAAAGCCTTTGCAGAAATTGTTGTATTGTTGGAATACAAAGCATCTAATATTTCAAAAATTTGTAATTTTTTTGTGTCTGATAAAAATGGCCAACCAACATATACATTTATCAACATACGCGCTAAAATAGAAACATCATGCTGAATGTCTTCAGGGGTTAATATTTTATTTTCATCTTGTGGAACCCCCTTTTTTTCTACTATATCATCTGTACAAGAATCTTTTAATAGTTTCTGTTCCAATTGGTTCAAAGACATTGTTTACATCTCCATATTGTTAAGAAGCATAACATAAAAAATTAAATTCTCAATGACAAACTGCCTCGGTGGGTTCGAACGGAGCAAACACTTGGAAATCTAGGATGTTCGAAGGTTGATAAAAATTAGTGTTTTCTAGATACGCTTTCTTCGAACCTGTGAAAATATTAAAAAACTAAAGAAAAACCGCACTTTTGAAGTGCGGTGTATCTTTTGGTGGGAGTGGGTGCAACCTCGATAAACAATAATCAAAAATGTATATAAATAATATCTATCGTGGGTGGATTGGCTCGGCTATCGCCTGCGCCGCATTCGTTATCACTCAAACTTCACTTCGTTCGTTTTCGCTTACTCATTGTCGAACCGGGCAACTTGACGTTGCCTATGGTATCAAATCCATAAACCACAACCACAAAATAAAAATACCCACACATTCTGTGGGTATTTTTATTTTGGTGGGAGTGGGTGGATTCGAACCACCTCAGTCGTAAGACAACAGATTTACAGTCTGCCCCGGCTCTCCAACTCCGGCGCACGCCCAGAACTTTATCGCAGCCACGAAATCAACGGGTTGCCCGTCTTCGCGACTACCCTGCCCGTCTTTACCTAGAAAGGTAAATCCGTGGCATTCCGTTTTGCCCTGGTACAATCCGCTTGTCGCGGCTTTGCACCTGCAAAGACGGATGGTGCGGGCAGCGGGAATCGAACCCGCATTTCAAGCTTGGAAGGCTTGCATACTAGCCTTTGTACTATGCCCGCGAAATCCTAAGCCTGCCTATTATACCTAAAAATTTTACTTATGCAAGAATTTATTTTATTCCGCCAAATTAGCCCGGCGCAAATCATTAAATATATTATCCAACTGGCGCTCGTCTGCAAATTTATCATACGAACGCAAATCTTCATAATCGATTAAATCAACTCTCAATTTGCCATTTGATTCACGCATAAACAGCATATTCGGATATAAATCTCCATGAACAATTCCGCCGTTGTTTAATTTTTTAAAAGCATTTCTTATTTCTTGTTGTTCTGCGATTGTAATTGGCTTGCCACGCAAAGCTTTTTTTATTTCATCGTTATAAATATTACCTTGCACAGACACAGATGTTGGCACTTCTTCGGTCAACATCCAATAATTTCCACCCGTTTCATGCAAATTGTTTTTCGCTACAAAATCAACCAAAACATCTTGATCATCTTCAACAACACGGACGGTATGCACAACATCAGAATTATTACCCAATATTTCATATGCGCGTTTTGTTCTGGATATCTCTTCTTGATTGCCAACATGCTTCAAATAATAGGTCTTTCCGGAACTATTTTCTTTAAATTTAAAAACAGCATTACGAGAATTATTTCTAACCAACTCAACATTATCTACTTTCCATCCGATTAATCGTCCCATAAATCCAGCAACTGCATCACCAGCATGTTTTACCCCCGACACATTGTTTGCTTTAACTAAATCTGCAATATTCTCTTCACGAAGAATCAAATATCCAGCATCGTCCAACTCTATACTAATATTTGCCTTATCAAATATATCTTGCAATGCCAATGTTTTATCAAAATGCATGGAATTATATCGTGTTGTTGTTCGATAAAATCCACTGGCATCATCATATTCCCAAACCATATGGGTACTATTATATAAATCATCCAAATTTTTCGATTTATTAGTATTTTTTGCTGCTTTGGATGCTGCGCGTCCTGCATCATCTGCATGTTCCGCCGCTTTGGCACCGGCTGACGCACCTCGCGTGGCATCGGATGCGCCATCTGCTGATTTAGAAAATTTTAATATATCACCACCACAATCTGTACATTCAAATCCATATTGTTTTGCTTTTCTCATCAAATCTCTAATCGTTGCGGCTGACATATTTTGTCTATTTACTTGCACTAAATCATCTACCCCTCTAAATACATCATCGGATCCAGATGTATTCCTGCTGAAATAAGCCGCATCATAAATAATGTCCTGGGCTTTTCCTGCCGCTGATGCACCACTTGATACACCGCGTGCAGCATCGTCTGCATTTCCAGCAGCCTTGGCACCAGCAGATGCACCGCGTGCAGCATCATCTGCATTTCCAGCAGCCTTGGCACCGGCTGATGCACCGCGTGCAGCATCATCTGCATGCCCTGCCGCTTTGGCACCGGCTGATGCACCTCGCGCGGCATCTGCGGCTTTGTCTGCGGCTTGCGCAGCATCATCGGCATGTGATGCAATTTTTGCAACCGCGCTTGATACATCGTCCGCATGTGTCCCAACGACAACCAATGCCTTTGTTCCTTTCGCTGATGACTTGGAAACAATTTTTGATATTGCTCTGCCGGTCAATCTAAATGCAGATGCACCAAGTGATGCAAATTGTGCAACGAATCCAATTTTGTTTGCAACCTTTAACGCAACACCTGCGGTATCGTTTGGATCACCCCCCAGTTGTCGCACAATATCATCCCAATCATTTGCAGAAACCTCGCTTTGTAAATCTTCTGGTTCCAGATATTCAACCAAACGTGCCAATTGAACATCAATTTGATGTGCGGTACTGGCGGATTTCAACGCATCTTGCACAGTTATTGCTTGTCCCGCCATTGTTTTTAATGTGTTTTTAGCACAACTTCTGCTATTACATGCCACTGCAATCTTTATAAAATCACTAGCACGCTGTTGCATCGCTGCCCCGGTGGTTAGTTCTGTTGCTAATCCACCAATTTCAACCACCGCCAATGTACACCCCATTACACCCTGGGCATTACCAACAATAACCGTTGCACAATCCGCCAATGCGATTACAGACAATCCAATTTGTATGCCATTTTCTAACATATTTTGTTCTTTGACATCAATCAAAACACACTGACCGTTTTGCCATTTTGTGCCTGATGATTTTGGATTTTCGGCTTTCAATTTAGCATTAACTTGTGCACATTGATTTTGGTCCAGACCATGACAATTTTTATTTGCATATGCACCACCACTGATAATACAAGCCACACCAGATTCACCTTTCTCACGTGTGATTTTTTTAGATTCAGACAAATCATCAAAAACAAAATCAATTGGTTGATTTGTATATCTGTTGCCATTTTTTGTTCCACTTAATCTGCACGTTAATGTTTCATCATCACCCTCTATAAATCTCTTTTTAATACGACCATACGAATTATCACAATCAAATCCAGTCACAACAAAACCTTGGTCTTTTATGTATTGTTTCAGATTATCACGTAATCTTGTAGACCCACGCAATTGAATCTCATGATAAAACACATAATTATCTATTCCTTCTATCGTATGCAATACAGAACCCAAATTTGCATTATCTGTTTTGATACCATACTCAAACACACACAGACCATACTGTTCATAGGTTTTCATACCAAATTTTGTTGCTGCATTTTTCAAATCTTGCGTGCATTTCCCAGATATATTATACCCATTCCATTTTCCACCATAAATCAGCGATATTCCGCGCACAGTATTTTTGAATTTTTTGGCATCGTCTGATTCGACGGTATCATCAAATTTGAACGTATAATATACGGATTTATCTAATGTTGAACAGTTAAAATAATCGTCTATTGTTTTCTTATTATGGGATGGATCGCAATAAATTGTATGACCATTTTTTTCTGTTGCATATAATTGTGCCAGACCTGCGGCCTCGTTCAAACCGACATCAAGGCCACTAAATAATTTATCAATACAATATTCTTGTTTACCTGTTTTTCCTTTGTAATCACGACAAACATCATAATACTTTAAATTTGCTATTTGTTTATCTTGTCTATCTAATATTCTGGCTTTGGCATTATCAACCTCGTCACGCGTAGCATTACATACCAATCGCCCATTTACACCACCATAATTTCTTATTGCATTACGAACCTTGCATCCTCTAATTGCTTTACTTTCACAGAATTTCAACGCATCTTCTGCCTTTGTGATATTGGTCATATTTGTGTATTCTTTGCGCAAACAATCGCCGTTTGCATCTTTGTATTCTGTCACACATGCACCACCCAGCGATTGAAAACCTGGATTACATGCGTATGCGGCACATGTGCAATTATAACCTTTACGAAACACAACTTCACCACCCGCGATATTTGTCGAAGAACAAAAATCACCAATTCGTGTTTGGTCACCTATTGATTTTAATCCGTTCTGTTGTTTTCCATTTTCATCGTATGCCGCAGGACAAAAACCACTAAGGAATTCTTCATCTACTTCTTGTTCTGCGTTTTCTAATAATTTTAGTATAAATGCACGACATTGTTCGTATCCTGTTTGCCGATACGTATTAAATCCGCCTGCGCGACACACCTCGAACAAATTAGCCACCGAAACCGCACCTGTTTCTTGGTTCATTATTCTTGTGTATGTTTCAGCCATTTTTTCTTGTTTTTTATCATTTTCAACAAATTCAGGTATTGTTTGTGCTAAATTTTCTGATGTAAATATATATTTTTGTTCAGTTCCTATATACATCGTCGTGGCAGCAAACGCGCCAACAACAAAGAACATTCCAAACAAGTACGTTAGTATCTTTTTCATTTCAATACCCCCGTACATTTCTCGGCAACGGCTGCAACTTTCTTGATTGCAGATATTTGCGTTGCGTTAAATACTGTTGCAACCCCAGATGCCACCGTTGATGCACCAGCCAGCACATTTGATGCTGTATTCAAATTCTTTTCTTTTTGTTTACCTGCATCCGTATTGTCATTACGTGTTTTATCCGTATTTGCAACCGCCGATGTGACCGTTCCAGCCATACCTGTTGTTGCACCAACAATACTTGATACCATTGCACCCTTGGCGCGTTTATTTATTGGTGATATATCAACATAGTCATATTCTTTACACGCATTTATTATTGTATTTGCCTCGGTTATATCTTCGCCATTAGAACGCGCTTGCATTGTTGAATTTTGTAAATCTTTAACTGCTGCCTTGCAATTATCTATTTGTGTTTGCAATGCATCATCTACTTTATTATTCCCTGCAATAATTGCCCCAGCAACATTTGTTGCTGTATTTCCAGCCATCAAACCAGTTCGCCAATTACCTAATTTTTTTGATTGTTTGGTTAAAACAGTTATATCATCTTCAATTGTTTTTGTTTCGTCTTTGTTATCTTGAAAATATCTATCTGTTTCGCTTAATAATTCCGCACGATTTGGGGCTGTTATTGATTTGTTTTCTGTAATCTGTTTTAATCTGGCTAATTTTTCTTCAAGATTTGCAATTTGTTTATCTTTATTTGCCTTGATAATACCAACAACCGTTGCGCCCGCCCCCAGACCTGTTCCAACACCAGTCACCGCGGTATTTATACCCGCCATTTTTTTCAAATCAGAAAGTTCATCATCAATTCCAACGCATGCCACATATGTTGCACGCAACGCGTCATCCAACGGCAAAACATCTGCAATCGCATAATTACAGTTTAATATAACACCCAACAGGGACACTATTAGTGTGTGTGTGTGTGTGTGTAGATTTCTGCGACTTTTTTCATATACCCCTGCTTGACTTACATATTATTATATCATAAAACACATACTAACACAAACTACTTAATCGGTGGAAAGCATTTTTCATTGTTTTCTGTACAACAATTAAAACCTAATTCGCCTAAATCCTTGTATGTTTCACCGGCACAGCATCCATTTTCATCTGGTTTTGCACCATCATCACACAGTGAATAATCTTTTGTCATTGGCGGAAAACATTTTTCATTATTTTCGGTACAGCAATTAAATCCTTGTTCACCTAAATCAGTATATGTTTCCCCTGGGCAGCATCCGTTTTCATCAGGTGTTTCACACACAGAATCATCTGTTGTTTTTTTATCTGCCACTGTATCTTTGACATCTGTTGGTTTCACATCTTCTAATTTTTCATCCGTCGTTTCTTTTTCTGTCACTTCTTTTTCTGTCACAGTTGATTTCTTGGGCACCCTGGACACCTTGGCACCAACATTTGCACGACCGACCGAACGTCCCCCTGCACGTTTTGTGCATTTCGAACGATAATCCGTTTTCAGTGTATCCAATTGTGCCAAATCATCTTCATCCAATTCTTCCATACTGGACAATCTGTCCATCTCGGCCTTGATATCATCACACGTCATACGTTTACCAACGGTGCGTTCTTCGACAAATTCAATTTCTTCTTCGTCCGCATACGCCACCGCAACACACAATGTTGGAACCAATGCACAAATTGCCAATGCCAATATAGTTTTTTGCATAATTATTCCTTATTCATTAATAACTTTTTCAACCTGCATAATAAAATCAATCGCCGGATTAGTTAATTTTTTTACTTTATTAAAAACCTCTTCGGCATCTTGTTGCATTTTCAAACGTTTGTATGTTTCAACTGCCTCTAATGCTTCTTCTTCATCTAATTTATCATCACTGATACCACGTGCGATTTCTAATTCTTTCCGCGCCAGGTCTGTATATTTTTGTGTATTTTCCGGGCATCCGCGTTCTGCCATAATTGCATAAATTTTTGCTCTATCTATACGTTCTTCTGCACCCATGCTAACATCATTATGTCCTAAACGTTCTTGCAGATTAGCCTCTATTTGTTCACATGGTTTTAATGTGGTTTCTTCATTATTAAAAAACCAATTATCACATGCAACATCCAAAACAGCATTTTTGTTATCTATTTCATGGATATATTTTTCTCTGTTTTCGTCACAACCATATGTTGCTAATTTTTTCAAATTATCCACATCGCGTTTAACATCATCACAATCAGAATCATTGTTCCGCAAACGTCCCAACAAAACATTTTCAATCGCCTGGCATGCTGTTAAATTATCTGCATTTACATTTGCAGACACCTCACCTGAATTTGTTTTTGCAATTGCATGTCCCCAATTTGCAATACCAACACCAACAAATGTTCCGCACACAAACAGCGCAGCAAATGCCAACCAAATTTTAGTTCTAGAAAAACCGACGCGTTCAATTTTCATAATTCTCTCTCCTTGTTTTTATTTGAATCTATTATAACTTATTTACCACCCCATTTACAATGGTAATTTTTCTATCTGCACGTGCAGCCAAATTCATATCATGCGTCACAAACAACATTGCCATTTTATTTTTGCGCACGATATTCAACAGCAAATCAAACACCGCCGCCGCATGCGTTGGGTCTAAACTGCCTGTTGGCTCATCAGCCAAAATAATTTCTGGTTCATTTGCCAATGCACGCGCCACAGCCGTTCTTTGTTGTTCGCCGCCCGACATTTCACCTGGCAAATGAGATGCCCTGTGGTCAACATTAACCGCTTTTAATAATTTCAACGCACGCGCCGCCGCGACATCTGGTTCAACCCCATTTGCCAACATAGGCATCATAACATTTTCCAATGCAGTAAAATCAGACAACAAATTATGACGTTGATAAACAAATCCTATTTTTTTGCGACGCACAATTGTTCTTTGTTCTTCGTCCATTTGATGCACAGGCACACCTGAAATTAAAATACTGCCTGCGGTTGGTTTATCCAACAGCCCCACGCATTGTAATAATGTTGATTTTCCAGAACCCGACTGACCAACCAACGCAACGATTTCGCCTGCCGCCAAATCAAATCCGCCACCTGTTAAAACATGCAACGGTTGTCCGCCTTCCATAAAAATCTTTTTTATATCACGCACAGACATAACAATATCAGGACGTTTAACGCGCGATAAAGAATTCAAAATATTCGCCATTATCAAAACCTTTTATTCATTTCTTAAAACCTCGACTGGGTCGGTATTTGCGGCCTTCCATGCAGGATACAATGTTGCCAAAAATGCCAACAATATTGCAATAAACGCAATTCCAAAAACCGTCCAAAATTCTACACGCGATGGCAATTCAGACAAATAATATAATTCCGCAGGGAACAAATCGCGCCCTGTAATCCATTGGAAAAATTTACGAATTGGTTCAATATAAATTGCAACAACCGTCCCCAGTATTGTTCCAGCCGCGGCACCAATAACACCAATTGTCGTCCCAGACAGCACGAATATTTTCATCATAGATTTACGCGACACACCAAATGTTCTCAACACCGCAATATCTTTGTTTTTATCCTTTACCAACATAACCAACGAAGATACGATATTAAACACCGCGACAATTATTATCAGCATTAAAATCAAAAACATAACATTTGATTCAACCTGTAATGCCCCAACAAAACCGCGATTCAAATCACGCCAATCACGAACAACAAATCCATCCGGCAACAAACGCACCAACGCATCACGCACCGCAGTTGTTTTTTCAGCATCTTTCAAAAACACATCAATATGTGTGACCGATTTTCCAATATTCAAATATTTTTGTGCAGTTTCCAACGGCATAAAAATATACCCTGAATCATATTCATACATACCCATAAAGAACGCTGTTTTTATTGGATAAGACATTATTCTGGGCATTGAACCGAACGGGGTTGGCGTACTGGCATTTGCCGAAACCAATGATATTTCATCGCCCAATGCGACACCCATATTACGTGACAAACTGGCACCGACAACCAATTCACCATCTTTAATTTCTGTTAAATCTTTTCCATAAAAACGCGTTCCGTCATTTGTTTTCGATACCAAATCAGACATATTTATTCCGCGAATCATCGCACCAGAATTTTTTCCACGCGCCGTCACCATAACCTGACCTTCGGCAATTGGCACCACAGAATTTGCATTTGCCATAACGACTTTATTTTGATGAATTTTATCTATTAAGTAATTATAGTCTGAAATTGTTCCGTCTTGATGATAGACAACAACATGTCCGTTCATGCCGACAATGCGCCCCAACAACACATCATGAAAACCACCCATAACCGACATATCAAAAAAGCACGAACCACCCACGACACCAACCAAACGCGCGTTTTTTCCATCAACAATTTCAGCAG
>ODAI014604068.1_pt1 | contig 20195 bp, 13 predicted proteins | sample 1539321 | NCBI WGS metagenome assembly ODAI01 (sample SAMN02144231, study PRJEB22623) | gut metagenome | biome: sheep rumen | host: Ovis aries | place: New Zealand
AGGCTTTACCGCCCGGATGCGGAGCCTTCTGACTGACGATGAATACAGGGAGTTTCTGGCTTCTTATCAAAAAAAGAGGCGCTTTTCACTGCGCGTCAATCCGCTGAAAGTGAGCCGGGAAGGTTTTCTGGCCCTGGTGCGGGCAGACGAAAAATTATGTGCCGCGGATGCGCAGGAAAACGGAACAGAGAGACCCGTAAAAGGAAAAGCGGAAGACCCTGCGGCGGATCATGCCTTAGAGACTACAGACAATCCGGCAGCCGGATCCGCGGAAGATTCCGCAGCAAACAGGGGATTTCTTCCGGTTCCCTGGGAGCCGGACGGCTTTTACTACGAGGAAAATATCCGCCCCGGCAGACATCCCCGCCACGAGGCGGGTATGTATTATATTCAGGAGGCCAGCGCCATGGTCCCTGCCATGCTGTGCGGGGCACAGCCGGGGGACAAGGTACTGGATTTCTGCGCTGCTCCCGGGGGCAAGGCTACAAAGCTGGCCGCTTCCCTTTGCGGACAAGGGGTTCTGGTCGCCAATGAAATACACCCGGCCAGGGCCAGGATCCTGTCCTCCAATATCGAGCGCATGGGCGTGCGGAACGCAGTGGTGACAAGTGAGACGCCTCAGCAGCTGGCTTCGCGTTTTCCTTCCTTTTTTGACAGGATTGTGGTGGACGCGCCCTGCTCCGGGGAAGGAATGTTCCGCAAAGAAGAGGAGGCGGTCAGACACTGGAGCCTGGAAAATGTCCGTATGTGCGGAGAGCGGCAGCTGGATATCCTGGAGGAGGCCGCGGTCATGCTTCGTCCCGGCGGGAGGCTGGTCTATTCCACCTGCACTTTTTCTCCGGAGGAAAACGAGACCGTGATCGGAACATTCCTTGCTTATCATCCGGATTTTTCAATCTGCAGGATCCAGGATCTGCCGGGCGTGGACATGGAGGGCTGGGGATTTGAACCCGGACATGCCGAGTGGGCCGGGATACCGGACAGGGCAGTCCCGGAGGACAGACGTCAGATCATCCTGCGGCAGCTCGACGGAACAGTCAGACTCTGGCCTCACCGTCTGGACGGAGAAGGACATTTTGCCGCGGTCCTGCAAAAGAAAGGGCCGGAAAGAGAGCAGCCGGAAAGAGGGCAGCCGGAACTTTCCGGCCGACAAGGAGGTGTGCTCTCCAGTGTGCCCTCCGGTGAGATGCCTGCAGCTGAGACGGCCGGTTCTGCCGGCCGGACAATGACCGATAATAAAAAAGAGAACAGGAAGAAAAGAAAAAAGAGCGGCGGGGCAAAGACACAGAAAGACCAGGGGCGGCTGCAGATGCTTGAACTTTGGCGGGAATTCTGTCAGGACACATTGAATCTGCCTTTGAACTTTCCTGAAGACCGGCTCTTCCTTTTCGGGGAGTCGCTCTACGCGCTTCCTTTTGAGACGGATACCCTGTCTTTTGAGGGGATGCGTGTCCTGAGGCCCGGCCTGCAGCTGGGAACATCCGTGAAGGGCCGCTTTGTGCCTGCCCACGCGCTGGGAATGGCTCTGGGCAGGGAGGAAGTCCGGAGGGCCATCGACCTGCCGGGAAACAGCCCTGAGGCATACGCCTGGATCAGGGGAGAATCGATCCCCGCGGAAGCTGACACAGGAAAGGGCTGGACACTTGTCATGATCGACGGCTGTGCCGCAGGATGGGGCAAGGCCGCTGGATCCATGATCAAAAACCACTATCCCAAGGGGCTGAGGCGGAATATCATGTCCTGATTCGGGAACTCCCGCATGGACCAGCCGGACCAGCCGGAGAAACAATGACCGATCCTTCGGGATCCTGTGAGGAAAATCTATTCATATGAAAAAGAAACATATATGGGCTGTCCTTTTCGGGATCTCTCTGATCATGGTCCTTGCGCTAGTGCTGTCGGGACACAGACTTCTCAAAGAAAGGAAACGGGCGGCAGGTCTCTTCAGCAAAGAGCACTCCTTTTTTGAAACTATTCGTATCTGCGGTCAGGGAACCGGCGGAGAAAGTCTCTCCGGGGAAAAAGGTGACAAAGATTCCTCTGATGACGCCGCCCTGCCTGACAGCTGCAGGCAGGAGGTTTTTCTGCATTCCGTCAATGACGGCGAGGGATGGAAAGTGTATATTCCCTCTGACCTGGCGGACAGATCCTGCCTCTGCTTTGAGCACTTCAAAAAACTGGAGCTGAAGGTCCTGAAAGCAGATCAGGAAGGGCAGGAAGACTCCCGGGACAAGAAGGACTCCGGCGGGGAAACCGGCGGGGAAAACGCGGGCAGCGTTGAAGAAGACGATGCCCCGGACCCTGTTGTCCGTTCCTTCATGAACGGTGACTGGATCCGGTGGAGCGAATTCCCGGACGGCGCTCTGCTCCATGCGGCAGCCATAGGCTGGGACGACAGTACTGTCGAAGAAACGGAAATAGAGCTGCATTACGCCCGGGAGATTCCCACTCTCTATCTTCAGACTTCCTCGGGAAGCATGGACGCCATCAACCAGGACAAGACCGAAGAAGAAGAGGGCCGCTATGTTTTTTATACGGAGACGGGTTCCAAAGACGCCTCGGGGAGGTGCCGGATCCACGGCAGGGGAAACAGCAGCTGGAAAGCGGATAAAAAGCAGTACAGCCTGAACTTTGCCTCTCCCAGAAGTGTTCTGGGAATTGAAGAATCGGAAAAATTTGCCCTGATCGCCAATCATTCCGACTCCTCCTACCTGAAAAACAGGGCTGTCCTGGACATAGCCGCCGCCTGTGAGATGCCGGCAACACCGCAGACGGTATACGTCAATGTCTATTTCAACGGCCTCTATAACGGCCTTTATCTTCTGGCCCAGCGCCCCAACGCCAAGGGCGGAAGCGTCAAAATCGGCGACCTTGAGACGGACAATTACAATGCGGCCGTCGCTTCCGGGGAAATACCCCGGGAGGACACTGTGCCGTCCTCTTCTTCGTCTGAACAGGCAGAGGACAAGAATGCCGGTACGAGCGGACAAGCCGGCGGCGGAGCGGCAGAGGCCGGAGAGCTGTTTGACATCATCGATCTGATGGATGACGCGGGCCTGGAAATCCATGCCTCCTCCCAGGAGTCTGTTCCTGACAACATCAGCGGGGGCTATCTGCTCGAGATGGATGCCCGCTATAAGGAAGAAAAATACTGGTTTTCGACTGACCGGCATCATTTTGTCGTCAAGTATCCGGAGTCGGTTCCGATCAGGGAAGAGGAATATATAGCAGACTATGTGAGAAAAGCGGAGAAGGCTTTCTATCAAAAGGACGGGATCAACCCGGATACAGGCAAATCCTGGCAGGAATATCTGGATCTGGATTCATGGGTCAGGATGTACATGCTCCAGGATTTCACAGCCCAGTGGGATGTGGAGAGCTTCAGCTTTTTCGTCTTTAAAAATGTGGATGATCCTCTTCTCTACTGCGGCCCTGCCTGGGACTTTGATCTCTCGATGGGCGCGACGGGACTGGGGAGCCTGCCCAATGTGATGCGGCTCAGCATGTGGCTGCGGGACCACCGGGAAGGGTGGCTCACACAGCTGGAGAGTCATGCGGAGTTTTCGAAAGCCCTGGATGACTTTTCCTTCAAAGTGTTCTACCCGGCTGTGGAGAGGTGGCTGGAGGAATCCGACAGCCTGATCTCCTCTCTGAAGTCCTCCGCCGCCATGGACTGCGCGCGCTGGAACGAAGACAATGATTTTGAGGAGAGCGCACTGAAAGTAAGAAACTGGCTTGACGGCAGGATGGCCTTTTTGAAGGACTACAGGGAAAACCCGCAGGATTTCTGCACTGTCACTCTCCGCTACGGCTTCTCTGACATGGATATCTATGTCAGAAAAGGAGAGAGGATGGAATTCGTCCCTGTCAGAGAGTACGGGGAGCACCTGTATTCCAGCTTCCGCAAAAAATACGGGGAGATCGACGGGTGGATTGGCGAGGACGGTCAGATCATGACTGAAGATACGATCATTGACAGGGACCAGGTCTTCACACCGTTTGCCGACTGACTGTGTCATGACTGTTTTTTTGATGTAATATCATTCTGCCGGCTGATGAAAAGATTTACCGGAAAAAAGTTTGGAGAGTAATAATGGATCTGTTTGAGTATATGCGGCAGGAGCAGCAGCAGTCCGAGTCTCCCCTGGCCGCCAGGCTGCGTCCGGCTGCTCTGGATGAGGTGGTGGGCCAGGAGCACATCATCGGAAAGGGCCGTCTGCTTCGCAGGGCGATCCAGGCGGACAAGCTTGGCTCCCTGATCTTTTACGGCCCTCCGGGGACCGGGAAAACGACCCTGGCAAGGGTCATTGCCAACACGACGAGCGCGGAGTTTATACAGCTGAATGCCACCACCTCCGGCAAAAAGGATATGGAGGAGGCCATAAGCAGCGCGAAAGACCGTCTGGGAATGTACGGGAAAAAGACGATCCTCTTCATAGACGAGATCCACCGCTTCAATAAAACACAGCAGGATTATCTGCTCCCCTATGTGGAGGACGGAACAGTCACCTTGATCGGCGCCACAACGGAGAACCCTTATTTTGAGGTGAACGGGGCTCTGATCTCAAGGTCCACGGTTTTTGAGCTGAAACCCCTGTCACGCGAAGACATCCTTGTTCTGATCCGCCGGGCGGTGTATGACAGCGAAAAGGGCATGGGCATGTACAATGCCGCCATCGATGATGACGCCGCGGATTTCCTGGCGGATGTCGCGGAGGGGGATGCCAGGAGAGCCCTGAGCGCAGTGGAACTGGGCGTCCTCACTACGGAGCCCTCGGAGGACGGGAAGATCCGGATCACGCTGGAAATCGCGCAGGAGTGCATCCAGCGCCGGGCTCCGCGCTACGACAAGGGCGGAGACAATCACTACGACACGATTTCCGCCTTTATCAAGAGCATGCGGGGGTCGGATCCGGACGCGGCCGTCTATTATCTGGCCAGGATGCTGGAGGCGGGAGAGGACCCGAAATTCATCGCCCGCAGGATCATGATCTGTGCGTCGGAGGACGTCGGAAACGCGGACCCCAATGCTGTCTGCGTGGCGGTCGCCTGCTCGCTGGCCTGCGAGAGGATCGGTATGCCTGAAGCGCAGATTCTTCTGGCACATGCCGCCTCCTATGTGGCGAGCGCCCCCAAGAGCAATGCCGCAGTCAACGCAATCTTTGCCGCCAGGGATCTGATCCGGAAGACCGGTAACCTGCCGGTCCCGTCTTATCTGCAGGACTCCCATTACCAGGGCGCCGGGAAGATGGGCAGAGGAATCGGATACGAATACGCGCATCTCTACCGCAACCACTACAGCGGTCAGCCCTATCTGCCCGAGTCTCTGCGCGGAACCCGTCTCTATGAGCCATCGGAGAACGGACACGAAAAGCAGATCCGTGAACATCTCTACCGCCTGACGGGCGATGAACGGTACAGGACACCGGAGGATTTACTGGACACTCCCTGACCGGCAAAAGCCGCTGTTCACGTCCTGCCGGGGACGGGAACAGCAGCTTGCGAAAATTCCGTTCCAAATCATTTCGCGGTGGGATTTCCGCCGCTGTACTCGGGTTTTTGCGCCGAAAAGCGCGCAAAAACGCCTCGAAATTCAGAGGTGCGTAAACAAATCAGTAACCGGAACAGGACAGGGAATGCAATAAGCAGGTATTTCATACTATGGATGAAGTCTTTACAGTTTATAAGCTGATCATTCTTTATATTCTTGACCGCTCGGACGGAGATGTGACCCAGCCCATGATGTCCTCCTTCCTTCTGGAGAGCGGTTACGCCAATTTTATCTCTCTGGCGGAGAGCTATAGGCAGCTGGAGCAGCAGGGCCTCGTCCGCGTCTATCTGGACGGGGACCGGAAGTTCATGCATCTGACGGAAGCCGGGCGTGAGACACTGGGCTTTTTCGGCATGCGTCTGAGCAGGCAGATCCGGAAACAGGTGGATGAATGGCTGGAGCAGAACGGCCATCTGATCCGTGAAGAAAGGGAGGTCAGGGCGGTTTATGAGCCTGTGACTTCCGGAGCCTATGAGGTGAGGATGACTGTCAGAGAACGGAATACAACTATTCTTGAAGTGAAGCTTACAGTCCCCGATTCCGCCACTGCAGCGGCGGTCGCGGGGAAATGGAAGGAAAAAAACGCCGGCATCTACCAATATTTAATTGAAAATCTTTTTTGACTGTTTTATAATTCACGTGAATCACTACATCACAGGAAACCGTGCGGATGAAACCTGTTCATCAAAAGTGAAATCACAAGAATCAAGTGGTTTTTGCCGAATCTATGATCCTGATGTGACCGCGCCGCGCCTTGAGCGGTGCTGTTACCATCGTGCATTTCTTAATTTCTTCATCAGGATTGGAACGATGCGCACTGCGGCGTCTGCCGCGGACTTCATTTTAGACCTGGTATTTCCACCCCCCTTTTTTTATTCTTTTTCTTTGGGACCGGTCTGTCTGCCGTGCGAACTATGTGGCAGGCATCGGATGATCATATCTTCTTGCGGAATATGAAACATTCCTGCAGGACATGACCGGACAGACTCCGCTGTATTTTTTTCATGCGAGGATTTCCGCGGAGAAATCCCCCGCTTCTATAAGCGGCGCGGGAATGACAAAAATAAAGGTTCTGACACACCGGAGGTGTGTTTGATGCAGCGCGGATGCGGAGCGGATCATGCTGACCTGACGCGGCTTTGCTGAGCAAAGGCGCCGCGGCCGCGCATCCGGCGCGCGGGACTCGAGGGCGGGTCCTGAATACACAAATCTTTTTTTATAGAAATATAGCGCGGAATAGGAAATGAGGGTCAGATCGGACACCCTGTTCCGATGCGCACGAAATATATGGAGGAACTTTCATGACGCGAGAAAGATATGAGTCGATCTCTCTGCACGACCTGCGTGAAATTGCGAAAAACAGAGGGATGAAGCGTATATCCACATTGAAAAAAGCTGATTTGATCGATGCGATGCTCCGGAAAGACGAGGAGGAAGCCCAGATCATCCGGGAGGAGAAAAAACAGCGCAGGAAAGAGCAGATGCAGCAGGCCCAGGAGGCAGGCTCCGGGGAGCCGGCGGCCGGCGGGATCAATGCCCGCCAGCAGGCGGAAACAGCCGGAGGGACCGATCTCTCCGGGAATGCCAACGACCAGCAGACTTCACAGGGGAAAGAAGGAACGTCTCAGGAGGGTCGTGACAGCAGACAGAGGAATGCCAATACGCGCGGCAGACAACAGAACACAGGGACTTACACTGCCGGGAGGAGACAGCCGGGCCGCCCCAGACGGGATGACAGGCAGAATGCCGGGGGTGTGAGGCTGATACGTGATACACGCCGGGATCCCCAGGGATCCGGACAGACTACTGCCGGGGCTGCCGGAGCGGAAACAGCCGGGGAAAACGCCGGAGCTCTTGTCCGCGAACAGCCTTCCGGTTACAATTACGGTCAGAATACAAGGAACCAGGAGGGAGTCCGGAACGGAAACCAGCAGGGAATTCCGGAGGGAATTCAGGGAATTCAGGGACAGCAGGATCCCCAGCAGGAGAGCCCGGGAGCGAGACTTGCCAGAGCCGGCCAGCCGGGGAGGCCGGATACTCCGGCTCTGCACAAAGATGAATTGAATACGGATCTCGACAGCGGACAGCTGGCCAACGGTATTCTGGAGGTCATGCAGGACGGATTCGGTTTTATCCGCTGCGCGAATTACATGCCGGGTGAAAACGACATCTATGTCGCTCCCAGCCAGATCAGACGCTTTGGCCTCAAGACGGGAGACATTATCGTCGGCAATATTCGTGTGAAGACTCAGGGCGAGAAGTTCAGCGCTCTGCTTTATGTGAAAAGTGTCAACGGGTTTTCTCCCGAAGAGGCAACACGCCGCTATAATTTCGAGGATATGACCCCTGTATTTCCGGATGAACGGATCAGGCTCGAGCGCTCCGGCGGAACAGTGTCCATGCGCATCATGGACCTGATGTGTCCGGTCGGAAAGGGGCAGAGAGGAATGATCGTCTCCCCGCCCAAAGCAGGTAAGACGACCCTGATCAAGGACATCGCCAGATCTGTCAAGTACAATAACCCGGAGATCCACCTGATCGTGCTGCTGATCGACGAACGCCCCGAGGAAGTCACGGATATCCGGGAGGCGATCGAGGGCCCCAACACGGAAGTCATCTATTCCACCTTCGACGAACTGCCCGAGCATCACAAGCGGGTCTCGGAAATGGTGATCGAGCGCGCGAGACGTCTCGTGGAACACAAAAAAGATGTGATGATTCTGCTCGATTCGATCACGCGTCTCACAAGGGCCTATAATATAACCGAACCCTCCAGCGGCCGCACTCTCTCGGGAGGTCTTGATCCGGCAGCCCTGCATATGCCCAAGAGGTTCTTCGGCGCCGCGAGAAATATGCGGGAGGGCGGCAGCCTTACCATTCTTGCCACCGCCCTGATTGACACCGGAAGCAAAATGGACGATATTGTATTTGAGGAATTCAAGGGGACAGGTAATATGGAGCTCGTTCTTGACAGACGCCTGTCCGAGCGCAGGATTTTCCCCGCGATCGATATCGTGCGGTCCGGAACCAGGCGCGAGGATCTGCTCCTGACACCTGACGAATATTCCGCCATCACCATGATCCGCCGCTCTTTCAACGGCCTGAGCGCGGAACAGGCGGTGACCCAGGCACTGGATCTTTTTTCCAGGACGCGCACAAACGGTGAGTTCGTCAATATGGTGCGCAAAGTGCAGTGGGGGCGCACAGAATAAGCGTTACGGTTTACTCCCTCGACAGGATGTGAACAGATAAGGAATAAATCCGGAATGACAGCTTATGGAAACGACAGAATATGGTCCGGAAAGACAGAAGATAATGCAGTACAATTCAAAAGGGTACGCTTGAGGAGGATAAATTTATGAAGCGAAGCTGCGGTGTCCTGCTTCCAATCTCCAGCCTTCCGTCACAGTATGGAATCGGATGCTTTTCCACAGAGGCCTATCGCTTTGTCGATTTTCTGGCTGCTGCCGGACAGAGCTGGTGGCAGATTCTGCCTCTGGGACCGACCGGATACGGGGATTCCCCCTACCAGTCATTTTCGACTTTTGCAGGAAATCCATATTTTATTGATCTGGAGCAGGTGATCGGGGACGGTTATCTCTCCAGAGACGAAGTGGACCAGTATGATTTCGGGTCCAATCCTTCCTACATAGATTATGACCGCATTTACCAGGTGCGGTATCTGCTTCTCCATCATGCTTACGAGAACAGCCCTTTCACGCTGCACCCCCGGGAGAAGTGGAAAGACCCGGAGTACAACAAGGACAGATACGCGTTTGAGACCTACATAGCCGACAGCAAGGAATGGCTGGATGACTATGCCCTCTATTGCGCCCTGAAGGGACGCTATGAGAATGCCGCCTGGGTTGACTGGGATGACGATATCCGCCTCCGCCGGCCCGAAGCGCTGAAGGAGTGGCACGGGAAACTGCTGAATGACATTCGTTTCTATTGTTTCATCCAGTATATGTTCTTCCGTCAGTGGAAGGCCCTGAAGGATTACGCCAACAAGCACAATGTCAAGATCATCGGGGATCTTCCCATTTATGTGGCGCTGGACAGCTCGGATGCCTGGAGCCATCCTGAACTTTTCAAACTCGATGACGAAGGGAGGCCCTCTGTGGTCGCCGGATGCCCGCCCGATGCCTTTTCCGCGACGGGTCAGCTGTGGGGCAATCCCATCTATGACTGGAAAAAGCACCAGGCTGAAGGCTTTTCCTGGTGGAAATCCAGAATGAAGCACTCCTTCTTCTTCTATGACGCAGTCAGGATCGATCATTTCCGCGGCTTTGAGTCCTATTACGAGATTCCGGCCGGAGAGACGACGGCCATGAACGGGACCTGGGTGGTCGGGCCCGGAATTGAGCTCTTCGAGGCGCTCAGCGACACGATCGGTGACCGGCAGGTCATCGCCGAGGACCTGGGATTTTTGACCCCGGAGGTCCATAAGCTGCTGGCAGACACAGGATATCCGGGCATGAAGGTCCTGCAGTTTGCCTTTGACGCCCTCAGCGACAGTGACTATCAGCCTCACAACTATACACACAACTGTGTGGTCTACACAGGGACACACGACAATGATACCAGCCGGGGCTGGCTGGATAATACTTCTGCCAAGGTATCCGAATATGCCATGAAGTATTTCGGAACGAAAAACAAGGAGGATACAGTGGAGGCGATGATCCGGGCGGCCATGATGAGCGTCGCGGATATCTGCATCATTCCCATGCAGGATTATCTCTGCCTGGGCAGTGAAGCCAGGATCAACACTCCCTCCACCCTTGGAAATAACTGGAAGTGGAGAATCAGCAAACGTGCGACCACAAAGAAACTGGAGGAGAGACTCCTGGAGCTTGCGAGGATTTACGCGCGGACGTGACCGTACACAGAGTTGATTATGGATTAAAAGTTCATTATGGATGAAAGAAAACGGCCTCTGCAAAGACGCAGAAGCCGTTTTCCTTATGACAGGGCCTGTATAATGTGACAGGGCCTGTATAATGTGTTTTCCGCCTTGCGCAGGACACGGGCCGGCCGGGGGGAGAGGGCGGCGCTGCCGCCTCTGCCCTGATTCCTGTGTTTATGAGCACAGCACATAGAATCCATCTAAAGAAGAAAGCACATTTAAACATTTAAAGAAGAAAGCAGTCCCATGCAGGCAAATCTGTGTTCAGACACAAAGAAGGAAGCAGTCCCATGCAGGCAAATCTGTGTTCAGACACAATAGAGGACGTTTTCCTGAAGCGCTTTGGCAGTATCTTCTCCCAGGTAATGGGCGACGATCGCCAGACCGAAGGGCACAGCGGTGCCCATGGCGCGGCTGGTAATAATGTTGCCGCTGACAACCACCTGGTCGCGGGAGTGGATAGCGCCGCTCTCGATCAGAAGATCATCTCTGGTCGGATTGCAGGTCGCGCGGACGCCTTTGAGAAGTCCCAGTTCCGCGAAGATTCCGGGAGCTGCGCAGATCGCCGCGATCTGTTTTCCCTCTTTGCAGAAGGAAACGACCTTTTCCATGAGGAGCGCGCAGGCTCTGAGGTTGGGAGTTCCGGGCACTCCCCCGGGGAGGATCAGCATGTCATATTCGTCAAAATTCAGTTCTTTGACCGTTGTATCCGTGCGGAATGTGATCTCATGAGAAGAAGTGACCTCCGGCTTGTCGTTGATCGAGACCTTTGTGCAGGGAATTCCGGCACGGTAAAGCAGGTCGACGACGGTCAGACCTTCGATTTCCTCACAGCCGTCCGCAAAGAAGACAGCTGTTTTTTTATCTGTTTTTGCTTCAAACATCATTTACCTCCTGATAAAACTGGGTGAACAGGTTCGCGAAAGCTCTGCCGCCCGGAAAAACGCGTATTATGCCGGACGCCCGCTGCGTTCTGGTAATAACGTAATAATAACGTAAGGGAAGGAAAATAACAATCAGAATGAGCATTTCCCATCCCTGCGGAACAGGGAAAAGAAATGCTTCGGCAGAAGCATTTGGCTGGTGTTTATTCTTCATCGCGCAAGACTCGCGAGCGAGTCTTGAATATTCCTGCAGAACTGTAAAAGATTAAAAAAAGCAGTAGCGATTCAGGTGTCCTTTTGATACAATAGTAACAAGCATGGTTTTCTTTTGAAGGCAATTTTGTTCGATTAGTAATGAGGAGGCAATTGAATGGTTACTAATGATGCTACAATAGTGCACCTGAAGCATAAAGTCATGGAGCGGGTAGCGAAGCTGGCCTGGGAAGACAATCTCAATGAGCAGTCTATGAATGATCTCTGTCTTGAGATCAGCCCCGGTCCGGTTGCCCAGTATCGTTGCTGTGTCTACAAGGAGAGAACGATTACCAGCCAGAGAATCAGACTTTCCCTGGCACAGAATCCGGATCCCGACAGCGATTCCAAGAACATCGTACAGGTCATCCGCACCGCTTGTGAAGAATGCCCTCTGGCTGCCTACACAGTAACAGACAACTGCCGTCTCTGCATGGGTAAAGCCTGCATCAATTCCTGCCGTTTCGGAGCAATCTCTATCGGCGAGCGCAGGACCAGAATCGATCCCACCAAGTGCAAAGAGTGCGGTATGTGCGCGAACGCCTGCCCTTACGGCGCGATTGCCCACCTGGTCAGACCCTGCAAGCGTGCCTGCCCTGTCGGCGCTATTACCTATGATGAGTACGGAATCTGCAACATCGATGAGTCCAAGTGCATCCAGTGCGGTCACTGCATCCACTCCTGTCCCTTCGGCGCCATCGGCTCCAAGACTTATCTGGTCGACATCATCCGCCACATCAAGGCCGGTGATGAAGTCATCGCCATGGTCGCTCCCGCTTCCGAGGGTCAGTTTGGTCCCGATATCACCATGGAATCCCTCAAGACCGCTTTCAAGGAGATGGGTTTCGCGGATATGGTCGAAGTTGGTCTCGGCGGCGATATGACAGCGGCTTACGAGTCTCTGGAATGGACCGAGGCTTTCCACGAAGGGCGCAAGATGACCACTTCCTGCTGCCCTGCATTCATCAATATGCAGCGCCAGCATTTCCCCAAGGTCTTCCAGGAGAACGTCTCCAACATCGTATCCCCGATGTGCGCAGTCTCCCGTTACCTCAAGAAGACACACCCCGGCTGCATCACCGTTTTCCTTGGACCCTGCATCGCCAAGAAGGCTGAGTCCCAGGATCCCACAATTCCGGATAACGCCGACTATGTCATCACTTACGGTGAGTTCCGCGCGCTGATGCGCTCCAAGGGAGTGGATGTCCGTCCTGCGGGCAACACTTATCAGGAGTCCTCTGTGTGGGGCAAGCGCTTTGCTTCTTCCGGCGGCGTTGCGAAAGCTGTTCTCGAGTGCATGGCAGAGCGCGGAGAAGACTACTCCGGAATCAAGCTCGTTCAGGTCGCCGGCGGCGATGCCTGCAAGAAGACTCTGACACTGCTCAAGGCCGGCAGACTTCCCGAGGACTTCGTCGAGGGTATGATCTGCGAAGGCGGCTGCGTCGGCGGTCCTTCCAAGCACAGGACAGAGATGGAAATCAAGCGCGCCAGAGAAGGCCTGCTGAAACAGGCAGATGGCAGAAAGGTGCTTGAGAACCTGAAGAGCTATCCCATGGATCAGTTCTCCATGTACCGCGACGGCCACATGGATGAAGAGTGCATTCTGAAATAATGAGCTTTCCCGCTGACAGGGCCTGTTTCCGGTGAGGAGCAGGACCAGAGCGCGGACAAAGCTGTTCTTTTGAAGGACCGGTCTTTAATGAATCTTCAGCCGGGCTTCAATGAAATAGTAATGATGGACAGGGCGGATCTTTCCGCCCTGTTTTTTTCCGCCCGGAGCGAGAGCCCCGCAGGCGGGACTTTTTTATCTGCCGCGCGCGAAAGCAGGGGCGCGGAAAGGGGGATCTGCGGGCAAAACGGGAAGGAGGAGGGCCGCTTTTCACCTGTTTTCGGACGCTTTCGGTCCGCTTTCGGTCTGCTTTCAACATGTTTTCGGATTCGCTTTTACATCTCCGGGATAATTCCGGGATATTCGATGGAGAATATTCACTTTTTTGTTGGAAATGAATTGACACTTGTGCTATAATGCAATGTACTTGTGTAAAACTTTAACGGAGGTTTATTTAGTAATGAGCGTAAGTGTTGAAAAACTGGAAAAAAGTATGGTCAGGCTCACGATCGAAGTGAGCGCCGAGGATTTCGATAAAGCAATCAATAAGGTTTATAACCGCCAGAAGGGCAGAATGAACGTCCCCGGTTTCCGCAAGGGCAAGACCCCCAGGAAGGTTCTGGAGAAAATGTACGGCGCTTCCATTTTTTATGAGGATGCAGCCAATGACGTGATCAACAGCTCCTATCCGGACGCCGCGAAGGAGAGCGGAGAGGAAATCGTTTCCAACCCTGAGATCAATGTGACACAGATCGAGGCAGGCAAGCCTTTTATTTATACCGCTGAAGTCGCTGTGAAGCCCCCCGTGAGCCTTGGCAAGTACAAAGGTGTCGAAGTAGATAAGCAGGTCATCACTGTAGCCGATGAGGAAGTGGATGCCGAGATCCGCAAGGAGCAGGAAAAGAACGCGACCAGGAGCGAAGTCACCGACCGTCCCGTCAAAGACGGCGATGAGATCTCTCTTGACTTCGAAGGATTCTGCGACGGCGTCGCCTTCGAGGGCGGCAAGGGCACGGATTATCCTCTGACCGTCGGTTCCGGTTCCTTTATCCCCGGATTCGAGGAGCAGCTGGTCGGCGCCAACATCGGCGAAGAGATGGAAGTCAATGTGACTTTCCCCGAGAACTATCAGGCTGAGGAGCTGAAGGGCAAGCCCGCAGTGTTCAAGTGCACTGTCAAGAAGATCACCGAGAAGATCCTTCCCGAGCTGAATGATGAGTTCGCGGATGATGTCTCCGAGTTCTCCACTCTTGCCGAGTACAAGGATGATGTCCGCAAGAACATCGCGGACCGCAAGGAGAAGGCTGCCCGTTCCGTCAAGGAAAACCAGGCAGTGGAGAAGGTCATTGCCGACGCGCATGTAGAGATTCCCGAAGCTATGCTGCGCACACAGCAGGAGCAGATCGCGCGCGAGCTCGAGCAGCAGGTCGTATCCCAGGGCATGAAGTTTGAGGATTATCTGAAGTATGCCCAGACAACCAGAGAGCAGCTTGTCGACAGGATGAAAGAGGATGCCGAGCGCCGCATCATGTACCGTCTGGTCATGGAGCAGGTGGCGAAGGAAGAGAACATCACCGCTACGGATGAAGACTTTGAGGCCGAGATCCAGAGAATGGCAGACGCCTATCACATGGATATCGACACCATCCGCAAGTATTTTGTCGCCGACAAGGACCGCATGATGGAAGACCTCGCCGTCCAGAAGGCGATCACTTTCGTCGCTGACAATGCTGTCGAAGTAGAAAAGAAGGAAGAGCCGGCTGAATAATCGGCAGAAGAGTCACAGCGGAGAAAATACCTTCGCGTATTTCTTCCCGCATGCCGCTCTGACAGGCGGCAGGCTCGTAAAGACTAAGGATTGATCAGAGGCCGTCGGAGTCCGTGGCGCACGGAATGTGTAAACGGTTCTCCGGCGGCTCTTCTGTTCTTTATGATTTTGGGAAAGGGGGACAGAAATGGCTAATTTTATCCCTTATGTAATCGAGCAGACAGGAATGGGAGAGCGTTCCTATGATATTTTTTCCCGTCTGCTGAAAGAGAGAATCATTTTTCTGGGAGACCAGGTCACGGATGCTTCCGCTGAGCTGATCGTCGCTCAGATGCTTTTCCTTGAGGGAGAAGACCCGGAAAAAGATATTCAGTTCTATATCAACAGCCCCGGCGGTTCTATTTCCGCGGGAATGGCTATTTATGACACCATGCATTTTGTCAAGTGCGATGTCTCTACAATCTGCGTCGGAATGGCAGCCAGCATGGGCGCATTCCTTCTGGCGGGAGGAACAAAGGGAAAGAGATATTCCCTTCCTCACAGCGAGATCCTGATCCACCAGCCTCTGGGAGGCACAGAGGGACAGGCCTCCGACATTGCGATCCAGGCAGCCCATATGGCATTTGTCAAGGAGCGCATGAACCGTCTGCTCTCGGAGAATACCGGACAGCCCTATGACCGTATTGTCCAGGATACAGACCGTGACAATTGGATGACTCCCGAGCAGGCTCTGGAGTACGGACTGATCGACCATATTTATACGTCGCGCAAGGAAATCCAGTAAAGCGCGGCACAGAGAGGAATATATGGCAGACAATAAGAGAATGTATCCCGGAATGCGCAGATGCTCTTTCTGCAACCGGACGGAGAATATGGTGAACAGACTGATCTCCGGCCCGGAAGGGGTCTATATCTGCGATGAGTGTGTTACAATCTGCATGGATATCCTGGAGGAGTCCGAGAGGGATGAGAACATGTCTCTCTCAACCCTGGATACAGACGGGATCAAGCTCCTGAAGCCCGCGCAGATCAAGCGTTTTCTGGACGAATATGTCATCGGGCAGGAAGAAGCCAAAAAGGTTCTTTCCGTCTCGGTGTACAATCATTACAAGCGTGTAGTGCGGGCCAGAGAAGACTTTGACAAGGATGACGGAGTCGAACTTCAGAAGAGCAATATTCTTATGCTGGGACCGACCGGTTCCGGCAAGACTTACCTCGCCCAGACACTCGCGAAGATCATCAATGTGCCTTTCGCGATCGCGGACGCGACGACTCTGACCGAAGCCGGCTATGTCGGCGAGGATGTGGAGAACATTCTTCTGAAGCTGATCCAGGCGGCTGATTACAATATTGAGCGTGCCCAGGTGGGGATCATTTATGTCGATGAGATCGACAAGATCTCCAAAAAGGGAGAGAACGTTTCAATCACCAGAGATGTCTCCGGAGAAGGTGTCCAGCAGGCGCTCCTCAAGATTATTGAGGGTACAGTCGCCTCGGTGCCCCCCCAGGGCGGACGCAAGCACCCCCAGCAGGAGCTGATCCAGATCGATACCACCAATATCCTCTTTATCTGCGGCGGGGCTTTCGCGGGTCTGGACAAGATCATCAACAACCGCATGGACAAGAGGTCCATGGGCTTCCACGCCGAAATCCAGGGCAAAGAGGAGAAGAAGGTCGGCAGCGTGATCAAGAGTGTCCTTCCCGAGGATTTGATCAAATTCGGCCTGATTCCGGAGTTTATCGGCCGCGTGCCCGTCGTGGTCACGCTGGATGAACTCGACAAAGAGGCTCTGGTCAGGATCCTCAAGGAGCCCAAAAACGCGATCCTCAAGCAGTATAAGAAGCTGTTTTCCTATGACCGGGTTGAACTCGAGTATGAGGATGACGCGGTGGAGGCCATTGCGGACAAGGCAGTGGAACGCGGCACCGGGGCTAGAGGACTGCGCTCCATCATGGAGAAGACCATGATGGACGTCATGTACGAGATCCCTTCAGACGACACGATCGTCTCCTGTGTCATTACAAAGGAGGCAGTGGAGGGCGAAGCTGCTCCCAGGATCGTGCACGGCGAGAAACCGCCGCTTCCCGCAGCGGAGAAAAAACCGCGCGCTTCCAGACAGACATCCGGCGCACCGCGCAGAAAGCGCAAACAGTCGAATGGCTGATCTCAGGCACAGGCGGCTTTTGTCCGGCCTGCTGCAGATGATTCTGAAAACATGACAGAACAGGTGAAATCATAATGGTAATCAAATCAGTGGAATTATCGCTGGTCTGCGGGGTTACCAGTAAAATTCCGGCAGGAACCCTGCCGGAATTTGCATTTGCAGGGAGGAGCAATGTCGGAAAGTCGACTCTGATCAACGGGTTGATGAACCGCAAATCCCTGGCGCGTGTCAGCGCGCAGCCCGGTAAGACCCAGACCATCAACTACTATCAGATCAACGGTGAATTTTTCCTTGTGGATCTCCCCGGTTACGGATATGCCAGGGCCAATGTAAAGGTAAAAGAGCAGTGGGGGAAGATGATCGAGCGCTACCTGCACACCAGCAGCGCCCTCCGCACGGTCTTTTTACTGCTTGACATCCGCCATGAGCCGACCGGTCAGGATGTCATGATGTATGACTGGATCCTCCAGGCGGGTTACAGACCGGTCATTATCGCGACCAAATCCGACAAGATCAAACGCAGCCAGCTCCAGAAGCAGGTCGCCCTCCTTCGCAGGACACTCCGGGAGGAGAGCCATGTGGACGTGCCAAAGGACGCTGGTCCGATCAGGATCATTCCCTGGTCGGGACAGACCAAAGACGGCAGAGAAGAAATTTACGCGGTTCTGGACGGATTTCTGACAGAAGAGGCGGGAAAGGAAAATTTATGATATAATGAATATATCTATGAGGGGGTATGATTATGAATAAACTGTCCGGAAGCAGAAAAATATACGCGGTTGGTTCTCTCATTCTCGGGGTGCTGCTCCTGCTCTGGCCGGACAGCGCGCTGCGCCTGGCTGCCTATGTAGCCGGAGTGGTCGTCATGGCCGGAGGTGTTGTGTCCGTCTTTGCCCATTTCCGCAGGAGGAGGGGGGCGCCGGCTTCGGGCGTCAACCTGATCATCGCCCTGATCGTCACAGGAGTGGGAGCGTGGATCTTCCTCAACCCCAGGGATTTTGCCTCCATTATTCCCACTGCTCTGGGCTACCTGATCATGCTCAGCGGTATTGTGAACCTGCTGGAGACATTTACCCTCTCACGCGCTCATTACAACAAGTGGTGGGTGTCCCTGCTTGTGTCTATCGTGACGATCTTTATGGGCATGCTGCTGGTCAACCATGCTTTTGGAATTGTATCCAGCATGGTGAGGCTGGGAGGAGTCTTCCTGATATTCAACGGCGTCTCCGATCTGTGGATCAACAACCGCGTCGATGAATATATGAAATACGATGACGGCTCTCCCGAAAAGTACAGGAAATGGACGTCCGGTTCGGGATCTGCCCGCTATGACACCTCGGATCCGGACATTATTGACGCGGAGGATTACCGGGAGATCAAACAGTAGAGAAAAAAAGAAACTGTTAAAAGAAAAAAAGGGAACAGAAAAAAAGGAAGCTGTTAAAGAAAAAGGGAACAGTAAAGGAAACCGCGGAAAAAGGCGGGGGACCTGAACGGCCTTATGAAAAAACAGTTATGTAAATACGGCGCGCCCCCGGGAACGGGGGCGCGTTTTTCCATTGCGGATATGATCAGTAAACATTTTATCAATTACGAAAAAAATGTATTGACAGTTTGATGATATATGTTATATTACTTATAGAACAGAGAAAACAGAAGACGTGAAACAGGATTTCTTTATATAGCTGTTTGTGCAGGAGCGCTGCAGACAGCCCTGGATGGCAGAAGGGAGCCGCCGGTTTCAAAGTCCATAACCAAAGGCTCTGAAACGTGTTTTCCGCCTGCCCCGTCGTACAGAGCGCTCCGGATTGGAGGTTTCTATGAACATCCAGAAATTTACCCAGAAATCAATCGAAGCAATCAATCAGTGTGAAAAACTGGCTTATGAATACGGCAATCAGCAGATTGAGCAGGAACATCTCCTCCACAGCCTTCTGACGCTTGAGGACAGCCTGATCCTGAAGCTGATCGAAAAGATGGGGATCGATCCCCAGTCCTTCAAAAACCGCGCCCTGGCGAGCGTTGAGGGCCTCACAAAGGTCCATGGCGGAGACGGCCGGGTATACGTGGGCGGAGCGCTGAATAAAGCCCTTCTGGGGGCTGAGACGGAGGCAAAAGCCCTGGGCGATGAGTATGTCAGTGTCGAGCATTTGTTCCTGTCCCTGATCAAAAACGCGGACCATACGCTGAAGAATCTTTTCAAAGACTACGGGATCAGCAGGGAGACCTTCCTGAAGGCTCTGTCTACTGTGCGCGGCAACCAGCGCGTTACCAGCGACAATCCCGAGGCAACCTATGATACTCTGGAAAAATACGGGGAAGAGCTGGTCTCCAAGGCGAAAGCCCAGAAGATGGATCCCGTGATCGGCCGCGACGCCGAGATCAGGAATGTCATTCGCATCCTGTCCAGAAAGACCAAGAACAACCCTGTCCTGATCGGTGAGCCCGGTGTCGGCAAAACTGCCGTCGTGGAGGGACTGGCCCAGAGAATTGCCAGAGGGGATGTGCCCGAAGGCCTCAGGGACAAGAAAATCTTTTCCCTGAATATGGGTTCACTCGTGGCGGGCGCCAAATACCGCGGTGAGTTCGAGGAGCGTCTCAAGGCGGTCCTGGAGGACATCAAAGGCAGCGAGGGAGAGATCCTGCTCTTTATCGATGAGCTTCACACCATTGTCGGAGCGGGCAAATCCGAGGGCGCCATGGATGCCGGTAATATGCTCAAACCCATGCTGGCGCGGGGCGAACTTCACTGCATCGGCGCCACAACCCTCAAGGAGTACCGCCAGTATATCGAAAAAGACGCGGCCCTGGAACGCCGTTTCCAGCCCGTCATGGTGGATGAGCCCACTGTGGAGGACACGATTTCCATCCTCCGCGGCCTGAAAGAGAGATATGAGGTATACCACGGAGTGAAAATCCTCGACAATGCTCTTGTCAGTGCCGCCGTGCTCTCAAACCGCTATATTTCGGACAGGTTCCTGCCTGACAAGGCAATCGACCTCGTGGATGAGGCCTGTGCCCTGATCAAGACAGAAATGAATTCCCTGCCCACAGAACTCG
>ODAI011089474.1_pt1 | contig 20191 bp, 14 predicted proteins | sample 1539321 | NCBI WGS metagenome assembly ODAI01 (sample SAMN02144231, study PRJEB22623) | gut metagenome | biome: sheep rumen | host: Ovis aries | place: New Zealand
ATCCCGAAGAGCTCTTCGGCCTGCCGGTCATGGAACTGAAGGACTTTGCAGACGCATACCGGCCGGAGGGACAGGAGCAGCAGGAGACTGAAAAGGCACGCAGGACGGAAAGTCCTGAGAAGCAGAGGCCTGTGGAAAGCCCTGAGCCGCCAGTCATCTACATCGCAACGCCGGAAAACGTGCAGGACCAGATCGCGGCCGGCCTGGAAGACGCAGGCATTACCAATTATCAGAAGGTAGACAGCGGGGCTTTCGGGAGCCTCATGGAGGAGTATTACAGGGACAGTTCCGACTATCAGCCCCTGTCCGCGTTCCCCGCGTGTGACGGCAGCGACTGGTGCGACAGCAGCAATTGCAATGATGCCGATAGTGATGATGACGATGCCGACGGCAGCAGGGGCACAGCTGCGGACTTTATCGACGGATATATTATAAAGTCTGAGTTTGACAGGAAACTTACGCGGGAATATGCTTATCCCTCTTTCGCAAATCCGATCCAGGTGGGAAGCGCCCTGTCCGGGCGAAGGATCTGCGAACTTACGGATGATACCGGTGAGCAGATTTCCTCGAAAAACCGCAATTACTGCGAGCTGACAGGACTTTACTGGATCTGGCAAAACCGTCTGAAAAGGGACGAATCCGCAAAGCCGTATACGTCACTGATGCATTACCGGAGAGTTTTCATGCTTTCAGACGAGGAAGCAGGGAAAATAGCAGGGAGCGACATCGACGTTGTTTTCCCTTATCCCATGATCTACGAGCCGTCCATCTACGAGCACAGGAAAAGATACATCAGCGATCCCGACTGGAAGGCGCTGAAGACGGCGCTTTTTGAGATTCATCACATCACGGAGGATATGCTCCGGCAGGTGATGGAGGAAAAGCACTTTTTCAATTACAATATGCTGATCGCCAAACGAAGAGTTCTGGACGAGTACTGCAGCTGGCTTTTCCCCGTCCTGAAGCGGGTGGAGGAGATCAGCGATCCTGTTTCCTCAATGCGAAACGACAGATACATCGGTTACATGGGCGAAACGCTCCTCAATATTTACTTTATCTTAAACAAAGGCAGATACAAAACGGCGTGCACGACGTGCTATATGCTCGTATAAAGAGAAGTTTGCACTGAGGCGGTAAATGATAAAATACCGGAAAAACATCAGAATAGTGCCTGACCAGTCGGCGGGGCCCGTTCCTACGGACGAGCTTTTAAAGTCTGCCATTGTGGTGAATCTGTACTATCCGGAATCACTCGAGTGGTGTCTTTCGCGCCTTATGTGCCTTCCGGATGGGCCATCCCTGTACCTGATTACTTCGAACGAGAACATCCTGGAGCGGCTTGGCGCCTTTGCAGCGGGCAGAGAGCGGACTTTTGTGATTAAAAAGGACAACCGCGGAAGGGATCTCAGCGCGCTTCTTACGGCATTTGCCCCGTATTCAGGAGATTACGAATACATCTGTTTCCTGCACGACAAATCCGCAAAGAGCTTTAACAGGCCGGAAGACATCGAATTCTGGATGGAAAATCTCTGGTCGAACACGATCGGAAGCACAGGCTATATCAGCAATATTCTGGAAATACTAAAGAGCGGGGAAGCGGGCCTTGTTGCTCCGCCGCCTCCCGCGGGATACGGGATCGACGCGCCGTATACCAACACATGGTACGGGAATTATGACGGCACGGTAAGGCTCCTTGAGGAGCTCGGCGTCAGTGTGCTGCCGGATAAAGATGTCAGCCCTGCTACGCTCGGAACCGCGTTCTGGTGCCGGCGGGATGCGCTTAAAAAGCTCTTTGACAGACAATGGGATTACGATGATTTTCCCCAGGAGCCGATGCCGATCGACGGTACAACCAGCCATGCGCTGGAAAGATCGCTTTCCTATATTGCAAAGGATGCGGGATACGAAACCCTGATCGCGGTCTGCCCGGATTACGCGATGAAATGGGGTGAACTGGACAGCCTTGTTATCACGGATCTTCTTGATTTTGTGAAGGAATATCACGGGTTTTCCAGTGTCTGGGATATGAAAAGAACGCTGAATGCGGTTGATGAGACGGTCGTTCCGTTTGCACGGAAGTACAGTCGGATCTACATCTACGGCGCGGGTGCAGACGGGCACAGGCTCCTCGGACTCCTTCAGCACAAAAAAATCCTGCCCGCGGGGTTTATTGTTTCGGATGGCAGGAAGGGGAGCGTTTCCGATGCTGAGCTTCCCGTCTATGAGCTTTCCGAGGTGATCGATAAGGAAAACAGCGGGGATTTCGGGATTCTGCTGGCCGCGAACAGCCGGCACCGCAAGGAAATTGAGGAAGAACTGGTCCGCAGGGGAGTAAAGGATTACCTCGTACCTGAGACGCACTTTTTATGACGATAAAAACAATTAAACTGAACATTCCGCCCGGATTTCTGGAGCCGGAGGTCCGGGACGACTATTATATCGGCGCGGAAATAAAGAAGATGTGGGCGGTGCAGCTCGATCTTATCATGGAACTCGACCGCGTGTGCCAAAAGCACGGCATCCGCTATTCCGCCTACGCAGGGACCCTCCTTGGCGTCATCCGCCACAAGGGCTACATTCCCTGGGACGATGACATCGACTTTATGATGACAAGGAGCGAGTACAACCGCCTTTGCGAGGTCGCAAAGGACGAGTTCAAGGCCCCTTATTTCTGGCAGACGGAGTACACGGATCGGGGGAGCCTTCGGGGCCACGCGCAGCTTCGCAACAGCGAAACGACGTGCCTCCTGGATACCGAATATCCCTATAAGCGAAAATACAACCAGGGGATTTTCATTGATATTTTCCCTTTTGACGGCGTACCGGACGATCCCGACGAATATCAGAAGTTAAAAGACGACGCCGAGCGCCTGCAGCAGCAGATGACGATCCGCGCTTCCTTTGAAGAAAACTACTGCGACGAGGCCGAGACGGCGGGAAAAAGCTTTGTAAAGAAGGCAATGCACCTTCTGATGTCCTCGCCGATCCATTACGCGGTCAATTACGACAATATTTACCGCACCTACGAGGCGACGCTTGCCAGATACTCTGACACCCCGACAAAGAAGCTTGCCATGTTCCCGAAGGGCTTTCGCAAGGATACCGACCGATATTATCCCGTGGAGGATTTTGAGACGACGCAGTATATGCCGTTCGAATTTATCAAAATTCCCGTGATCGCGGGCTACGACCGGTTCCTTAGGCTGACCTACGGAAACTACATGAGAAAGGTCAGGGAAAAAAGTGTCCACGGCGGCATGTTCTGCGACACGGAAAGACCGTACACCTACTATACGGAGCAGATCCGCAGAATTCCTGACACCTTCCCGCATGTTTACAGGATTGCACAGCTGACGAAAAAGGCTTCAGCGAGCGGCGGGGAAGGAAGTGCTGCGGGAACGGCGACGGTGAAAGGGCGCTTGACAGGACTTGAGAAGGACAGCCGGAGGACGATCTTTTTCTATATCGACCTCAGCTCGATCTGCTTCCACGGGGAAGAGGTCAACCGAAAGCTGAAGGCAGTCCTGCCGACCTTTGAGGCGCACAAAGAGCAGGTCCGGATCCTCTTTTGGATGAATCCGATTCTGCATGTTTTTGAACCGAATATCGACCTGGCCGTCATGAAGGAGTTCTATGCCCTGAGGGATGCATTTATAAGCTCCGGCTGCGGCGAGTATTCGGAGGATCCCGATGTCGATACCGCGATCGCACAGAGCGACGCCTACTACGGGGACAATAACCTGAGAATCACTGAGGCCTTCCGGTATTTCGGAAAGCCCATGATGCTGATCGATTACGATCTTTTGTAATGATTTGTAATGAGAGAAATAATAATCTGGGGAACCGGATACCAGGCTCAGAAGCTGACTGAGAAGCTGGCCGGCGACAGCGAACTTTATACAGATCACGTAGCAGCCTACGGCGACAATAACGAGAGCCGCCAGGGCGGAGTGTTTAACGGCGCTCCCATTATCGGGGCCGGAGACCTTTCCGGCACCGGCTATGACTACATCGTCATTGCGGCGGCCGCGATCAGGGAGATCAGGCAGCAGCTGATATCCGAGGCAGGGATTGACCCGTCGAGGATTATGAGCCCTGTAGAATATGAGAGAACCTGCTACGCGGCGCTCCAGTACAGGAAGCGCTACCGTGAGGATGTGCCGCGGGACAAGTTCCGCGAAGTCCTGCTGACACCGAAGGGGACACCCGCAGCGGCGGGAGAGCCTGCTTCGCAGGAAAGCGCGACTACCGGATCCGCCGGGAAACCGCTCCTTGTCTACACCATCATCACCGGGCAGTACGACAACATAAAGGATCCGCTGGTAAAGCCTGACAATGTAACCTATGTCTGTGTCACTAACAACCGGAACATCCGCTCGGACGTCTGGAAAATGGTATATCTGGATGAACCGCAGGACAGACAGAGCAACCTCCGCATTTCCAGATACTATAAGCTTTTCCCCGAGAAGCTTTTCGGTGAATATGAGAGAAGCATCTATGTGGACGGCAAGTTCCTTATCCTCAGGGACCTGAACACCTATATTGACCTTTATCAGAAAGATGCGCCGATGCTGAGCTTCCCTCATTATTGTAGGGACTGCGTCATCGATGAAGTCGCGGAGTGCATCAAGTGCGGGAACGCGGACAAGAAAAAGCTCCTTCTCCAGGCAGCCGAATATATAGACAGCGGACTTCCCGTCGGGTTCGGGCTGTTTGAGAACGGCTGCATCGTAAGAAAACATCACGATCCCGATGTGATACAATTGATGGAGCTGTGGTGGCAGGAGCTTGAAAGACACACATACCGTGACCAGTTAAGTTTGCCGTATGTTGTATGGAAGACGGGGATGCAGCCGGATATCTGTGATCTTAATATCGACCACAATCCGTGGCTCGAATATATGGGGCATAATTTATGAATTTTGAACTGAACGCGTCGATGATGTGCGCGAATTACGGAAACCTCGCCAAGGAAGTGGAGGCGCTTGACGCCGCCGGAATTGACTCCTTCCATATTGATATCATGGACGGCCGGTATGTCCACAATTTTGCCATGTCCTTAAATGATATGGCCTTCATCGCTTCGGCGACAAAGACACCGCTCGATGTCCATCTGATGATCGAGCATCCCAACAACAATATTGAGATCTTCCTGAGAAGACTGAGAAAAGGCGATACGGTTTATATCCACCCCGAGGCGGAGTATCATCCCTCCACGACCTTAAAGAAGATCATTGATGCGGGAATGATACCCGGTATCGCGATCAACCCGGGCACCAGCGTTGAGACGGTCATCGAGATGCTGCGCGTTGTCAAAAAGGTTCTCGTCATGACGGTCAATCCCGGCAACGCGGGACAGATGTACCTTCCCTATGTAGGGCATAAGATTGAGAGACTCCTGTCCATGCGCGAAGAGATGGGCTACAGACTCTACTGGGACGGCGCCTGCTCGGCTGACAAGATCCTGACCTATGCGCCGAAGGGAATGGACGGGTTCGTTCTCGGAACAACCCTTCTGTTCAACAAGGGCAGAGACTACGGCGACATCATCAAGGATATCCGGGGACTGAATATACAGGTATGACCAAAGCGCGGCACAGTCGCGGTTCGTGGCTTTTAGAGGCATGATTCAGTATGATAACAGCACTGATCCTCTCCGGAGGGACAGGAGTCCGTCTGGGAGGCAATATTCCGAAACAGTATATTGAAGTGAATGGCAGGCCAGTTATAGCGTGGTGCCTGGAGACCTTCATGGCTCATCCTATGGTCGACCGGGTGCGGATTGTGGCAGCCCCGGAATGGCGCGAATATTTGCGCGAAAGTGGCGGCTGCAGAAATGACATTACTGAGAAGTTTGAAGGCTTTTCCGACCCGGGACAGACCCGCCAGCTCTCGATCATGAGCGGGCTGAAGGATATGGCATCGGACACTGCCTCTGCAGATGATATTGTTATCATCCACGATGCCGCACGGCCGCTTGTCAGCAGTGAGCTTATCTCGAATCTGATTGCTGCGGCAAGAGAGCATGAAGGCGCACTCCCGTACCTTCCAATGAAGGATACCGTTTATTACAGTACGAACGGCAAGGTCATCGAATCGCTGATTGACAGGGGCTGCCTTTATGCGGGACAGGCACCGGAGGCATTTCGCTTCAGACGCTATTATGACGCATGCTTCTCCCTTTCCGAGGAGCAGGTCATGAAGATCAACGGCTCCACGGAGCCTGCGGTCATGGCCGGGATGGACATTGCAATGATCCCCGGTGATGAGAAGAACTTCAAAATAACGACGCAGGCAGATATGGAACGTTTCCTGCAGCTGGTCTGACAACGATGGACACAAATGCCGCTAAAGGCAGTTTCGTCCATCGCGAGAGCGGCAATACCGTTCGCAGAAGGGTCTGAGGCGAGGGCAACGATGGTTACAAATGCCGGTTGAGGGATTTTCCTCCTACGCGAGAGGGTCAATTCCGCTCATCTAAGGGTCTGAGGCAAGGGCAAGAATGGTTACAAATGCCGGTTGAGGGATTCTCCTCCTACGCGAGAGCGATAATTCCGTCTATCTAAGGGTCTGAGGCAAGGGCAACGATGGTTACAAACGCCTGTTGAGGGATTTTCCTCCTACGCGAGAGGGTCAATTCCATCCATTGAAGGGTCTGAGGCAAGGATATCGATGGTTACAAATGGCAGTTGAGGAAGTTTCCTCCTACACGGGAGCAGAAAACAGTTTTTCAGCGGCATAGAATGATGCCTAAAGGGCAGCAGCTTCGCGACAGCCGGCCTGCCTGACAAACGACAGGCACGGGCCAGAAAATAGGTTGACCGAATACAGAAAGTAATTAGCTATGAAAGCATGGGTTTTGCATAAACCGAAGGATATCCGGCTTGAAGAAGTTGAAAAGCCGCAGCCGCAGGCGGGCGAGGTGCTGCTGCGGGTGAAGGCAGCAGGCATCTGCGGTTCGGATATTCCGAGAATCTATGATACGGGCGCACATGTGCACCCGTTGATACCGGGACATGAATTTGCGGGCAATGTCGTCGAAATCACAGAAGGTGTGGATCCGCAGTGGCTGGGTGCAAGGGTGTCGGTATTCCCGCTCCTGCCGTGCAGAGAGTGCGGCCCCTGCCGCATGCACAAATATGAGCTTTGCAGGAATTACGGTTATATAGGCTCGCGGCGTGACGGCGCGTTTGCTGAATATGTGCGCGTGCCGGTCTGGAACCTGATCCGTATTCCGGATTCGGTATCCTTCGAAAACGCGGCGATGCTGGAGCCGATGGCGGTGGCTGTCCACGCGATCGGTAAGGCGGACCCGAAGCCGGAGGAGACGGTTTGTGTCTGCGGGCTGGGAACCATCGGAATGTTCGTCGTCATGTTCCTTTTGGAGCGCGGCGTAAAGAACCTTATCCTGATCGGCAACAAGGAGTTCCAGAAGAAAACAGCGCTGTCTCTGGGTGTACGTGAAGACCAGTACATCGACGCAAAGCAAGGGAATGTCACCGAGAAGGTACAGGAAATGACAGGCGGCATTGGCGCGGACGTCTATTTTGAAGCTGTGGGGAGCAATACCGCGGTTTCGCAGGCGCTGGACTGCGTCGGTGCGTTCGGAAAGGTGCAGATTATCGGGAACCCTCTTTCCGACATGCATCTTGACAGAAATACCTACTGGAAGATCCTCCGCAACGAGCTGACAGTGAAGGGCGGATGGAATTCATCCTTTGACCACAGCCCGGAGGATGACTGGTCCTTTGTCATGGAAACACTTTCCCGCCACAGCGTAGACCCGTCGGTGTTTATCACCCACAAATTCCCGGTCGAGAGGCTTGAAGAAGGGTTCCTAATTATGCGGGACAAGACAGAAGATTATATGAAGATCATGATGGTCGGAGACGACTGAAAATGACAATTGGAGATCATGATGGTCGGAAAGACCAAGATCGATAAATGAAGATCATGATGATCGGGAATGACTGAGAACAATAAGAGTATATGCGAGATTTAAAAAGTCTAAAGATAACCTGGGAAAAACTGACCTATGTAATGAACCGGCAGCAGCGTCTCTACGGCGTCATCGTTCTTCTGATGTCCATGCTGGGCGCCGTGATGGAGCTGTTCGGAGTTTCGGCTGTCATTCCGCTGATTCAGGCGATGGTCTCACCGCAGCAGCTGATGAAGAACCGCGCAGTTTCGTTTTTTGCCGGCCTTTTTCATTTTGAAAACAATTTCCATGCGATTATATGGATGCTATGTATCGGCATCATCCTTATCTATATTTTAAAGAACGGATATTTGATCGTCCTGAGCTGGGCGAGGGCAAAATACTCCAACAAGATCATGCGCGAGCTGTCGGTCAAGGTCATGCGCTCGTACATGAAGCGGGAATATGAGTTTTTCCTGAAGAACAATATCAACGAGCTGGTGCAGGGAACAAACGGCGATGCGGGCGGCGTTTACGGCGTTATTTACCAGGGCCTTCGCATGATCGAGGAGGGCGCGACGATCGTCGTGATCGGTATCTTCATCCTGATGACCGACTGGATCATGGCGGCCGGCGTCCTTGTTGTCGCGCTCCTTAGCCTTCTGCTGACGCTGGGCTACATGCGTGAGCGGATGAGGAATCTCGGAACGCAGAGCAGGTCGCTCGGAACGAGGCTCAACAAATATATGCTCGAAGCCTACAGCGGCATCAAGGATATCATCGTGATGCACAGGCAGAGCTTTTTTGTAAACAATTACGAGCAGCAGTATATCAAGGTGCAGAGCAACGCAACAGCAACCGTAATGGGGAATGAGATCCCTGCGCAGCTGATTGAGACGATCAGTGTCGCGGGCATTATGGTGGCGGTCGCGGCGAGGGTTACGCATGTTGCCGATCCTGCGGCTTATGTCGCGCAGCTGGCTGCTTTCGCGCTCGCGGCGTTCCGTATCCTGCCGTCCCTCGGGCGCATTTCGAATGCTTTCAATTCCTTTGTGTTCAGCATCCCGAGGCTGAACCGCATGTATGACAATATCCGCAAGGTCGACGCGGCCGAGGAGGAGTGGAACAAAAAGATCGCCGCGGCCTCGGAGGGGAAAGAAAAGGACGACCATATCAAATTTAAGGAGTCGGTTGACGTCGTGGATGCCTGCTGGCATTACAGCGGCGCAAAGGAAGATGTCCTTCACGGGCTCAATCTCCATATCGAAAAGGGAACCTCGATCGGTATCATCGGTTCCTCCGGCGCCGGCAAATCCACTCTGATGGATGTCCTGCTGGGACTCCTCAGACCGCAGAGCGGCAGTGTTAACGTGGACGGGCGCAATATCTACGAGATCCCGCTTTCCTGGTCCAGGATGATCGGATATGTTCCGCAGACGGTGTATCTGACGGATGATACGATCCGCAATAATGTCGCGTTCGGCATCGACTATGACAAGATCGACGATGAGATGATCTGGCAGGCGCTGGAGAAGGCGCAGATGGCCGATTTCGTAAAGAGCCTGGAGAAGGGTCTCGACACGCACGTCGGAGACAGGGGCGTTCGCTTCTCGGGAGGCCAGAGGCAGAGAATTGCGATCGCAAGGGCTTTGTATTATGACCCGGACATCCTGATTTTCGATGAAGCAACGTCCGCTCTCGACAATGAGACGGAGACGGCCGTCATGGAATCGATCGATGCACTCCACGGAACCAAGACCCTGATCCTTGTCGCGCACAGGCTTACCACGATCGCCAACTGCGACTATGTCTATGAGATCAAAAACGGCGTCGCTGTCCGCAGGGACAAGGAAGAAGTCCTGGAGGAGGCGCTGAAGGACAAGCTGCACATGCAGCAGGAAGAAACAGAATGATCATTCAAAAGCTCCTGTTCCCCGGAAGAGAACTGGCAGGGACAACACCTGCAGAGGGTGAGGACATCTCCGGCCTGTTTTTTCACGGAGGCGTGTGCGATTACGAAAACAGAATACTGTCGGTGCCGGAGGGCGGCGATGTCCTCCTGGACACCTGCTACAATTCGTTTGCCGCAGGTACCTGGAGAAAATACACCGGGATTTCGGATCTGAGTCTCTGCCTTGAGGTGAGCGGGGAGGATGTGACGGCGTCTGCATATCAGGCGGACAAGTCGCAGACAAGGCCCGTTCCCTGCACGGTTTCGAAAGAAGACGGGAAAATCCGGATCCGGTTTAAGGAGATCCCCGACGAGGGCATCCTCTATGCGGCAGTCCACTTTGAAAAGAGCGGCGCTATAACAGGAGGCGCATTTGAAGCGGAGTGCGTCCAACCGGGGGGCGGGAAAGCGCAGCACGACGGAGCAGTGCACGCCGCAGAGCATGACAAAGCGGAGTGCGGAGCGAGGGATGTCAGGATCTCGCTCGGCATCTGCACCTTCCGCAGGGAGAGTTTTGTAAGTGAAAACCTGCTAAGGCTCCTGAAGAGCGGGCTTCTGGATGACGGCCGACTGGAGGTCTTTATCTCCGACAACGCGGGAACGCTGAAAAGCTGGCTCGAAGAAAAGGGCGGCGAAGCAGCCAGGGCGGCTTCTAAAGCGGCAGTTCATATTTTCCCCAACAAGAATGCCGGCGGCGCCGGAGGCTTTACGAGAACGATGATCGAGGCTGTTTTCCGCAGCAAGGGACAGCCGTTTACGCATATGCTGCTGACGGACGACGATGTCATCCTTCTTCCGGAGGTCATCGAGAGGATGATCCTGTTCCTTTCCTGCGTAAAAGGAGAGTACGACGAGGCGATCCTTTGCGGCGCGATGTTTTCCATGGAGAAAAAGCATCTCCAGCTGGAAGCGGGGGACGCCTACAGAGGGCTTTCCCAGACGGTCTTCAACGCGGACCTGGACATGCGGGACGTGCAGAATGTCGTCCGCTGCAGCTACGAGAATCCGGTGCAGTACGGGCCGTGGATCTATAACTGCATCCCTACCCGCCTGATCAGGCAGGACAACCTTCCATGCCCGCTGTTTATCCACTTCGATGATATCGAATACGGCCTCCGGCATAAGGAAAAGGGCGTCATCGTCCTTACCGGGATCAATGTCTGGCATCCGGACCCGAGGGGAAAATACACGGACTGGATTGTTTACTACGATACGAGAAATGCCGCCATCGCGATGGCAACGCAGAAGGCCGGACTGGCGTTTGATGTTTACAAAAGCTACGTCAGAAATCTCATTATTTCCGCGCTCATCCATTATAACTACAGGCGCGCGGACGCGGTCCTTGACGGCGTGAGGGCCTTTATGGCGGGGCCGGATCCTTTTATGGAAACCGATCCGGTCGAGCTTCATGACAAAATCCGCTGGGCAAAAGAGATGCTGCCAGCATCGACGGCTGCCGGCGCGGGCGGGGCAGCAGAGCCCGTAAGTCTGCCGCCTTCCTTCTCAAGTCTTAAGGAATATGCCCTGGAAGTCCTGAGCCTTATGTTTTTCCCTCTCAAAAAGCTGACTGTCGTAAAGGAAGGCCAGCGCTGGGAGCCGTTCACGGCAAAATCCGTCTTCGTGCTGACCGGGGACGGGAGTAAGGGATATACGCTGACCAGAAGCTATAAAGAGATGTTCCGGGTCATACGGGAACTGCGCGCGCTGATGAAGGCGCTCGGGGGCGATTATGATAACGTCGTCGCCCGGTGGAAAGAAAAGAAAAAGGACTATACCAGTCTTTCCTTCTGGGAGAAGTATCTGGAAATCTGATTTTCCCGGAAATCGGGAGCACGGTTGAGATATGGACAGACCCCTGCTGACGGTCTCTGTGGCCGCCTATAACGTTGAAAAATACATAGAGAAAACGCTTGAGTGTTTTCAGGACCCGGCGCTTGCCGGGCTTGTCGAGGTGCTGGTAACGGACGACGGCGGGAGTGATTCCACGATGGAAAAGGCCGGCCGGATCGCGAAGGAATATCCGGAGATATTTACTCTCTGCCACAAGGAAAACGGCGGCTGGGGGTCCACGGTCAATTACGGCCTCGCCCGCGCACGGGGAAAATATTTCAAGCTACTCGATGGCGACGACTGGTTCGATAAGGAAGGGCTAAACGGCCTTCTGGAGTACCTTGCCGGCGCGGACACGGATCTTGTGTACACGCCCTACAGGGTCATCGAGGACGGCACCATGGCGCAGCTCTCCGCGGGCGGCGGTACGGGCGGACTTCCTTTTAATGAAAGGCTCGACTTTCACAAGGTTGCCGACAGGCTCGAGCCGACGATGCACTGCATGACCTTCCGGACTGAGGCGCTGAAGGGAAATGTCGAGATCCTCGAGCACTGCTTCTACACGGATGTGGAGTACACGATGAGGAGCTTTTGCTGTGTGGACAGCGTATGCTGCCTCGAAAAGCCTCTGTACTGCTACCGGGTCGGAAGAAGCGGGCAGAGCATGAGCGTTGCCGGCGTCAGAAAGCATCACGAGGACCATCTGCGCGTTGTGAAGAGCCTGCTGGCCTTCCGTGACGAGTTCAGAAACGGGAAGGCGAAGGGGTTTCTCGAGGGTGACAAGCTCCTTCAGGTGATGGATTACCGGGTCGGCGGCATGGTCAATTCCCAGTATTTTATTTACTACCTGCTGGGCGATGACAGGAGCTTTCAGGCGCGTGTCCGGGAGTTCGACCGGTTCCTGAAAGAAAACCACCCCGATATGTATAAAGACAGGCCGGTGTTTGTGCGGATCAACCGCCTGATCGGCTTTCACTGCTTCCCCCTGATGTCGCTCGGCATCCGGACGATCAACAGGATTAAGAAGCTGTATTACTGAATCAGTACGAGGAGTCAGAAGCTGCCGCGTCAGCGGCTGTAAGATAATTGCGGGATGGCGGAGAAAACGGCGCACAAGATCGCGGTAATCATACCGGTTTATAATTCGGGAAAGTATCTGAGAGAATGTCTGGATTCGGTCTTCTCCCAGAGCTTTGAGGACTTCGTCGTCGTCGCGGTAAATGACGGCTCGAAGGATGATTCTCTTCAGATCCTGCACGAATATGCACGCAGGGAAAAGGACCGCATGACGGTGCTGGATGAGGAAAACTCCGGCCAGGGCTTTGCAAGGAACGAGGGAATCCGCGCCTCCGAGAGTGAATATATTGTCTTTGTCGATGCGGACGATATCATCGAAAAGGACTATTTAGAGACGCTTCTTCGCGAGATAGAAGCAGAATACGCCGACCAGGCAATCTGCGGCTACACGCGTTTTCAGGATGATGGGACGGTGGTCGGCACAAGGGACGCCCTGCAGTGGAAGGCAGTGCTGGATGACGGAACTCTGCATGCTTTCTGCTACACAGCCTGCGCCAGGATCTTCCGCCGGAATTTCCTTGAGCGGGAGAACATCCGCTTTGTCCCGGGCGAGGGGATGGAGGATGTCCCCTTCGGAATCCACGCGAATATTACTGCGGCAAAGACCGCGATTTTGGACTACCGCGGCTACCGATACAGAGTTAACAGCGAATCTACGACCGAGAAGTACAAGAAGGAAGGCGTCAGACAGACATCAAAGCTCCGCTTTCCACAGAAAGGCTTTCGGGAGACCGTCTCCGGGATCCGCGCAGCGCACGGCTCGCAGTATGACGACATTCTCTATTACGAGCTGATCCGAAATCTCTGCGGCCTGCTCTTTGTTGTCTGCGACAAGAGTTCAAAGGAAGTCGTGCACAGCATCACCGCATTTTCGGAGACGCTGATGAAGGAGAGCTTCCCGGCCGGCTTCAGAAGCGCATATACATCCGTCGGACGCTTTAAGGATCAGCCATTGTCCTACCGCATTGCCGTCAGGGTTTATGAACTTTTCCTGAGGGCAGGAATGCTGAATATATTTGCCGGCATGTACAGGGCCTTCCGCGGAATCGGGGCGCTGAGAAGGGTTTAATGAGTACGGATATCAGCAGTGCAGGAATTATGAATTATTCATCCGCAGATCACACATTTGCCATATGTGCCTATAAGGAGAGTGCCTTTCTGGAGGAGTGTATCCTTTCACTTATGGCGCAGTCGGTAAAGACGAATGTCCTGATCGCGACCTCGACGCCGAATGACTTTATTAAAGGGCTGGCTGATAAATACGGAATCACGCTGCACATCAATGAGAAGGCGGTGGGGAAGAGCGATATTGCCTCGGACTGGAATTATGCAGTGTCCTGCTGCGGGACAAAACTGGTTACGATCGCGCACCAGGACGATATCTACTATCCGGAGTATGCGGCAGAAGTCCTGAAATATGCTGGCAGGGCGGAGCATCCGCTGATCATTCATACAGACTATGAGGAGTTGAGGGACGGCGAGCGGGTCCGCGATAACCGCCTCCTTCGCATCAAGCGTCTCATGCTCCTTCCCATGAAGCCGAAGGCATTCTGGCCTTCCGTCTTCATAAGGCGCAGAATCCTTTCCTTCGGCTCGCCGATCTGCTGTCCGTCTGTGACGTTTGAGGTGGACAATGTCGGAAAGCCGGTGTTCGAAAAGGGATTTAAGTGCAATCCCGACTGGCAGGCATGGGAGAGGATCTCGAAGAAAAAAGGCGACTTCGTGTACTGTCCGGAGTATCTGATGGCGCACAGGATCCACGAGGATTCCGCGACGACGGCTCTGATTGCGGACAGAAACCGGCATGAGGAAGACATGCAGATGTTCCGCAAATTCTGGCCGGCTCCGATTGCGGCGTTCATCGAGCGCTTTTATCAGAAGAGCGAGGATCAGAATGCGGTCTGAAAGCGAGGACTGGGACGCGGTCTGAAACACGGGGACCGGAACGCGGCCTGAAACACGGGGATCGGAACGCGGAATGAAGAAGATGGCAGTTTCTTCAATTATTCAAAGGTGATATATTCTTGGTTATGAAGAAGACAATCAGCGTAGTTGTGCCCTGTTACAACGAGGGCAGCAGCATATATCAGGTCAGGGACAGGGTCCGCGCCGTTTTCGAGGGGGAACTCTCACGGTACGATTATGAGCTGATCTATGTCGACGACTATTCTACAGACAATACTAGGGCTGAGATTGAGAATGTCTGCAGTGAGGACAAACGCTGCAGGGCTGTTTTCAACGCGCGCAATTTCGGCTTTCACCGCAATGTTTTCAATTCCTTCTTTTATGCCTCGGGCGACGCTGTGTTCATGATGTTCGGCGATCTCCAGGATCCGCCGGAAATGCTGCCGCAGTTTGTCGAAAAATGGGAGCAGGGGCATCAGTGTGTCGTCGGGCAGAGAACCGGCGATACGGATACCGCTTTTATGCGGTTCATGCGCGGGAGCTATTACCGCATGATCGACACGCTCTCGGGAAAACAGCACCTTCACAACATGGACGGGTACGGTCTGTATGATCGCGAATTCATCAACGTCCTTGAGCAGATCCGGGAGGTCGAGCCGTACCTGAAGTCGGTGATCGAAGAGTACGGGATGAACCTGTGCGTGATCCCGTACGAGCAGAAGGCATCGGGCAGGGGGCACAGCAATTTCAATTTCTGGAAAAACTATGATTTTGCGATGCACGGCCTGACTTCGTCGACAAAGCTCCTCATGCGCCTTGCGACCTTTATCGGCCTCAGCGTCGGCGCACTCAGCTTTATCTACGCGATGTATGTCTTTATCAGAAAGCTGATCGAATGGGACAGCTTCCCGCTGGGACTTGCTTCGATCATGGTTGCGGTTACGATCCTGGGCTCTGTGCAGCTTTTCTTTGTCGGTGTCCTGGGCGAATATATCCTCAGCATCAATGAGAGAGTCGTCAGCAAGCCCCGCGTCGTGATTTCGAAAAAGATCGGGTTCGACCGGGAAATCATGAATCAGGAAACGACGGATCTGGATACAGTTGAAAATAAGCCGGAGGCCGCGGCAGAAGTGCCCGGCAAAAAAGAAATGTCCGGTGCGCAAGAGGCGTCCGGCAAGGAGAGAGTTTAAAGAATGCGCGATGGTTTGCGTGCAATAAAAGATATACGCGGAAAATCCGGGCTGAAGGGGTGGCAGGCAGCTGCGGCCCTTGCAGCCTTGTTGTTTTGCTTTTTTACCATGTTTTATAACGACATGGCGATTACGCTCCGGTACGGCCTGGTGTTCTGGGACGCCGCATTTGACGGGAAGCTCCTGAGCTTCTACGAGCAGTGTGTCCTTGCGGCCGTAACGCCGGAAGGGGCCGTGTACGACATGGGAATCTATATCCTGTTCGGCATCTGGGCACTGCCGGTAAAGCTGGTGCAGCTCCTTACCGGCGCGGACGCGCTTTCGGCGGGCAGCATCCTGTGGTTTAAGCTCCTGCCGGTGTTATTCCTGATCCTGGATGCGGGGCTTGTGAGGAAGATTGTCACCCTGGCGGGTGGAAGTGAAGAGGACGGTGCGAAAGCAGCAGTCATGTACCTGCTGTCCCTGTTTACCTTTTTCCCCGTATTTATTGCGGTGCAGTACGACGTCATCATCCTGTATTTTCTCCTGCGCGGCATAGAGGCGTACGGAAGGGGAGATTACCGGAAGTCGATCCTCTGGGTCGCTGTCTCGATGACCATGAAGCCGTTCCCGGTATTTATCCTTGCGGTGATCGTCCTGATGCACGAAAAGAACATATTCAGGATTATGGCGCACGTCGCGGCAGGCGCGGTGCCGATGCTTGTCTGCAAGGCGCTGTATTCGCTCAACAAGTCATATCAGGACACGAATGCAAGCTTTCTTACGGGAAAATTCGACAGACTGTTCTCGGCCCGGATTTCCGTGGGCCCGGGGGAAATTTCCCTGTTTGTCGCCGTGATCCTTGCGGTCTATGTCGCCGCTTGGCTGCAGGAGAGCAGGCCGGATGAGAGTAAACCGGACGAGAGCAAACCGGACGAGAGCAAGCAGGACTTTAAAAAGACGCTCTGGTTCTGCCTCGCGGCATGGCTTACGTTCGCCGTCTGCTGCGACGTGTTCCCGTACTGGCTGGCCTACGCCGCGCCGTTTATTATCATGATGATCTATCTGACGGGGCGGGAATGCCGCGAGGAATCCGGCGCAGCCATCGACGGGAAAAATCCGGAGTGTGTCGGCACTGCCGGCGGCAGGCGGAGCCTTAACAAGCGCGATATCCTGCTGTGGCTTGAGCTTGCGGGGAGCGGCGCCGTGACGATTGTCTTTATCGTAAAGTACTACTGGGTCTACGGCGGGAGCGATACCTACAAGAGTCTTCTGCTGAAGGGACTTTGGGGCAGCAAAAACATGGCACAGAAGAATACGACGGTCGGCGGCGGGCTGGCAAGATTCCTGCCCCCGGTGACAGATCCTGCCCTGATGGCGGTCTATGTCGTCTGCCTTGTGTCGATAGCGGTCATCACCGCCGTGGAAGTGTTCTGTGCAAAGAAGATGCCGGTCATCGAAGACCGGGCGGAAGGCACGGCGGAAGGTGCGGTGAGAGAGAAAGGCGCAGTGAACGCGCAGGAGCAGGAATCCGGTGGAAATGCTGTAAAGGCTGCCGGGGCGCCTGAGGCGGTGCACTATGTGCTGCGGATCCTTGTCATGTACGGCTGGATACTCCTGACACTGGCGGCACTCTTTATGGAGAGAGAAGCCCTTTAAAATATGAATCTATTGCTGCTTATCACAGTCGCGCTCCTTGCGGCTGTGTTCATTTTCATAGCTTCGCCGGGGAAAGCTGCCGGAGGGTCAGCTGCTGAAGGCGCATCGGGAAAAGCGGCCGATACCGGCGCAATTTCCCTTGCCGGCGGCCGTGTGAGATATCTTTTATTTCTCATCGTCCCGGTATTTCTCCTAGCATGTGCTTATGTCTACAGGCGAAGGCTCCGCGATATTGTGACCTCTGCAGGCTCCCCTGAGAACCGGATTCTGCTACCGGCATTCATCGCATTCTGTACGGCCGCGGCAGTTCTTTTGGCGGTCTGCATTTTCCTTTACATAAAGAATACGAGCTTTCTTAAATTGTTCCTGGTATATCTTTTTACCGCGGGACTTTTGTTCATGCTGGTCATTCCGACGTACGCAATCCCGGACGCCGCGGCACATTTTAATACGGCTTACCGCATTTCGAACGATGTGCTGGGGGATGGCTACAGCCAGCCGGACGGGAGCATGATCATCCGGATCTGCGACATCCCGGAGGAGACTCCGGAGAAGTATTACATCAGCGCCGGCCAGTACCGGCGGTTCCTGCAGGGTTTTTTCGGCGGACAGGATGTGACGCTGACGCAGATCAAGGCGGAGAGTCTGCAGGACGGGAACACCCTGCTGTTCCGCGTATTGTACTTTTTCCCAACGGTCGGGATTCTGGCAGGTCGGCTTCTGCATCTGAACATTTCGTGGCTGTACCTGACAGGTCGGCTCTTAAACCTTCTGGCGGCAGTTTTCCTTATCAGCTGCAGCATCCGGATCGCGCCGAGGGGGAAGTCCCTTATTATGGCGCTTTCCTTCCTGCCGGCAACGCTCCAGCAGATCGGATCTCTTTCCTACGATGCTGTTCTGATACCGGCGGCGTTTCTGTACGCGGCGTCTGTTCTGCGGGTTATGGAAACAGGGAAGACCCTTAGCCGGAAAGAGGCAGCTGCGCTGATCCTTTCCGCAGTTCTTATGGGAGCCACGAAGGGCGGTATCTATGCGCCGCTTCTTCTCCTTGCGCCGATCGCGCTGAGAAAGGCTTATGACAATAAAAAGACGGCGCTTTTGACCCTGATTACCGCTGCGTCGGTAGTCGCGGTGCTGCTTCAGGCCTATTCTTCAGAAATTCAGTGGCTGGCAAACGTGGGAAGCACACTGATCAGCGGGCCGGGCATCCTTACAGCCGCTGCGGGAAGAGGAGCTTTCAGCAGTATTCTTCTTTCGGAGGGTGTCTCGCAGGCGGTGATCTCCGCACCGGAGGTGCATTATTCGCTGAGTTATATTCTGCAGGAGCCCGCGGTATTTGTCGCAATGCTTTTCAGGACATTTGTCGTCTTTGCGGATTTTTACCTGAAGTCCGTCATAGGGAGTGATCTCGGCTGGTTCCAGGTTTCCATCCATCCGCTGCTGCAGGCAGTATTCCTCATTGCGCTTATTTTTTCCCTGCTTAAGGAGAAGGGTGCAGGCAGGACGCTTCCTTCTTCCTTCAGGATCTTTTCGATCATCCTCTGCGTCCTTTCGGCTGTAATGATTGCGGTATCCATGTTCCTCGCCTACACGCCGTACGGGAGCGATGTCATCAGGGGAATCCAGGGGAGATACTTTATTCCGTTCCTGCCATTCCTGCTGACGGCGGTAAGCCCGCAGGGCGAAAAGGCCGCGCTTAGGGTCAAGCCGTATAACGAGGCGCTACTGGTTCTTCTGATCGCTGCAGAATTCGCGGCGCTCAGTATTATTTTCAGGATGTGAGTCATCGGCTTCTTGTACGGGGAAACACGCCGCAGGGAATACAGGTCATTTTCAGGCTGCTGATTGATTGAGACAATTGATAGAGATGCAAAAATGCAACGCAAATGCAACGAAAAAATATCGTTGCATATACATCGCATTTTGAAAACAGATGAGTCAGAATATATTATTTAAGAAAACAGGTAAAACATTATTTTATATCGCGTGGACGGCAGAACTGCTGCTGATGCTGGCGGACGCAAGTGACCTCTCGGTGCCTTACGACGGGTGGTGTTTTCGAGGTACGCTTCTTTTGTTCGGACTGAGCATTCTGGCGGTGAAACACTCCCGCAGGGAGTGGGGCGTGATTGCCGCGGGCTGGCTGTTCGGGCTTATCTGCTGGCGCTTCTCCGGAAGGCTGGAGATGCTGCGGCTGATCACGATTTTATTTGCATGCCGTGATCTGGACCTGAAAAAGGCGCTGAAATATACGCTGGCCGTGACAGCTGCAGGCGCGGGATTGATCATTTTCCTGTCGGCGGCGGGCATCTTCGGCACGGTGTCGATCACGCAGGAATTCGGGGGAACAAAGGGCTACAGGATGTTGCCGGCCCTTGGCTTCGGACATCCGAACACGCTGGAATGGGCGGGGCTTATGGTGACCGCGATGGCGGTGTATCTTTTCCACAGAAGGCTGCGGCTTGTGGGGCATACCGTCCTTTTTGCCGCCTTCGTGCTTTTCAGCCTGTATACAAGAAGCCGGTCGGGGCTTATCTGCGGTGGCTGGATGATCCTGGCTTCAGCAGTGCTGCAGATGATTTCTGCAAAGGATCAGGGAAAAAAGGAAACACAGCCTCACCCGGGAAATCTTATCGGAGCGGTTATTTCGCTTTTGGCTCTTGCCGGCTCGATCGGGACGAG